>ERZ857984.906-NODE-906-length-29448-cov-6.340523_pt1 | contig 29448 bp, 23 predicted proteins | sample MGYA00519914_ERZ857984 | MGnify/ENA primary metagenome ERZ857984 (study PRJEB31778, sample SAMEA3449417) | human gut metagenome | biome: human gut; feature: human-associated habitat; material: faeces | place: United Kingdom | collected 2010/2012 ... | reverse complement strand
CTTGCATGTGTTAGGCGCGCCGCCAGCGTTCGTCCTGAGCCAGGATCAAACTCTTTATAAAATGGTATCTAAACCAGATTACTCTGAATTTAAATCGCTGTATTCCTCAGAACGCAATCGCTTGCGTCCTTTGAATTACTTGTTTTTTGGAATTTTTTAGAGCTCCAATAGCTCCAAAAAGGGTTCCTTTCAAGCTTCGATATTGTTCAGTTTTCAAGGTCCTGCTGCATGCCCCGCTCCGGGGCAGCTTGTTTATTATATCTCGCCATCTCCGCTTTGTCAAGCTGTTTTTTGCAATTTTTTCACCGGAACTTTTCTTATGCTTTCGGCTGCCCTCTTGCAACTTGTTTTCCTGTGGTGTTATAATAAGGTATTCCATTCTGAACGGAGGGCGTCGGCATGGTTTTGGCTGTAAATATCGGCAACACTCATATCTGTATCGGCGGCTACGAAAATGGCGCGCAGGCCTTTTCGGCCAAGCTGTCTTCTGAACCGCCGCGCACGGCGGACGAATACGCCCTGCAGCTGTGCAGCCTGCTGGCCATGCGCGGCCTGGGCGGTGCCGCGATCGAGGGGGCGATCCTGGGCTCGGTCGTACCCGCCGTTACCGGCCAAATGCTGGCTGCCCTGCGCGGCTTGGGCGCACCGCGCGTGCTCACGGTGGGCCCCGGTTTAAAGAGCGGCCTTTCGATCCGCATTGACGATCCAGCCGAACTGGGCGCGGAACTTTTATGCGCCGCGGTGGGCGCGCTGCGGCTGGGCCCGCCCCCGGTGGTGCTGGTATGCGCCGATACCGCCCTGTCCGTGATGGCGGTGAACGCCGCCGGGCAGCTTGTGGGCGGCGTGATCCTGCCCGGGCCGGAGACCGCTCTGCATTCCCTTGTGCGGGGCACCGCGCAACTGCCCCAGGTGGACCTGCAGGCCGGCGCCCCGGCGCCGGCTGTCTTAAGCACCAACACCGCCGCCTGCCTGCGGGCGGGCAGTATTTTAGGCACTGCGGCCATGCTGGACGGCCTGTTGGCGCAGTTCCAGCGGGAGCTGGGCGGCAACGCGCGGGTGGTCGCTACCGGCAGCCTGCCCCCGCCTGTTCGCCGCGCCTGCCGCACCAGCATGGAATACATCGGCGGCCTTATTCTGGACGGCTTGTATGCCATCTGGCTCAAAAATCAAAAATAGACTTTTTGTGGTGTTCCGGCCTATATAATGTATATAAAGCCGTGTACATAAATCCAGGTTGCGCTGTATCCGCGCTGTAAGGCGGAACAGCAGTAAAGGAGAATTGCCATGAAAAACCGTAAAAACCTTCGCTATCTCACCCAACTCTCGGTGCTGCTTGCATTGGAACTGATCCTTGCTTACACGCCTTTGGGCTATCTGCGGGTGCTGCCGGGGCTGGAGATCAGCTTTTTAATGATCCCCGTTGCCCTGGGCGCCATGCTGCTTGGCCCTGCCGCCGGCGCTGTTTTGGGCGGTGCCTTTGGCCTGACCAGCTTCGGCACCTGTTTTGGGGCCAGCACCTTTGGGGCGACCCTGCTGGCCGTGGATCCCCTGTTCACCTTTCTCACCTGCGTGCCCACCCGCCTTTTGGCGGGGTGGCTGACGGGGCTTTTGTTCCGCGTGCTGTCGCGCCGCTCTTCCCGCGCGCTTAAAACGGATGGCCAGCAGGTTCCTGTTCCCGGCTATGCCTTTGGTGCAGCGGCGCTGGCCGGGCCGGTGCTGAACACCCTGCTGTTTACCGGGGCGCTGGTGCTCTTTTTCTATCATACCGATTTTATTCAGGGCTTTGTAACTGCCCTTGGCGCCGCAAACCCTTTGACCTTTATGGCATTGTTCGTGGGCATTCAGGGGTTGGTGGAGGCCGCTGTGGGCTTTGCCGTGTCGGGCCTTTTGGGCCGCGCGGTATATGCGGCCCTGCGCCGCAGCCGGGTATAAACGCACGCCGCCAAGGCCAAATTTCCGGGATCAGCTTTACATATATAAGGCTGCTCCCGGGGGTTTTGGCTCGTTTTTTGAAAAAGGGCTTGCCGCCCGCCCGGGAATGTGGTAAAATAACCGTTGCACCCAATGGTGTGAATAGGATGTGCGTCCGTAGCTCAGTTGGATAGAGCGTTCGGCTCCGACCCGGAAGGCCGCTGGTTCGAATCCAGTCGGGCGCACCAAACAAAAAGCCTTGAAAGCCCTGCATTTATGCGGGTTTTCAAGGCTTTTTTCCTTTCTTGCATCATAACTTAAATTGCGTTAAAATACGGTACAATACATTAAAATGCAAGTCAAAATGCAAGTCAAAACACCTAAACGGTCGCCTCCTCTTTCTCCCCTTTCTCCTTCAGTCTAAACTCGTTAACATCGCAGCCGTACAGATCGGCCATCATAAACGCCAAACCGATCTTCGGCTCTCGCTTGCCGGCCTCGAAATTCTGGATCGTGTGCGCGGATATGTGTGGCGTTTTCTCGTCCATAGGTACCACAGCCGAGATAATATTGTGCTGGCCCACCCGCCAGCAGAGGACGTCCGCCGCCCGCTCAAAGAAGGCCCGAATATCCTCCCGCTTGCGGCCTTGAAAAAAAGGGGGGGGCTGGCGGTGATGAAGGTGTCCACAAAGCGGGTACTGTCCTTGCGGGCACGGCATCTCGCCGCCGCAATGCGGCTGTCAATCTCTTGCCGGCAACGGCCCTCCGGTCGGACAATATCGAAGTTGTATTTGCTCTTGCTTGTGTCAATATCGGGGTTGCTGGTGTACTGCTCCTTCCTGCATTCGTGGTGGGCCTCCAGCGCCTCTGCCGGAGCGCCCTTGTGCTTTGCGAATCGCAGAATCGCGTATTGGGGCAATGTATCATCCTCCTTGCGGCTTCGGGCCAAGTTGGCCCAAAGTCGGGTGTCTTGTCCATCGGTGAGCTATCTACAGTGTAACCTTTTTTGCCCCCTCATACCGTATATCCAAAAGGTTGGAAAACAGGCCAAAAAACGAAATGTTCCACGCTTATGGAAAGACATGGTATAATGGGAGCAAGGAATATTTCTGCGGGGAAAGGTGGGAACACGGCGATGAACGCGACACTGACGATACAGGAAAAGCTAAAGGATTTACGGGCGGAGCATAGCCTGACGCTGGAGCAGAATGTTGAAAAGGACATTAGCCTTGCCTGCATGTGACACTGATGAGATTCTATGATGTGTCCACTGACTTCCTGTTGGGGCTGGCAGAATCAAAAAATCACCCAAACGCAGACCTATCGGAACTGCATTTGAGTGATACCATGATAGAACTATTAAAAAGCGGGAAAATCAATACCCGCCTGTTGTGTGAAATGGCGGCACACAAGGATTTCGTGAGGCTACTGGCCGGCATAGAGATTTACGTGGATGGGATTGCCACAATGCAGATACAGAATCTGAACGCATGGGTGAATGTGGCGAGGGCTGAAATCATCGAGAAGTACCACCCCGACGAGCAGGATAAGGATGCCTATTTGCTGCAAGCCATCCATATCCATGAGCATCAATATTTCTGCCAGCGGGTGCATGAAGATATTGACCGCATTATGGGGGATATAAAGGACACACACAGGAAACCACCGTTGCGGAGGAACTGAAACAGAGCCTTGAAGAAGCGATGAATTTTGAGGGCAGCAACGCAGAAAGAGTAATCATGATTTTCTGTAAGCAAACTAAGCTGAACTACAAAAAGTTGACGGATGAAGAAAAACAGTGGCTTGTGCGGATTGCACAGAAGTCAGAACTTCTGAAGGGTCAGGGGAAGAAGCGGGGCCGGAAATGAGGAGTGTAGTATGTATATTGATTTTAAAGAACTAGACAAAAACGGCATTCATTTTGAATTACTTGTCCAAGAACTGATGCAGATGGAGGGGCTAGATGTACATTGGGAAGGCGTAGGGCAGGATAATGGAAAAGACCTAGTTGTGTCTGAAAACGTCAACGGCATTCTTGGCTCTTATAGTCACAAATGGGTTGTGCAGTGCAAACATAATGCACATAGTGGTAGCGCACTAAGCAATAGTGAAACCTTAAATATACGGGACACATGCGATATGGTCGGAGCTGATGGATATTTATTAGTATGCACAACCTATCTATCGGCTCAGCTTGTCGAAAAGCTTGATGGAATTTCAAGGAGACACAAAATACTAATTAAGTGGTGGGATGCAGTAGAACTTGAAAAACGATTACTTAAGCCAGCTTGTTTCTCACTCATCGAAAGATATTTTCCAAAATCTTCAAAAAAAGTAGGTTTCAAGATATATAGCTCTACCTCGCCGTCAAATTGGTTAGCAATGTATAAAGAGCATTTATTTAATATGTCATGCCGAATTTCTGGTCATTATCCCTCCGTAGATTTAGCTGAACAAATAATCGACATTGTTGATCAATTTTATTCCCAGTACAATCGTGAAAAGCAGGTCTTTTCTAAAAAAGAAATTGACGAATTAATTGACTATTCAATTGGGCAATTGAATGTGGATATGCAAGAATTAAATAATGAAATTACAAATTTCTATTTTGTTATTGAAGACTTTGAATATTTACGGGTGCGTTCTATAGGCTTCGATGATAAACATCATAGTTTCAATGTGGAAGTAGATTATTTATACCAAAACGCACTTCCTTGTATTCCTTTAGCTGCTTTCAAAGATTATTTTCACGTGAACAACTATATTACCGATGAAGAATCGAGATTGATGGGAGGTGCCTACTATATCAATTGGAGCTTTGGTCTTTGCCAAGAATGGTTTGCCAGTGACCACTTTAACCCAAATCATTATAAATATTATCCAGACCAATATGGTCATATAAGAAAAAACACAGGAAATCAGCGTAGAATTGAATTTAGACTAGATGCTCATGATACAACGTATGCAGATAGCTTTGAAGATCTATTGATAGGTCTTGGGTTGCGAAAAAGAAAAGATATCGACCTGCCATTTTGAACGCTGATTATCATTTGGAAGATGAACTCATCGGGCTGACATGGCCCGATGTTGTGTATATACATAATTAGATAGATTGCGGCGCAAATTTCTGCTCACTTTTCTATGATTGCATCGCGTTCCAATTCATTTACAACATTGATTCATATGCAAAAATAGTGTATAGCAGAATCATACAAACCATTTTCTGAAAAAGCAATACAAAAAATGATTCAAGATTTATTATAGGCGGTGAAAGTTTTGAACGCAGTTATCCATGCGCGGTATTCCTCCGATAGCTAGCGAGAGGAAAGCATGGAGGGGCCTTTATGGTGGGCGAGAGCGGCACAGGCCGCAACGGAATATTACAAGTGCGTGAGCATGAGGAAGCACAAGGGCTGCAAGAAAAAGACGGTACGCAAACACTGGATAGAGGATATTGTTATCAAGGAAACGGTTGCCATGCTCCATGATGATTCTATCTTCCGGTATATCATTGACACGGTCATGGACTTGCAGGGCAAGGAAAACGCCGACCTCCCCCTGCTGCGCCAGCAGCTTGCGGAAACCGAGAAGGGCATTGAAAACATGGTCAATGCCATCCAGCAGGGCATCATCACTTCCTCCACTAAAAAGCGGCTGGACGAGTTGGAGAACAACAAGAGCAAGCTGGAGGTTGCCATACTGCAAGAGGAAATGGAGAAGCCGCTACTTACACGGGAACAGGTCACATTCTTTATCCAGAAATACCGCACTATAGACATTACCAAAGAGGAAAAACGTCAACGAATGATTGACACCTTTATCAATGCGGTGTATTTATATGATGATAAAATCGTGTTCACCTTTAACTACAAAGACGAAACGAAAATGGTTACTACAGCGGATATACAAGGTTCGGATTTGGGTGCAGCGCCCGCCCAAGCCTTTTCGCTATTCTCCTTGACGGCCCGCAGCCCAAAGAATATACTAAAACCGGGCTCAATCCCCGCGCGCCCCGGCCGTGGTGCGCTTTTTTGAAATTGTACGAACCGGAGAGATCCTTTATGAAAAAACTGCAATACAATTCACCTGTTATCCTGACCTTTTTTCTCGCTTCGCTGGCTGCGCTGCTGCTGGGCTTTGCCACCGGCGGCTGGGCCACCCTTCATCTGTTCAGCGTCTACCGCTCGTCGCTGGCGGATCCTCTGTTCTATTTCCGGCTTGTGGGGCACATTTTGGGGCATGCCGGGTGGCAGCACTTTTTGAGCAACATGCTGCTCTTGCTGGTGGTCGGCCCGCCGCTGGAAGAAAAGTACGGCAGCCGTGCGCTGCTGGCCGGCATCGGCATTACCGCCGTGCTCTCCGGCATCCTGCAATGCGTGTTCTTTCCGGGCACCGCGCTGCTGGGTGCTTCCGGCATTGTGTTCATGCTCATCATGCTGGCCAGCCTTTCAGGCATGCGCAGCGGGCAGATCCCTCTCACCCTGCTGCTTGTGGCCGCACTCTACCTGGGCCAGCAGGTCTACGACATTTTGTTTGTGCGCGACAATGTGGCCAATTTCATGCACATTGTGGGCGGGGCATGCGGCACCGGCTTCGGTTTTGCCGCGGCCCGGCGCCGATGAGCCGGCAGCCGGATGCGCTCATGGCCGCCCGGGCCTGGGCGCTGGCTTTTTGCTTCTCATTGGAGGGCGCATATGAAGATTATCCCTTTCACGACCCAAACTGGGCCGTGATGCGCCACAGGGCCAACCAAAAGACCTTTGCCCTTATTTTTGAGCGCCAGGGGCATATTTGGATCAACGTAAAAGCCGAGCCGCAGTGGGTCGATTTTTGGCGCAGCACGTATGCCGCGGTGCTTCCCGCCTATCACATGAACAAACAGCACTGGGTCAGCATTGTGCTGGATGGCAGCATCCCCAGAAAAACGCTCTGCCGCCTGATCGAGGAAAGCCACGCCCTTACCGCCCCCCACAGCGCCAAACGAAACCCTCGCACTTCTCGCCCGGCGCCGTAAGGGCACCGCCGTTTGTGTGCGCTGAAACTTCCCTGCCCATTTATTTTTTTCAAAGTTTACACTTCTAATGCACAAAAAAGACGTTATAATAAAGGCGGCAGAACTTTGCGGTTTGCTGCTTGCGCTCTTTAAGCGCTCGAAATCATGTTCTGTGCACCCTGTGTGCATCTCTTGTTTTCCCTTTTAAAACCCTGTTGGAAAGGTGGGCTTCTCATAGACCTTGCCAAAAGTGCCGAAGATTTTTGCCGCTTTTTGTGGCGCAGCTATCTTGTGGAGCGGCGATACGATATTTTGGGCGATGTGGTGGACCCCGGGATCAGCGTGATCGGCACCGGCGCCCACGAGATCAGCCGCAATCTGCAGGAGTTCAGCGCTTCCATGGAGCGCGAGAGCGCCGAGTGGAACGGTGTGTTTACAATCAGGGACCAATGGTACCAGACCACCTGCGTGGCCGACGACATTTACCTTGTAATGGGCGAGCTGATGGCGAAGGAGGATTCGACCGACGGCATCCTCTATGATGTGCGTTTCCGTTTCACCCTGCTCCTGCGGCGCTGCGAAGGGAGCTGGAAGGTTCTTCATGTGCACCAATCCGTACCCGACCCCAACCAGGCACAGGATGAATTTTTCCCCCACCGAATGGTGGAGCAAAACGGCCAGCAGGTCATCTATAATCTGCGGCACGACACCATGACCGGGCTGCTGAACCGGCTGTATCTCACCGAAACCGTAAACCGCTACATGGCCGATCAGCCCGCCGGGCTGCTGCTCACGCTGGACGTGGACAAATTCAAAACCCTGAACGACAACTACGGCCACCCCTTTGGGGATAAAGTTCTGATCGCTCTGGCCCAAAGCCTTAAGTCCTGCTTTCCCGCCGCCGCCCTGGGGCGCATTGGCGGCGACGAGTTTGTGGTATACCTGCCGGGCGAGGTGAACCACGACTCTTTGGCTGCCGCAGTGTGCGCTTTCCAGCAGGACTGGCAGGAAAGCCAGCGTGCCGCCCGCTTCCCCCAGCCGATTACGGTGAGCATGGGGGCGGCCCGCTTTCCGCAGCACGGTTCCACCTACCGTGCCGTGTGGGAAAAGGCCGACGAAGCCCTGTATCAGGCCAAAAGCCGCGGCGGCGACCAGCTCTGCCTTTTGCCCGGGGAATAAACACCTGCCCGCAGTCCTCTCTTTCAGGGGCGCTGCACACCAGATTTTCCCCGCGGCAGCCCAGGGGGCAGTTTTACACAGGAGGCATTTTTATGGACGGACACAACCGTGCGAACCTGAAACCCGGTATGACGGTGGACATTGTATTAAAAGCGGATCAGCGTACCGGCAGGCTGACCCGGGGGGTCGTGGCCCGGCTGCTCACCAAAAGCCCCACCCATCCCCACGGCATCAAGGTGATGCTGGAAGACGGGCAGGTGGGCCGTGTGCAGCGCATTCTGCCCACCGGGGAGGCCCATTGAACCGCCCCTCTGTTTCTTCCCGCTTTTTATCCCAAAGAAGGGCCGCCCACCGGGCGGCCCTTCTTTATTTTGCATCTCAATTTAGACTCACAGGTTCAATACCTTGGATAAAAAGTCTTTCAGGCGCACATCGTGGGGATCCTCAAAGATCTCGCGGGAGGGCCGGTCCTCCTTGATCTGCCCCTCGTCCACAAACAGCACCCTGCCGCTCACCTCGCGCGCAAAGCTCATCTCGTGGGTCACCACCACCATGGTCATGCCGCTGTCGGCAAGATCTTTCATCACCGCCAGCACCTCGCCCACCATCTCGGGGTCCAACGCACTGGTGGGTTCGTCGAACAGCATCACGTCCGGCTCCATGGCCAGCGCCCGCACAATCGCTACCCGCTGCTTTTGCCCGCCGGATAGCTCGCCCGGGTAGCTCGACGCCTTGTCGGCCAGGCCCACCCGCTCCAGCAGCTGCATGGCCTGGGCCTCGGCCGCCTGTTTGGAAAGGCCCTTGACCTTGATGGGGGCCGCCGTGATATTGCGCAGCACGGTCATATTATTGAACAGGTTGAACTGCTGGAACACCATGCCGATCTTCTGGCGGTGCAGGTTGATGTCTGTCTTTTTGTCGCAGATATCCACCCCTTCAAAAAAGATGTGGCCGCCGGTGGGCTGCTCCAGCAGGTTCAAACAGCGCAAAAAGGTGGATTTTCCGCTGCCCGAGGGGCCGATCACCGCCACCACCTCGCCTTTGGAGATGGTCACGTTGATGTTCTGCAGTACCTTGGTCTTTCCAAAATCCTTGACCAGGCCTTCCACTGCGATCAATTCACTTGCTGGCATTGGACATCCTCCTCTCGGCAAAAGCAATCAGGCGCGAGGTGGTAAAGGTCATCGCAAAATAGATAATAGCGGCAATGGCCAGCGGTTCAAGCTGTATGTAGGTGATGGCCATCACCCCGTTGGTGCGGTACATCAGGTCGGCAATGCCGATGATGGACACAATGCTGGACTCCTTGATCACCGTGACGAACTCGTTGCCCAGGGCGGGCAGGATGTTCTTGATGGCCTGGGGCAGCACCACCATCTGCATGGCCTGCCCCTGCCGGAAGCCCAGGCTGCGGGCGGCCTCGGTCTGACCGTAGTCCACCGCCTGGATGCCGCTGCGCACGATCTCCGCCACATAGGCCGCCGAGTTGATGCTCATGGCAAACACGCCCGCCGCAAACCGGTCAAAATTCGGGATGAAGCTCACCTCCGGGAACGAGATGCCCAGCATGGGCAAACCGTAGAAAAGGAACATGAGCTGGATCATAAGCGGGGTGCCGCGGATGAACTCGATGTAGGCGTTGGCGAACCACCGGGTGGGTTTGAAGCGCCCCATCTTCATGACCGCCAGCAGTGTGCCCAGCAGCGCGCCGAACAGCACGGTGAAAAAGGCGATGATCAGGGTGTTGCGCACCCCCTCGCCGAAAAAGCCGTTGTATTTTGTAAAGATCTTGCCCATACGGGTAAAAAAGTAGACAAAGCCCTCGAAAAAGTTCATAGCGTTCCTCACTCACATTCGTTCGGCTTAAAAGCACAGCGCATCCCTGTGCCGGAAAAGCGGCACAGGGATGGCCGGTCAATTCTGTTGCCGCCCCAAAGGGCTGCCGGAAAAGGGGGTCTTGCCTCAGATGCCCAGGGTCTTGGCCTGCGCCACGGCCTCTTCGTAAGCCGCTTCAAAGGAGCCGTCCGCCACCACCTGGGTGATCACCGCATTCACCAGTTCCTTCAGGTCGTCGGTGCCCTGTTTCAGCACGGCCGCCTTGCCGAAATTGGCCTCTTCCTTGCTGAACTCAAAGTTGGCCACCACAATGCCGTCGTTGTTGGCTACCAGGCCTTCGCCCACGGCGCCGTCCACCACCAGGCCGTCGATCTTGCCGCCCGCAACTTCCAGGGCCAGGGCGGGCCATTTATCCAGCTCAAACAGGGTGCAGTCGGGCAGTGCGCTCTCGATCAGCTTGCTCTGCACGGTGCCGCGCTGGGCGCCCAGGGTTTTGCCCTTCAGGGCTTCTTTGCTGGTATACACATCCTCGTTGCCCTTCTGCACGATGAGCAGCTGCTGGTCCTTCTGGTACACCTCAGAGAAGTCGATCTCCTTGGCGCGCTCCTCGTCCACGGTAAACGCCGCGATGCCCAGATCCACCTGGCTGCTCTTGACCGCGGGAATGATGCCGTCGAAGGCCATGTCCATCACTTCCAGTTCCACGCCCAGGGCGTCGGCAATCTGATGGGCCAGCCAGATATCGCAGCCGGCAAAATTGGCGCTCGCATCCAGGAATTCAAAGGGAGCGTACTGGGCCTCGGTCCCGAGCACCAGCTTGCCTTTGGCCTTGATGGCGTCGATGGTGGCGCCGGTGTAGGCCGAGTAGTCCACCGCCGCGGTGGAATCGGGGGCCGAAGCCGCTTGGGACGCGGGCGCAGACGCCGGCTGGCTTGCGGGGGCAGAAGCCGGGGTGCTGCTGGACGTGGCGCCGCCGCAGGCGGCCAGGCTCAGCGCCAAAACGGCGCTCATCATTGCTGCAAGAAACTTTTTCATGATGTAAATCCCTCCATTGGTGAAGCGCCTCTCTGTGCGCCTCCTGTGTGTATGATTATACATCATCCATGCATATTTGCAAGCGTTTTTGAAAATTTATTCATAAAAAATGCAATTCTTTACGTTTTGACTAAAATCTTAGGCCCCGGGCGCGCGCGCATTGTCAGAATGCCAGGGCTTCGATGCGGTCGAACGCCTCTTTCAGCCGGTCCAGCCCTGTGGTGCAGGCGATCCGCACATATCCTTCCCCCGCCGCGCCAAAGGCCACGCCGGGCACCATGGCCACATGCGCTTCGCGCACCAGCCGCTGGCAAAACGCGATGGAATCCATCCCAGTCTTTTGTATATTCATGAATAAATAAAAGGTACCCTGGGGCGGGCGCACCGAAAATGCCGGCATGGCGTTAATGCGCTGCGCTGCGTAAAACACCCGCTCTTTATAGGCCGCGGTGTACTGGTCGCCAATTTCGCTGCGCAGCCGCAGCGCATGCAGCGCCGCCCGCTGCGACACCGAGGGCGCCGAGTACACCAGGTTTTCGTTCACCCGCTTCATGGCGGCCACAATGGGGGGCTCGGCGATGATATGCCCAATGCGCCAGCCGGTCATCAGATAATTTTTTGAAAAGCTGTTCAGGGTGACCGTGCGCTTTGCCATGCCCGGCAGCGCCCGCAGGGGCAAAAAGCCGGTTTCATACATGTAGTCCGTATAAATTTCGTCGGCCAAAACCACCAGATCGTGCATCTTGGCCGCGGCCGCGATGGCCCTGTAGGTATCCATATCATAGGCCGCGCCCGTGGGGTTGCAGGGGTTGTTCAGGATCAGGGCTTTGGTGCGCGGGGTAATGGCCGCCTCCAGCCGCGCGGGGTCGATTCCAAAGCCGTCGGCCTCAAAGGTGGGCACCTCCACCGCTGTTCCCCCGGCAAGCTCCACCTGCTCTTTATAGGGGGAAAAATAGGGCGAGAAAAGAATCACCTCGTCGCCCGGGTCAAGCAGGGTCAGAAGCGCCAAAGCCATACCAAAGCAGCTGGAGGCCGTAACAAACACCTGCTCTTTTTCCAGCGCCATGTGATATTCAGCGGCATAGAACTGCCGGATCGCCCCGATCAGCTCCGGGTCGCCCTGGGGGTCGGTATAGTGGGTATGGCCGGCCTTTGCATCCGCCATGGCGGCCTGGATGATCCGCTCATCCGTGGTAAAATCCGTGTCGCCAATGGAAAGGTCGATCATGTCCGGGTAGTTGTTTTTCTCGGCGGCGGCGCTGGCCATCACGCTGGGGCCGGCCGCTGCAAACCGCTTTGCAACAAAATCTCTCATGCCTTTTCCCCCTCCTTCTGTACCCGCGGAATCACGGTGGACCCGTTGGGGATCACATAAACCAGCTTGCCCTCAAGGTCCAGCTGGGCCAGCAGGGCCGCAGGGTCGCGGAACGCCCGGATGCCCATGGGCGCCACCAGGGCGGGATCCACGCCGGTGAGCATTACAATGTTATAACGCCGCGCCTGCTCGCAGTTCAGGTAAAAAATATAGCCGGGGATGGTAAAGTTCTCCCGCAAAGCCGGGTCCAGCCTGCCCTCCCGCAGCGGTTTGCACCAGTCAAAATATTCCGCGGGCCCCCCGCCCTCGCGGCATTCGGCCACCAGCACCAGGGTGCCCCCGGGTTTCAGGCCGCTCTCCACATTGTCGATGGTTTTGGTGCCCTGGTAGAGCGACATATCCTTGGGGTAGCCGCCGCAGCTCGCCACGATCACGTCCGCCTTTTCGGCAATGGGCACCCGGTACATCTCGTCGGCTGCGCGGCAGCCTGCCACCCAGGCGTCCATCCAGTGACCCGCATAGATACGCGCCAGGCGCATGTCGGCGTTCATGACCAGGTTCACGGTATACAGCTGCTCCACCATGGCGGCGGCCTCGCACATATCTTCGTGCAGGGGGTTGCCCGCCAGCACCGCGTTGCCGATGGCCGGGTTCGAGCGGGGGGCCAGCGGATCCAGCGAGAGAAGGTGGTTTTGCTGAATGGTGTGCAGCGAGGCGACGCCCGGCAAAATGCTTTTGCGCCCGCCGCCAAAGCCCGCCATCACATGGTGGGCGCAGGCGCCCAGGGCCACCACCTTGCGGCCCACCGCCAGGGGGTGTACCTCCACCCTGGTGCCCCGGCTGGTGGTACCGATGTTCACAAGGTCCGGGGCCAGGCAGTCATGGTTGACCACCTGAATTTGTTCGTATACCCCGTCCGTGACCAGGGTGCGCAACTCGGCCTCGCTGCCGCCGAGGTGGGTGCCGTTCGCCACGAGGATGGCCAGGTTCTTTTCCTGCACCCTGCACTCCCCGGTGATATATCGCACCAGGTGGGGAATCACCAGATCCTGCCGCATCCAAAAGCGGCTCATATCGCTCACGATCAGGGTCACCTTGTCGCCCGGGGCAAGCCAGCTGCGCAGGGGCGCCTGCCCTACCGGGGCGTCCAGCGCCGCATAGACCGCCGCCGCCATATCCCGGATCGGCTCCTCGGCGTGGCCGGTGAGCACCTGCAGCCTGCCGGTTTCAGGCAGGGCCAGGTCCACCCCGCCCTCGCCGTATTTAAAATGGAACTGTTTCATAAAAAAGCCTCCCGCGGCCCAAACGCCTTGCCGGCCTGCCGCTTTGCTTCCTATCATACCATATCCCTGCAAAAAATGGCAGTGCAAGTTTATACAAATTTTTGCATAAACTTCCGCGCTGCTTTTCTCCGGTGCAAAAAAGGGCCGCTTCGGCGGCCCTTTTTTTAAAGATAACGGCGCAACTCGCTCAGCACCCCCGCAATATCCAGCGGTTTTACCAGATAACCGGTCATGCCCGCCTGGTAGGCCAGGGTTCTGTCCTCCCGAAAGGCGTTTGCCGTCATTGCCACGATGGGCACCTGCCCCGTGCGCCCTCCCAGCGCGCGGATTGCCCTGGCGGCTTCCAGGCCGTCCATCTCCGGCATGCGGATGTCCATTAAAACCGCCAGATAATGGTCCTCGCCTGCCACCCGCACCATCTCTACCGCCTGGCGCCCATCCCCGGCCACGTCCACCTTCAGGCCGTGTGCCTCCAGCAGCGCCTGGGCGAGCTCGCGGTTCAAAGCGTTGTCCTCGGCCACCAGCACCCGCCTGCCGCTGAGATCCTGCTCTGCGGCGGCCTGGGCGGGCGCGGCTTCGGCAGCAGCGGCGTCCGCCGCAATGCCCAGCGGAAGGGTGAAAGCAAAATGGCTTCCGCCGCCTTTCTCGCTCTCCACCTCCAGCGCGCCGCCCATGAGCTGCACCAAATTGTACACGATGGAAAGCCCCAGCCCGCTGCCCACATTGTTGCGCGCACCGTCCGGCCTTTCCTGCTCAAACGGCAGGAACAGCTTTTGCTTGAATTCGGGCGACATCCCCACCCCGGTATCGTCCACCGCAAAGCGCAGATAGGCCGTATCCTCGGCGCGCCGCTGCTCGCCCGCTTCCAGCGTTACCTTTCCGCCCCTCGGGGTGAACTTGAGCGCGTTTGACAGCAGGTTCATGAGCACCTGCTTCAGGCGCAGCGCGTCCCCCACATAACGGGGCTGCAGCGGGCCCGTGCGGCGCACCTCAAACTCCAGCCCCTGCTGGCGGGCCTGCGGCCCAATGATCGACAGCAGCTCGCTGAAAAACGGTTCAAATTCAAACGCCTCGTGCACCGGGGTCAGTTTTCCGCTCTCGATCTTGCTCATATCCAAAATATCGCTGATCAGGCCCAGCAAAAAATGGCCCGCCGTGTCGATCTTGGCAAAACAATCGCCCACCCGCGCCGTGTCGTTCACATTCAGCTGGCCCAGCGCGCTCATGCCAATGATGCCGTTCAGCGGTGTGCGGATGTCATGGCTCATGCGGGAAAGAAAATCGCTCTTTGCACTGTTGGCCGCATTTGCCGCGGCCAGGGCATCCCGCAGCATCTGCTCCTGGCGGGCCTTTTCAGCGCGCTGCGCGTCCAATAGCTTTACCAGCTCAATGGCCAGAACGTGGTCGCTCACTGGGTCGTCCACATGGATGATCTGCACCGAGATCCAGTGGTACTGATCGTCGATCCCCTTTTGCCGTATTTCAAAATACACTTCCTGTTCGCCCGCGGCAAAGCGCTGCAGCAGCTTTTCGCGGGAAAACTTGTCGGCAAATTCCTCCCGGTAGGCGGGGTAGACCTTGGCGAGGGTCTTTTGCACCAGCTCCTCAAAGCTGCCGGTGCGCTGCTCTAAAAAGCATTCCTGCTCTTCCAAAAAGCAGTTGTACGAATCGCCGGTCAGGTCCAGCGTCATGATCATGGGGTAAGCGGTGCAGATCGCCGCGCGCAGCGCCCGGTTTTCGATCAGCTGTTCCCGCTCCTGCGCCAATTGCAGATCGCGCAGCTCGGTGGTGTCCGTGTAGATCGCCTGCACCACATCCTGGCCGTCGGCGTTCATGAGCCGCTCCATCACCACGTTGATCCAGATGGGCGAGCCGTCCCGCCTGTGGGCGGGGCGGGTATAGGTCAGGGTGCCGCCGCCCTGCCGAAGCGCGCGGATCCGGCGCGCCACGCTGTCTTTTTCGCCGCTTTCCACCAGCTGCATGGGGCTGTGCACCTGGGCGCGGTATTCGGCTTCGCTGCCATAGCCATACAGCTGCCAGCCGGTGCGGTTGATGTTTACCAGCCGCAGCTCGCCCTCCGGTTCAAACTGCACCACACCGCAGGGCAGCGAGTTGTACAGCTGCTCCAAAAACCGGGCCTGCCGCTGCACCTCGCGGGTGGCCTGCGCGATCTTGAGGTCCTGCTGGGCCAGGGCCGCCTGCAGATTTTGGTACGCTTTTTCCATGGCCTGCACCGGGTATAGCTCCCCTTGCTGCAATTGGGAGTAGTCAACGGAATTGTGGATATGCGCCACTTTCAGCTCTCCATCCTCCCGGCGGAATACAAACGTGCAGCGCTGGTGGATGTGAAAAAACGCCTGGCCCTCCCGCTTTACGTGAATCGTGCTCTCCGCCTGGCACAGGTAGCACCCTGGCGCAAGCTCCCGGCTCACATAGCGCTCGTCGCTCATCTCGCCGGGCACAAGTTCCCGTTTGCCTGCGCGGAAAGCGGCGGCCACCGCCTCGGCGCCCTCGGCGCGCTGATCTGCGCCGCCCCCCATCCAAACAATGTCGGGGGAAAAGGTGGAGATCAGAAATTCCACCTCCGCGTCACAAAAATAGCTGGTAAGAATGCGGCGCGCCAGCGCCTCTGCCTCCTGCTGCACCTGCTCGGTCATGGTCGTTCCTCCTTTTCTGGCCCGCTTTTTGTATGGGGCTCGGCCCCCTGTCTGCTGCCCACCATGGCCTGCAGCGCATTGACCGCTTCATTCAGGTCCGGGGTCTGGCTCAGGATCTGGAACGCCGCGCCCACTAAATCCTCCTGCCCGGCGCCGTGTGCGGCGGAGTCGATGCAGGTGCCCGCCGCCAGCCGCCCGGCGGGCAGCCCCTCGCCGTTCATGGTGGCTGGGTCATAGATGGTATAGCAGTCCTTGCCCCTTGCCTTTGTGGCATACAGCGCCTGGTCCGCCCGGTGGAACAAGGTTTCATAGTCCTGCCCGTGCACCGGGAACAGCGCCGCCCCCACGCTGCAGGAAAGCACACCGTTTTCAGGGTCCTGACGGAACATGCCCCGGACCCCGGCCAAAAAGCTTTCCAGCCTGGCCGCCACCAGCTGCGGCCGGCCCGCCCCCGCCATATAGATCAAAAACTCATCGCCGCCGATGCGGCTTACCACATCGCCCGCGCGGAACTGGCGCCGCAGCTCGGCCGCCACCCCCTGCAGCACCGCGTCGCCGAACATGTGGCCGTAGGTGTCGTTGATCTGCTTAAAATCGTCGATGTCCAGCAGCAGCAGCGCGCCGTCCTTCTGCCCGCCCAGCAAGTGCTCAATGCGCCGGCGCCCCGCGCCGCGGTTATAGGCGCCGGTAAGCCCATCGCGCTCAGCCTGCTCCTTCAGCGCCAGGGCGGCGCGCCGCTCCTTGTCCACGTCGGTCAGTACCCCCACTGCCCTCACCGCGTTTCCCAGATCATCGAACTGGGTGGTGGCCCGGCCGCGGCACCAGCGGTAGCGGCCCGCCGCATCCGCCAGGCGCAGCTCACACTCCCCATAGGGCATGCCTGCGGCGATCTTTTTCATGAGCTGCAAAACCTCCGGCATGTCCTCCGGATGCAGGTGCGAGGCGCCTGCCACCTGGCCGCTGAAGTTCTGGCTGATGGGCTTATAGCCAAACTTTTTCTCCCAATTTTCCGGCCAGTCCACCCGGTCGGCGGGGATATCCCACTCAAAGATCACATCGTCGGTCTGCTCCAGAATAATGCGGTGCCGCTCAATGCTGCGGCGCAGCTCCTCCTCGGCTTGGCGGGTCCGGGTCACGTCGATCATGGCCCCCACCAGGGTTTCCCCACCGTCCTCGCCCACGGTCAGCCAGCTCTTTTCCAGCAGCCACAAAAGCCTGCCGTCCTTGGTTTGCACCCTGTATTCCAGCTCTACCATGTCGCCTTGTTCCAATTGAAGGGCGGTTTCGCGCACCGTTTCGTCCCGGTCTGCCGGGTAGATCAGCTCCAAATAGTGGCCGTGAAACCGCTCGCTGATCTCCTGCTCAGTGTAGCCCAGCAGCTCCCGCAGATCCCGGCTCATCTGCACCAGGGTGAACTGCCGGTCGTTGCGGCACTGCTGCACCCCGCCCAGCAGACGCGCCAGGGCCCACTGCTCCCGCTCCTGCAAATTCGGCTCGGCCGCGCTCCGGTGCGCAAGGCTGGCCATATCCTGCCAGATCAAAAGCAGGTTTTGGCGGCGCGGGTCGCCCGGGTCCACCCGCAGCAGGGTGAACCGCCGGCGCACCCAGCTGCGTCTGGCACGGTCGAGCACCCGGTAGGTGCGGGTGACGCGCGGAACGCCCTCATCAATAATGCGCTGCATCTGCCCGCTCACAAGCTCCAGCGCGGCGTGGCGGTCGTCCGGGTGGACCGCCGCCTGCGCAAAGGCGCGCAGCGCTTCCTGAAAATTGCCGCCGCTTTTCAGCGTTTCAAAGTCGTTGCTGGCCAGATACACCACATGATACGCCCCTGTGGTGAGATCGGCCTCCATCACCGTGGCTCCCAAATAGCGAAGAAGCGCAAAATATTTGAATTGCCCCATGCGCGCGGTATCCTGCGGCGGCAGCGCGGGCGGTGCGCCCGCTTCGCCCTGCTCCGCCGCAGGCTCTCCCGCCTGCGCGTCGTCCGCATAGCGGCGGGCCAGGGCGGCGAACTGGCCCCGCACCTGTTTGAAGCTCTCCAGCAGCCGGGGCGAAAACTGCCCGCACTCGCCGTTCAGGATCATCTGAAACGCCTCGCCGGGCGGGATGGCCTGCTTGTAGACCCGGTCGGTGGTAAGGGCGTCGTAGCAGTCCGCCACACCCACGGCCTGCGCTTCCAGGGGGATGGCGTCCCCCCGCAGTCCATCCGGGTATCCTGCGCCGTTCCAGCGCTCGTGATGCGAGCGGCAGATGTTGTAAGCGCAGTGCAGATAATCCCGGTCAGTGGCCTTTTCCAGCGCCGCCAGCATTTCGCAGCCCTTTATGGTGTGGTCCTTCATCCGCTCGTATTCTGCCGGGGTCAAGGGCCCGGGCTTATTCAGAATGGCGTCCGGAATGGCTACCTTTCCGATGTCGTGCATTGCCGCCGCGCTGCTGATCACCTGGATGCGCGCCTCGTCCAGCCCGTACTCCGGGCAGGTGCGGGCAAGGTCTTCCAGCAATACGCGGGTGAACATGCGGATGCGCTGCACATGGCGGCCGGTCTCGGCGCTGCGGTATTCTATAATGGAGGAAAGCGCATCCACTGTGGCCTCGTTGGCCACCCGCAGCTGGGCGGCCTGCTGGTCGATCAGCTGCTGCTGGTGGTTTTTGTGCCGGTAAAGCTCCAAAAGGTTTTGTACACGCCGCCGCACCACGTAGGGTGCGAACGGCTTGCTCACCAGATCCGACGCCCCCAGGTCAAAGGCCCGCATCTCGCTCTCCACCGACGAATCGGCCGTGATCACCACCACCGGCATCTCGTTCAAAAAACCCCTGCTGCGCAGCTGGGCAAGGGCGGCAAAGCCGTCCATGCCGGGCATGACCAGGTCCAAAAGCACCGCGGCGATGCGCGCGCGGTACTGACCTGCCAGCAGCAGGGCCTGGTCGCCGCTGGCCGCTTCCAGCAGGTTGTGATCTTTTTCAAACACTCCGCGCAGGATCGCACGGTTGACCTCCATATCGTCCACGATCAGGATCGTATCGCGCTCTTCCAAACCGCTCCACCTCTTTCGGCAGTTAAACTGATTCTATTTTATCATACCACCTCCTGCTTGCCGGGGGTTAGCCTTTTTTTCTCTTTTTCTTTGTTGTTTTTGGCGCCTCGCCCACGCTGCGCCTCCAGCCGCGCCTGTTCGCTGAAAAGGGCGCTTGTTCTTCGGCCCTGTTTTTATTATAATAGTGTATAGAGATATTTTGCCCCTGCGGGCGGCACCGGGCGCGGCACGCGTAAAGGAGTTTTGTATGAAAGCGGATTGTTTTCATCGTTTTTGCCGCGCGGCGGCGGGCCTGCTTGCGGCGCTCAGCCTCTCGCTGGCTTTCGGCCCCGCCGCACACGCCGAACAGGCGCCCCGGGTGATGCGGGTTCCGCTCGCGTCCACGCCGGGCTTTTCCGAGGTGCAGCCGGACGGCACCCGCACCGGCCTGATCCTGGATTATTTGACCGAGATCGCAAAATACACCGGCTGGGAATATGAATTTGTGGATGTACCTTCCGAAGAGATCGTTTCGCGCTTCCTCGCCGGCGAGTTTGATCTGCTGGGCGGCACCTTTTATGCCGAGGGGTTTGAGCAGTATTTTGCCTACCCGGACTACAGCACCGGTTCCAGCTATGCCACCCTGCTGGCACGAACAGGCGATGACCGCATCCACGGCTACGACCTGCGCGAGCTGGACGGCCTGACCATCGGCGTATACAAAAATGCCGGCGAAAAGATCCGCCGCCTGGAAGAATTTCTTCGCATGAATGGGCTGAATTGCCCTCTGCGCATCTTCGCGTATGAAGAGATAGATCCCGACGGTACCTTTTATTCGCGGCTCGATTCGGGCGAGGTGGACCTTCTGCTGGGCAATGCCCAGGAAGCCAGCAGATTCCGCATCGTTGCCTCGTTTGAGGCCCAGCCCCACTACATTGTGGCGCAGCCCGGCGACCACGACGCCTTGGCCGGGCTGAACATGGCCCTGCAAAAGATCCTGAGCTCGGACCCTGCCTTTGCGCAGGAGCGATATGCCGCCAACTTTCCGTCCGAGGTCCAGGTCGACCTCCGCCTCACCGACGCCGAGCGCGCTTATGTGGCCGCAAAGAAAACCCTCACCGTGGCGGTAACGAACAACTGGCACCCCCTATTCTGCCTGGGCGACACCGAGCCCCACAACGGTGTGGTGCCGGATATTCTGGATCGGGTCGCCGCTTTCAGCGGCCTGTCGTTCCAATATGTTTACGCCGACAGTTACATCGAGGCAATTCAATTGGTACGGGATGGCAGGGCCGATCTGTTGGGTTCCTTTTTGGGCGAGGATGCCCTGGCCCAGGCAAGCGGGCTGGCGCTTTCCAAATCCTATGCGGTGCTGAACTCCATCGTGGTAAAAAACAAGTCGGTCGATTACCCCTCTGCGGGCCTTGTGTGCGCCACACTGGAGGGCCGCCAGCCCCCTGCCGACATCAGCGCGGATAAGGTGGTATATTATTCCTCACTCTCCGAGTGCCTGGCTGCGGCAAACCGGAATGAAGTCGATTTTGTTTACGGCCTGGCCGCCTCGCTGGAGCAGGAGCTTCAGTCCAGGCACTACACAAATCTTGTTCCGGTAAGCCTGGTGAACGACCGCCGGGATGTGCATTTTGCATTGGGCCGCCCGGTGCAGGCAGAGCTGCTCACCATTCTGAACAAATCCATCAGCAGCCTCTCCCCCGAAGCCCGGAATGAAATTCTGGACAAAAACCTGATTTCCAGCGGCGCGGGAACCATCACCCTGGCCGATCTTGTATATTCCGACCCGGTCATGTTCGTGGGGGTTGCGGCGCTGCTGCTGGTGCTTGCCGCGGCCGTGGTGGTGCTGGTCGCCCGCAACCGCATCCACGCCGCCGAGATGCGCGCTGAGCTGGAACAGGCCGAGGCCGAGAGCAAGGCAAAGGGGGAATTTCTCTCCCGCATGAGCCACGAGATCCGCACCCCCATGAACGCCGTGGTGGGCCTGACCGATCTGACCTCCATGATGGAAAATGTGCCTGCCCCGGTGCAGGCAAACCTGGGCAAGATCCGTGCCTCCTCCCATTACCTCTTGAGCCTTATCAACGATATTTTGGATATGAGCCGCATCGGCAGCGGCATGCTCACCATCGCCCGCGAGCCCTTTTCCCTGGGGCGGCTGCTGCAGGACCTGCAAAGCATGATGTTCGCAGAGGCCGAGCGGCGGGGGCTTTTATTCCAGCTTAACGCCAGCACACAGCACGACGCCCTTACCGGCGATTCGATCCGCCTGCGGCAGGTGTTCACCAACCTGCTCTCCAACGCGTTCAAGTTCACCCCAGCAGGCGGGCATGTGGAGCTGTGCGTCACCGAAACCGGCTTTAGCGATGCGGGCGCCGCCTTCCTGTTTTGTGTAACCGACGACGGCGTGGGCATCGCGCCCGAGGATCAATCGCGCATTTTTGGCTCCTTCGAGCAGGTGGGCGCCAACTTTTCCCGCAGCCAGGGCACGGGGCTGGGGCTTTCCATCAGCCGCAATATCGTGCGGCTGATGGGGGGCGAGCTTGCGCTCGAGAGCGAGCCGGGCAAGGGCAGTAAATTTTATTTTTCCCTCACCCTGCCCCTGGGGGAAGTGGCGCAGGAGCAGCCGTGCCCTTCCTCCGGGCTTTTGCAGGGCGCGCGCCTTTTGCTGGCCGAGGACAACGACCTGAACGCCGAGATTGCCATGGAACTGCTGGAGATCCAGGGTGCCCGGGTGACCCGCGCAGAAAACGGCAGGCAGGCGGTGGACCTGTTCGCGGCCAGCGCAGCCGGCGAATACGAGGCCGTGCTCATGGACATCCAGATGCCCGAACTGAACGGTCTCGACGCCACCCGCGCCATCCGCGCGCTGCCGCGGCCCGACGCGTCGGCTGTGCCCATCATCGCCATGACGGCAAACTCCTTTCGTGAGGACACCGAAGCGGCGGCCGAGGCGGGCATGACCGGCTTTATTCCAAAGCCGGTGGATGCAAATTATTTGTATGGCGTGCTGCGCGGCGCATTGGGCCGCACAGCGGTGAAAGACTAACAGCACGAAAGGGCGCCCCGCCTTGACGGGGCCCGGAAAGGCGGCAAAAAATGCAGATAAACAAAAAGGAATGGCGGCGGCCCGCCACAAGCGGCGAGGGCGAGATCTTCTCCCGTCTTTGGGCGCCCGAGGCCCCCAAGGCGGTGCTCATGATCGCCCACGGAATGGCCGAACACAGCGCCCGGTACGACGCCTTTTCCACCTGGCTGGCGCAGCAGGGCTGGGCCGTATGCATGAACGACCACGCAGGGCATGGCCGTTCGGCCATTGTAAAGGGGCATTTTGCAGACGAAAACGGCTGGGAATGCGTTCTGGGCGATCTGCACGCCCTGCTGGGCGAGGTGAGCGGCATGTTCCCGGGGCTGCCTCTGTTTTTGATGGGGCACAGCATGGGCTCGTTTTTGGCGCGCTCTTATGTGGCACGCTGGGGCGAAAGCCTCACGGCGGCCATTTTCTGCGGCACCATGGGTGAAAACCCTGCGCTGGGCTTTGCCCGGCTGCTGGCGAACCTGCAGATCAAACTCAAGGGCCCAAAAAGCCCGGGCAGGCTGATCGACAAGCTCTCCACCGGCAGCTACTATAAAAAGATCAAAAACCCGGTGAACAAATCCGCCTGGCTCTCCACCGACGAAGCCAACTGTGTGGCCTACGAGGCCGACCCGGACTGCGGCTTTGTTTTTACCGCCGCCGGTTACCGGGATTTGTTTGCCGGCCTTACCGAAGTAAACGGCCCCGCCTGGCCCAGCCGTGTGCCCAAGGACCTGCCCATCTTTGTGGTGGCGGGCGAGGAAGACCCGGTGGGGAATTACGGCAAGGGCCCCACCCAGGTTGCGGAAAAGCTGCGCGCCGCCGGTGTGCGGGATGTGACCTTGAAGCTGTATCCGGGCAAACGCCATGAGCTGCTGAACGAAACCAACAAGGCCGAGGTCTATGCCGATTTGCGGGACTGGCTGGATGCAAAGCTGCCTGGCTGACCTTTTTATAAACACAAGGGGACGCCCCGCCGTGAATCTCTGTCACGGCGGGGCGTCCCCTTGTGGATTGCCGCCGGGGCGGTCTTTGCTCTTTTTTATTCCCTCAAAAAAAGCTCAGCTGCCGGGGCCGGGGCTCGGCCCCGGGCACGCGGCCCCGCTCTGCCCCGCCGCCAAGCTCGGCCGCAAAGGGGCTGGCGGCGCCGGGCGCGGTGAGTACCAGTTCGTCGCGGGCGCGGGTCACGCCCACAAAAAACAGCCGGCGCTCCTCCTCCCGCTCGTCGGCCGAAAGGGTCTGCCCCGGGCGTTCCAGGGGCAGCTGGCCCGCGCTCACCCCCGCCAGAAACACCAGCGGAAATTCCAGCCCTTTAGCGCCGTGCAGGGTCATGAGCCGCACGGCGCCTGCCGCGCCCTGTTTGCCGCTGCGGCGGTGCACATCTCCCTCGCCGCCGTGGGTAAGTGCCTCCAGCAGGGCGGCGGCGGTGGGGTAGCAGGCCGCGGCGCCAGCCAGTTTTTCCAGCGCCGGGCTGCGGCCGTTTTCCTGCATCCACTCTTCCGCCAGCCGCAGGGGCTTTTCCTTCGCCCCTGCGGCTGCTTTTTCTTCCAGTGCGGCCAGGGCGCGCCCCACCGCGGGGTCCTCCAGCCAGTCTTCCCGCCCAATCACAAGGCATGGGATATCGTCGTGGCGCAGGCATTGCTCGATCAGCTCCAGCTGCCGGTGGGTGCGGGTCAGCACCGCCATTTCGGAAAAAGCATAGGTGCGCTCGCCTTCTTCCGGCTGGGCCGTGAGCATGTCCATGCCGCCGGTCCGGCGGGCGATCTCTTTCGCCAGGAACACCCCCTCGGCAAAGGCGGTGGGCGCGGCGAGCAGCCGCACTGCCCTGCCGCCGGCCCGCACAGCCTCCAGCACGCGGGGTCCGCCCGGGTTGTGTTCGATCAGCGCGCGGGCACACCCCAGCACAGGCGGCGCGCTGCGGTAATTTTTGCGCAGCGCCACCCTGCGCAGGGCCGGGTAGGCCTGCCCCAACCGCTCAAAGCACCGGCCCGCCGCGCCCCGGAACCCATAGATGGCCTGATCCGGGTCGCCGATGACAAAGAGGCTCCGCCCGCCTGCGTGCCAGGCCTCGATCAGGGCCAGCTGCACCTCGCTGGTATCCTGAAATTCGTCCACCAGCAGATGGCAAAAGCGCTGGCTGCGGCCCGGGCCGGCCCGCAGAGCGTCCAGCAGAAGATCGTCCAGATCGCGCGCGCCCTGCCGCCGCAAAAGCTCCTCGTAGGCAGCCAGCACCTCCGGCCCGGCGCCGCCGGGCAATCCGTTTTTCTGGCGGGAAACGCCTTCCAGAATGCGGCGGTCCGTTCCTTTCAGGCCAAACTGCGCCCGCAGCTGTGCGGCCGCCTGTTTTTGTTCCTGCGCCGCAAGCAGCGGGCGGCCTTTGCACACCTCCAGGCAAACGCTGTGAAAGGTGCCGATGGTCATCCCCCGCAATGCGGCCTTTCCCCCCAGGGCCTCTTCCAGCCGCTCACGCAGCTCCGCCGCTGCCTGGCGGGTAAAGGTGACCGCCGTGATCTGGCCCGGTTTTGCCCCCTGCTCCAGCAGCCACAGAATGCGGGCCGTCAGGGTCTTGGTCTTGCCGGTGCCCGGCCCCGCCACCACCGCCACCTCGGCCTCGGGCGCGCTGGCAGCCGCTGCCTGCTCCGGGTTCAGGCCGGCAAGCGGACCGCTCTCTTGTGGGCCGCCCGCAGCCCTGCCCGCGGGCTCATCGGGTTTCCCGGGTGCCAAACGGATTTTATTGGCCGGCCGGCGCGGTCCTGCCTGTTTGATTTCGCTTTTCCTTTCGGCGGCCAGAAAGGTGGTCTGCCCGTTCAATTCCTCCAGCTCTTCGGGTTCGAACAGGCCGATCACGCCGTACACACCATCGTATCCGGCCCGGCGCAGCACCTGCCCTGCCCGCAGCCGGCGCACCCCTTCGGCAAACACCGGGCCGGCGGCCCGGTTTAGATCTTCCAGCGGGGCTTGGCGCAGGATATAAAATTCCGGCCCCAGCTTTGCCAGCAGTTCAAAATACGTTTGCTCCGCTTTTTTGCTGGCCGCCCCCACCCCCAAAACAGCCGCGGCGGTTTCCTGCAGGGGCACCAGGCTTTCAAACGGCTTTGCCCCTTGCGGGCGGTATCCCGCCGGGCGGTCGGCCAGCGCTTCCACCCTGTGTTCCACGCCGATGGTGATCTTTTTGCCGCAGGCCGGGCAGCGCCCCCCGCAGGCCAGGGTTTCCTGCGGCGTAAGGCACACGCCGCAGGCCCGGTGCCCATCCAGATGGTATTTCCCTTCTTCCGGGAAGAATTCAATCGTGCCGCCGAACCCCTCCCCCGTTTCGATTGCTTTTTTCAGGGCGGGCCAGGCAAGCTCACAGTCCAAAAGGTTTGCCTCGCGGCCAAGCTTCGCCGGGCTGTGGGCGTCCGAGTGGGAAACCAGGGTCAGCCCGTCCAGCCCGCTCACCCGCCAGTTCATGGGCGGGTCCGAGGAGAGGCCGGTCTCCACCGCGTGGATGTGGCCGGCCAGGTCGCCAAAGCACTCCGCCACCGTATCAAACCCCGAAAACGCTCCGAACATGGCAAAATGGGGGGTCCAGATATGGGCGGGGATAAACATTGCGTCAGGGCAGCATTCCAGGGTCAGTTCCAGCAGGTCCCGGCTGTCCATCCCCAAAATAGGCCGCCCGTCCGAGTGCAGGTTGCCCACCGCTTCCAGCCGCCGGGCCAGCTCGTCGGCCTCGTCCAGGCCCGGCAGCAGGATCAGGTTGTGCACTTTGCGCACCCTGTCGCCCTTTTTATAGATGCAGCTGATCTCGCCCGTCACCACAAAGCGCGGCTGCCCCGCGCCCAAGGTCGCATCCGGCAGCGCATATTCCGGCCGCAGGGTATAAAAGCCGGGTTCGGCCGGGGCCAGCTGCCGGCGCAGTTCCTCCCGCCATGCCGGGTGGGTAAAATCCCCTGTGCCCACCAGTCCAATGCCCTTGCGGCGTGCCCACAGGTCCAGATGGGGCGCATCGCCTTCCTTGCTGGTGGCGCGGGAAAAGCGGGAATGGATGTGCAGATCGGCAATATACATGCAGGTGGCCCCTCCTTTGCGGGCGGCTTTTTCGCCGCAGTCCGTGCCAGAATTTCTCCCCTTATTGTACTGCGGTTTGGCCGCTCTGGCAATTGTTTTGCCTTTCCCTGCGTGGTATACTTTAAGCGTAGAAAAAGGGGCCGCTCCGGCCATATCACTGTTTTGTCAGGAGGAATCATCGCCTATGCTGGATCTGTTGCATCAGGTCAAACAGCACCGCATCATCGTTGCGGCGCGGAGCCTGCGGCCCGCCGATCTTCTGCCCACCGCCCGCGCGCTGCGCGCCGGGGGCATTCGCCTGCTGGAAATCACCTTTGATCAGGCAAGCCCCACTGCCCTTGCCGATACACCTGCCGCCATCCGGCAGGTGCGCGAGGCAATGGGGCAGGAAATGCTCGTGGGCGCGGGCACCGTTCTTACCGCCGGGCAGGCCCGGGCGGCGGTTCAGGCGGGTGCGCAGTATCTGCTCACTCCCAACCTGGATCTCGGGGTCATCGAAGCCGCACATGCACTGGGCGTTCCAGTGGTGCCGGGGGCGTTCACGCCCACCGAAATCGCCGCCGCCTGGAACGCGGGGGCCGCACTGGTAAAGCTGTTCCCGGCGGGCTGCCTTGGCCCCTCTTATATTCAAGCCATCACCGCGCCCCTGTCCCACATCCCCCTGCTGGCAATGGGCGGGGTGGGCGAAGAAAACCTTCTGGAATATCTTTCCCTGCCCTGTATGGCAGGGGTGGGCGTCGGTTCAAATATCGCCAAAAAGGCGCTGGTGGAAGCCGGCGATTTTGAAGGGCTTTCCGCTCTGGCGCGCCGCTATACCGGCCAGCTGTAATGCCTTTAAAGGAGAGAAAAACAATGGAACCCTACACCCTTGCCATCGACACCGGCACCACCAACACCCGGGTGTTCCTGCTCGACCGGGCAGGGGCCGTGTTGGCCGCCGCCAAGGCGGAGACCGGCGTGCGCGATACCGCCGTCACCGGCAGCACCGCGCGGCTGGAAGCCGCGGTCAAACGCTGCCTGGAAGATGCCCTCGCCGCCGCCGGGGCCCGATGGGACCAGGTGGGCCAGGTACTGGCCAGCGGTATGATCACCTCGAACCTGGGCCTGTGCGAGATCCCTCACTGCACCGCCCCCGCCGGCGCGGCAGAGCTGGCCGCCCATGCCGTGACCCGCCTTGTGCCCGGCGTCTGCCCCGTGCCCATCACCTTTTTCCCCGGCGTAAAAAACGCAGCCGAACCGGTGGATGCCGGGCACTTTGAGCCCATGGACATCATGCGGGGCGAGGAGGTGGAAGCCCTGGCCCTGCTGCACGAGTATCCGGCGGGCAGGCCCTATCTGCTGGTGCTGCCCGGCAGCCATATGAAGTTCGTTTTTGCCGACGCAGCCGGCCGGCTGACCGGCTGCCTTACCACCATCAGCGGCGAGCTGCTGGCCGCCATTACCACCGGCACCATCCTGGCCGACGCCGTGCAGCGCCAATTTGCCAGCCCGGAGGGCTATGACCGCGAGCTGGCCCTGGCAGGCTGGCGCACCGCAAAGCAGACCGGCCTGGGGCGCGCCTGTTTTTCCGGGCGCATTTTGAGCCAGTTCGGCAAACAGCCCCCCCAAGCGGTGGCCAGTTATCTTTTGGGCGCGGTACTCCAAAGCGATCTTGCCGCGATCCATGGCTCGGGCGCGCTGCATCTGGAGCCCGGGGCCGAGGTGATCGTGGCGGGCAAGGATCCGCTGCGCCGTGCCATGGCCGACCTGCTGGCCGCCGAGGGCTCTTTTCCAAAGGTACACTGCTATGAGCCTGCGCCCGGCGCTGCGCCTCTGGCCGCCCGGGGCGTTTTGTATCTGGCCCGGGCGACGGCGCGGGGATAAGCATGGAAGAAAACCAGAAATACTCTGTCCTGCGGTCCGTCTTCGGTTACGGCAGCTTCCGCCCCGGGCAGGAAGAAGTGGTCGATGCCTTGCTGGCCGGGCGGGACGTTCTTGCCGTGATGCCCACCGGGGCAGGCAAGTCGATCTGCTACCAGCTGCCCGCCCTTTTGCTGCCCGGCGTAACCGTGGTGGTGAGCCCGCTCATCAGCCTGATGAAGGACCAGGTACAGGCTTTGGTCCAGATGGGGGTGCGGGCGGCCTATATCAATTCCAGCCTCACCGACGGCCAGTGCCGCAAGGCGCTGGAGAACGCCTGTGCCGGCATGTACAAAATCGTGTACGTGGCCCCCGAGCGGCTGCTCACGCCGGGCTTTGTACGTTTTTCCCACAGCGTGCTCATCTCGCTGGTCTGCGTGGACGAAGCGCATTGCGTATCTCAATGGGGGCAGGACTTCCGGCCCGGCTATCTGCAGATCGGCGAATTTTTGGAAGGGCTGCATACCCGGCCGCCGCTGGGCGCTTTTACCGCCACCGCTACCCAGCGGGTGCGGCAGGATATCCTGCGCCTGTTGGCCCTGCGCTCGCCGCTGGAGCTCACCACCGGCTTTGACCGGCCAAACCTGTTTTTCGAGGTGGAGCGCCTGCCGGAAAAGGATAAATACGCCGCGCTGGCCGCCTATCTGCGGGCAAGGCCCGGCGCCAGCGGCATTGTGTATTGTTCCACCCGCAAAAAAGTAGACGAGGTGTGCGCGCGGCTTTTGGCCGACGGTTTTTCCGCCGCCCGCTACCACGCGGGTCTGGAGCCGGAACCCCGCCGCCAGAGCCAGGACGCCTTTTTGTACGACCGGGTGCAGGTGATGGTGGCCACCAACGCCTTTGGCATGGGCATCGACAAATCCAATGTAAACTTTGTGATCCACTACAACATGCCCCTGGATCTGGAAAGCTATTATCAGGAGGCAGGCCGCGCCGGGCGGGATGGCCAGCCGGCCGACTGCATTCTGCTTTATTCCCCGGGGGATGTGCGCATGGGCAACTTTTTGATCGACAACAGCTCCCCTGCCGAGGGCGAGGCCGAGGATGCAGAAGTTCTGAAGGACCGCCAGCGCGAGCGCCTGAAACAGATGACCTTTTACTGCCACAGCCGGTATTGCCTGCGGGGCGAAGTTCTGCGCTACTTTGGCCAGGCCCAGCCCTTCGCTTCCTGCGGGGCCTGCTCGGTCT
>ERZ857984.902-NODE-902-length-29535-cov-4.838297_pt1 | contig 29535 bp, 28 predicted proteins | sample MGYA00519914_ERZ857984 | MGnify/ENA primary metagenome ERZ857984 (study PRJEB31778, sample SAMEA3449417) | human gut metagenome | biome: human gut; feature: human-associated habitat; material: faeces | place: United Kingdom | collected 2010/2012 ... | reverse complement strand
AGAAAATGCGCTTATAGTGGTTATAGACCGCCACCGCGAGCGTCATTTTGGCTTCGTCCTGCCCGATGACGTATTCATCGAGCTGCTTTTTGATCTCCTGCGGCTTCGGCAGCACCATTTCGGCGCGCGGCTCGTTTTTCGGCTGCGGGCGGCCGCGGTGGAGAGAATCTTCATCCGCGATGATGTCCATGCAGAGCTCTACGCATTCGTCACAGATATACACGCCGTTGCCGGAGATCAGGCGCTTTGCCTGCGACTGCGGCTTCCCGCAGAAGGAGCAGCGCACTTCGTTATCATTTCCGAAATTATTCGGCATGAAAACACGCCCTTTCGTTATTTCGATTTCGTTGCGATGACCTTATCAATAAGGCCGTACTCCATGGCCTGCTGTGCGGTCATGAAGTTATCGCGCTCCGTATCCTTGCAGATGACTTCGTACGGCTGACCCGTACGCTCTGCGAGGATGGTGTTGAGGCTCTTCTTCGTCTGAAGAATACGCTCTGCCTGAATCTGGATATCCGTAGCCTGACCCTGCGCACCGCCGGACGGCTGATGGATCATAATCTCGGCGTTCGGCAGCGCATAGCGCTTGCCCTTTGCGCCGGCAGCCAGCAGGAACGCACCCATGGAAGCTGCCATGCCCATGCAGATGGTGGAAACATCGCACTTGATGTATTTCATGGTGTCGTGAATGGCCATGCCGGCGCTGATGGAGCCGCCCGGGCTGTTGATATACAGGCTGATGTCCTTGTCGGGGTCCTGCCCCTCAAGATACAGCAGCTGGGCTACCACCAGGCTGGCGGTGGTGTCGTTCACCTCGTCGCTCAGCATGATGATGCGGTCGTTCAAAAGGCGGGAAAAAATGTCGTAAGAGCGCTCGCCACGGGCAGTTTGTTCGATCACGTAAGGAACCAAACTCATAGTAATGCCTCCTGTTTTGAAAGTGCAAGCTGCCTGCAAATTGACCGACACGGCAGCGAGTGCGCGCATCGGTCAACGCAGAGCAGCTTATGTAACGGTGCGCAAAAACAAATTACTCCTTGTCTTTTGCGACCTTGTTTTCGATGATCTCGGCCTTTTCCTTAATAAAGTCGATGGCCTTGTTCACGGCCAGGTCCTTTTTGACCTCGGCCTCGCTCACCAACTCCTTGACCTTTTCGACCTCCATCTTGTAGGCGTCGGCAATGCGCTGCATCTCGGCCTCGAAGTCTTCCTGGCTGGCCTCGATCTTTTCCTGGGCGGCCACGGCCTCCAGGGCCAGGCGGATCTTCACCTGCTTTTCAGCCTGCTCCTTGAAGGAGGCGCGGAAGGTTTCCATGGTCTGGCCCATATATTGCAGATACATCTCCAACTTCAGGCCCTGCTGCTGCAGCCGGTACTCAAAGTCGCGCACCAATTCGTCCAGCCGGCTCTCGTACATGGCGTCGGGGATATCGCCCTCGATCGTGCCAATGACCTGGTCCACCAGATCGTTTTCCACCTGCAGCGAAGCCTGCTTCTCGTTCTGCTCTTCCATGCCCTTGCGGATGCTGGCTTTCAGCTCATCCAGGGTGTCGTACTCGCTCACATCCTTGGCAAACTCGTCGTCGAGAACGGGCATTTCCTTGGTCTTGACCTCGTGCAGCTTGATCTTGAACACGGCGGCCTTGCCCGCCAGCTCGGCGGCCTGGTACTCCTCGGGGAAGGTGACGTTCACGTCGAACTCCTCGCCGGCGGCGTGGCCCACCACCTGCTCTTCAAAGCCGGGAATAAAGCTGCCGCTGCCCAGCACCAGGCTGTAATGCTCGGCCTTGCCGCCCTCGAAGGCCTCGCCGTCCACAAAGCCCTCAAAGTCCAGATCCGCGGTATCGCCGTTTTCAGCCGCGCCCTCGCGGGTCACGATGCGGGCGTTGCGGTCCTGCATGCGGGCCAGCTCGGAGTCCACGTCGGCGTCGTCCACAGTATTGACGTTCTTGGTGGCCTTTAAACCAGTGTAGCCGCCCACCTTGATCTCGGGCTTAACGGGCACGGTGACCTTGAGCACCACGCCCTCTTCCAGGTTTTCAGAAACAACATCCGCCTCGGGGCGGCCCACCGGCTCAATGGCGGCCTCTTTCACCGCAGCCTCGTAGGCTTCCGGGAACAGGTCGTTGATGGCATCATAGTGGAAGATATCGGCGCCATACATTTTTTCGATCACGGTGCGGGGCGCATGGCCCTTGCGGAAGCCGGGCACATTGTACTTTTTGCCCTCGCGCTTGAACGCTTTATCGATGGCAGCCTTAAAAGTTTCGGCGTCGACCGAAAATTGCAGTTCATGCATGCTCTTTTCGAGCTTTTCACTTTTGACGAGATTCATTCTATTTCCTCCATACAAAGAAATTCAGTTTATTATAGCACGCCCGGCATGAAAAAGCTAGGGTTTCACAAAACTTTATAAGGGCAAAAGCCCAGGGAATCCGCCGAAATCAGGCGGTATTCCACCCCGTCCACAAGGCCCTGCACCGCCCGGTGGATCGAGGCCCCGTGCAGGTGCCCATAAAAGCAGCGCTTTACGCCGTATTCGCCCAGCATCGCCGTGATCTGGGGGGCCGAAGCCCCGGGAAACACCGGTGGATAATGCAGAAAGACCAGCTTTTCCAGCCCTGCCCCCGCCGCCTCCAGACTCATGCGCAGGCGCCCCAGCTCCCGGGCCATGACCTTTTCGTCGTGCGCCTCGCCCGGCTCGAACATCCAGCTGCGGGTCCCGCACAGGGCTTTTCCCTCCGCCGTGCAGGAGTTATTGTGCAGCAGGCGCAGGCTGCCGAAGCCCTGGGCGGCAAACCAGGTTTCCATTTTGCGGGCGGTGCACCACCAATAGTCGTGGTTGCCTTTGAGCAGCAGCTTTTGGCCGGGCAGCCCCTCCAAAAAAGCAAAATCTGCCGCTGTGTCCTCCAATTTCATGGCCCAGCTGATATCCCCCGCGATCACCACCGTGTCCTGCGGCTGCACCAGCCTGCGCCAATTGGCTTCGAGCCGCTGCACATATCCCTGCCAGCCCGGGAACACGTCCATGGGTTTTTGCGCCCCCAGCGAGAGGTGCAGGTCCCCAATTGCAAAAATTGCCATAAAAAACTCCTTATAAGCCGCGCGAAAGAGCGCACAATAGACAGCGTAAAGGGGGAAATGAAGATGGAAAATAAAAATGAGCCGATCATCAACGGCGTCTGCTGCGACGTTATGAACTGTGTTTACAACAACGGCGCCTGCTGCTGCACTGCGGGTACCATCCAGGTGAACAACTGTTCCGACGACCCCGGCAGAACAAAATGCGAGACCTTCCGCGAGGTATAAATACGCCCGCGGGGCCCCGCCCGAAACGGCCCGCTAAAGCCTTGGGGTTTAGCGGGCCGTTTTTCTGTTTGCTTTTACTTTCTGCCAAGGGCCACATCGGCGATTTCTTCGGGCCGGATGGTGTGCCGAAAACGCTCGGGCAGGGTGCGCAGGCCTGCCAGAGCAGCCGGCGCAGGCTGGCCGGTGTGCCTTGCCAGAGCCTCCATGGCCTCAAATTCGCCCTGCGGCGCGGGCTGGCCCAGCGCCGCCAGCACATCCCCCGGGAACTTGAAGGGGCTGGCGGTGGAGAGCACCACCATGGGCGCCGCGCCGCCACTGCGGGCGCGGTATTCTCGGGCAGCCTTAAAAGCCACTGCGGTGTGGGGATCGCACAGGTAACCCGCCCTTTCGAACTGGGTGCGAAGCTCTGCCGCGGCCTGCGCGTTGTCGGCGCAGCCGGCGGCAAACTCTGCGCGGATGCGCTCCATCACGGCGGGCTCCACCTCGTACCGGCCGGTGCTCGCCAGGCTTTCCATCCAGCCGCGCACCTTCGCTGCATCCCCGGCCGCATGGTACAAAAGCCGTTCCAGGTTCGAGGAAACAAGAATATCCATGGAGGGCGAGGTGGTGCGGAAAAACGCGCGCCGGGCGTCGTATACGCCGGTGGCAAAAAAGTCGGTGAGCACATTGTTTTGGTTGGAGGCGCACACCAGCATCCCCACGGGCAGGCCCATGCGCTTTGCATACCAGCCGGCCAGGATATCGCCAAAATTGCCGGTGGGCACACAGAAATCGACCTTGTCCCCCAGGGTTACGGCCCCCTGCTCCAGCAGCTGCTGGTAAGCGGCGAAGTAATAGACGATCTGCGGCACCAGCCGCCCCCAGTTGATGGAGTTTGCACTGGACAGCTGCACGCCCCGCTGCGCCAGTTCGTCCTGCACCGCCCGGCTTCCAAACACCTGTTTCACGCCGGTTTGTGCGTCATCGAAATTGCCCTGCACCGCGTAAACCGCCACATTTTCGCCGGGCTGGGTGGTCATTTGCAGGCGCTGTATCTCACTGGTGCCGTGGCTGGGGTAAAACACCGCAATGCGCACGCCGGGCACGTCCCGGTAGCCTTCCAGGGCGGCCTTGCCCGTGTCGCCGGAGGTGGCCACCAAAATAAAGGTGGTCTTTTCCCTGCCCAGGCTGCGCTTTGCCTCCACCAGCAGGCGCGGCATGAGCTGAAGCGCGTAATCCTTAAAGGCGCAGGTAGGGCCGTGCCACAGTTCCAGCGCATACATGCCGTCGGCGGCCCGCGCCAGCGGGGCGGGCTTTGCGCCGAAGCGCGGGCCATAGACCTCTGCGGCGGCCCGCCGCAGGAACGCCGGGTCATAATCGGTCAAAAAAGCGCCCAGCACTTCCGCGGCCAGGGCGGGATACTCCCGCTTGGCAAGCAGCGCTTCCAGGTCCGCCGCCGGAACCTGTGCGGGCACAAACAGCCCGCCGTCCTCTGAAAGGCCCTGTGTGATCGCCTGCCGAGCGCCGGCAAAGCGCCCTGCATCCCTTGTGCTGCAAAACTGCATGTTGTTTCCCCCTTTTTTCCCTCTTCAGCAAGGCCGGCGGGGCGCCGCCCTACAGCCCAGCCTCGAATGCGTTTTTGATACAATGGACCCGGTACCCGCCCGGCACACAGCCCACTTCCACCACATCGAACCTCACTTGGCGTTCGGTGAGGCCGTTTTGCTGCAAATAGCGCTTCGTGGCCAGTAAAATGCGGCGCTGCTTTGCCGCATCCACCGCCTCCGCCCCGGAAAACAGGGCGCGCTGGCCCCGGGTCTTCACCTCGGCAACAACAATGACGCCCCGGTCCTCCAGGATCAGATCCAGCTCGCCCTGGCGGGTGCGGTATCCATGGGCCAGCAGCCGGCAGCCCCGGTCCAGGTAATACTTTGCCGCAGCCGCCTCGCCCCGCTGGCCGCGCTCCTGCCGGTCCATCCCCTCAATACCCCTGCTTTTTCAAAAAAGAGCGGCGGTAAAAGGGCTGAAGCCCGTACTGCGCCAAAAGCTCGTAGTGCAGTTTTGTGGGGTAGCCCTTGTGCTTTGCCAGCTGATATTGCGGGTACTGGGCGTCCAGCTGCCGCATATAGCGATCCCTGCTGACCTTGGCCAGAACCGATGCGGCGGCAATGCTGGCGCTGCACGCGTCGCCTTTTACCTGGGCTGCGGCGGCGATGGCAAGGCCCGGGGGCACGCGGTTGCCGTCCACCAAAACGAACCCGGGCGCCGGGCAAAGCCCTTCCACCGCCTGGCGCATGCCGTCCATGGTGGCCCAGAGAATGTTCTTTTGGTCGATCTCCTCCGGCCCCACAAACACGATGCTGCAGGCCAGCGCGCGGGCTTTGATCTGTTCAAACAGCGCCTCGCGCTTTTTTTCGCTGAGCTTTTTGGAATCGTTCACGCCATCGATCGGGTCGGCCGGATTCAAAATGACCGCCGCGCAGCACACCGGGCCGCAAAGCGGGCCGCGGCCCGCCTCGTCCACGCCGCAGAACACCCCGTGGGCAGCGCGCACCCCATCGTCAAACTCATACAATGGGCTGTTCATCCGGTTTTCCTTTCTGTGGGGGCGCTTCCAGGGTAATGCGCCCCCACTTGCTGGCCCTGAATTCATCCACCACCATCACGGCGGCCCGCTCGGTGTTCACCTCGCCGCCGCTGACCAGCATGCCGCGCCTGCGGCCGATCTCCTGCAGCAGCTCCCAGGGGGCGAGCCCCAGCTGCTGGGCGCTGAGCTTGTAGCGCCCGGCCAGCTTTTCCGGGCAGACGGCCTGCATCTGCGCCAAAAGGCCCATGGCCAGCTCTTCGATATCCAGAATATCGTCTTTGATGGAGCCGATAAAGGCAAGGTTTGTGGCGGTTTCCAAACTGTCGAACTTTTTCCATAAAACGCCCGGCATATCCAAAAGGTCGTAGCCTTCCACCGTCACCCATTGTTTGCCCCGGGTCACGCCGGGCCGGTCCGCGGCCTTGGCGCGGGCCTCGCCCGCGAAATTGTTGATAAAGGTGGATTTGCCCACATTGGGAATGCCCACCACCATGACCCGGGTGCGGGCGCCGGCCATGCCCTTGCCCGCCCGGCGGGCAAGCAGGGCCTCCAGCTCCCGCCCAATGGCCGTGCGCACCTTTGCGGCGCTGCCCTTTTGCTTTGCGCTGATCGCCACACAGCCCGCGCCCTCCCGGTGAAAATAGTCCACCCAGGCGCGGGTGAGCGCGTCGTCGGCCAGGTCGGCCTTATTCAGCACATACAGCCGGGGCTTGCCCGCGGTGAGCTGCTGAAGCTCGGGGTTCAGGCTGCTTTGGGGAATGCGGGCGTCCAGAAGCTGCAAAACCACATCCACGTTTTTCAGGTCCGCCTCGATCAGGCGCAGGGTCTTTGCCATGTGGCCCGGAAACCACTGGATGCTGCGGCGGTTCACAAATTCCTGGCTCATTGGATGCTCCCTATCTTGTTCAATGGGAAAACGCGCAGAAGCACCTTTCCCAAAATATCGCGCTCGTCGATAAAGCCCACGCTGGCAAAACGGCTGTCGGTGGAGTGCTGGCGGTTATCGCCCATGAGGAAAAGCGAACCCTCCGGCACGGTGAGCGGAAAGGGCATGTTGCCCGCCACCCGGGTGAGCTCGGCGGTATACGGCTCCTCCAGGGCCTTGCCGTTCACATAGACCAGGCCTTCGTCGGTGTTCAGGTCCACCAGGTCGCCGCCCTTTGCGATGACCCGCTTTACCAGGGGCTTTCCATAGTTGATATAGCCGTCCAGCACCACCACGTCGCCCCGCTGCGGGGTGTAAAAGGTGCTTTGAATCAGCAGCCGGTCGCCGTTTTGCAGGGTGTGTTCCATCGAGTGGCCGCTTACCACCACAATGCGCGCCGCAAAGGTGAACACCAGCACCAGAACAGCCAGCGCGAACACCAGGGCGTCGTACCAATCCAAAAGATCCAGGTTGCGCTGAAAACGCTTTTCTTCCATTGTGCGCGGCCCTCCCCGCCTGCCGCCCGGCCACTGGGGCCCTGCGGCACAAAATTGCCCAAAACAGGCTTTTTTTATTTTACCATATAACGAAAAAAGGGACAATATACATTGTCCCTTTTGTTCGCGATGATCAGATGAGTTCCTTGACCTTGGCAGCCTTGCCGGTGCGGCTCCGCAGATAGAAAAGCTTCGCACGGCGGACCTTACCGCGGCGAACGACCTCCACTTTTTCCACGAAGGGCGAGTTGATGGGGAACACGCGTTCCACGCCCACGCCGTAAGAAGTGCGGCGAACGGTAAAGGTTTCGGCCACGCCGCCATGCTTTTTGGCGATCACGGTGCCCTCGAAGGCCTGGATGCGCTCGCGCTCGCCTTCCTTGATGCGGACCGACACGCGAACGGTGTCGCCCACTTCAAATTTGGGCTTGTTCTCTTTGATCATGCCCTCGGTGATGATCTTCATTGCGTCCATTGATGAATCCTCCATTTTTTTGCGGCGTTCATACCCGGCACACCGGCAGAGGACCGCCCGTTTAATGATGCACATTAACCCCGCTGGTGGTGCCAGCGAACACTAACGCCTAAATATGATAGCACGTCCCCGCGCGCTTTGCAAGCCTTTTTTAGCTGAAATCCTGCATATCTTCCAAAAGCAGCCCGGTTCTGAGCACGTTCGCCCGGGTGCTGTCCACCCCGAACCGCTCCTGCAAAAAGCCCAGCCACAGGGCGGGGTTCAGGTTCAGCCCCTCGCCCGCGGGCAGGGTCATTTCAAACGCCGCGCTCTCGCCTTCCACAGCAAAATCCAGCGTTTTGGCATACGCTTTCAGCTCGACCGGCTTTTGCCCCCTCTTGGATTTTTTCAGCACCACAGCGCTATCCAGCGCGTTGTATTGTTCCAGCGCCCCGGCGCTTTGGGCCGGCAGGCGCACCGCATAGCGCGCAAAGGCGATCCCGCCGGCTTTGTGCGCGGGCAGCGCCACCCGGACCACCTCAAGCCCCAGGGGCATGGCCGGCGCCAGGGCCTGCCGCCAGGCTTCAAGGTCGGGGGCCTCGGTTTCGGTCTTCACATCCACGCTCTCCACCAGGCTCTCCTGCCCCAGGGGCAGCGGGCAGGCAAAGGTCATGTAAATGTGCGGGTTGAACCCCAAGGTGTACCATACCGGCAGGCCGCTGCGCTTCAGGGCCCGCTGCATGACCCGCTGCAGGTCCAGCAGCGAGATATAGCTGGCCTCGCCGGTTTTAGTGAACCAGATCCTGACTGTAGTCAAAGCAGGCACCCCCTACCAGTTTGTTTGCACCGCAGCCGCTGCAGCGCCGGTTGCAGGGCGGCGTTGTTTGCGCTTCCAGCGCCTTTTTGTACTCCCGCACCAAAAATTCGTGGCTGACTCCATAGTCCAGGTGGCTCCAGGGGGTCGTTTCCTCCAGCCCGATGGGTCGGCCCGCATAAAAAGCGGTATCGAGCCCGCACTGCCGGAAGGCTTCAAGCCAGGTGTCGTAATGGAAGCACTCGTCCCAGCCGTCAAAAAAACAGCCCTTGCGGTAGGCGGCTACCAGCACCTGTGCCAGCCGCCGGTCCCCCTTGGCGAACACGGCCTCCAAAAAGCTGGTGGAGCTGTCGTGATAATTCACGTTGATCTTTTTGCTGTGCACGCTGTGCAGAAGGTGCTGCTGCTTGGCCTTCAGGCTTTCCTCGGTGTCCTGCGGGACAAACTGGAAGGGCGTGTGGGGCTTTGGCACAAAGCAGGCCACGCTGATGGTCACCTGCACGCCTTTGCCCTTGGGCTTGTCCGGGTTTGCATAATATAGATCAACAATCTGCTGGGCGGTGTTTGCAATGCCCTCAATGTCCTCCAGCGTTTCGGTGGGAAGGCCCATCATAAAATACAGCTTTACCGAGGTATACCCCGCCTTAAAGGCGATCCTGCAGCTTTTTTCGATTTCTTCCCAGGTGACATTTTTGTTGATGACATCCCGCAGGCGCTGGGTTCCCGCCTCGGGCGCAAAGGTAAGGCCGCTCTTGCGCACCTTTGTGGTCTTTTCGATCAGGCTTTCGGTAAAATTATCGATCCGCAGGCTGGGCAGAGAAATGCTCACATGGTCCTTTTCCACCCAGGGGGCCATCTCGTCCAGCAGCTGTTCCAGCTGGCTGTGATCCGAGGTGGAGAGGCTGGTCAGGCTGACCTCCTCGTAGCCGGTATTCCCGCACAGATCCCGCGCGGCGGCGTTGAGCTTGTCCGCGCTGCGCTGGCGCATGGGGCGGTACAAAAAGCCCGCCTGGCAAAAGCGGCAGCCCCGCACACAGCCGCGCAGCACCTCGATCTGGGCGCGGTCGTGCACCGCGCCCACCATGGGCACCACAAAGTTGGTGGGCAGCTTCTGGCTGTCCATATCCGGGATGATGGCTTTGGTCACCACCGCGGGGGCGGCGGGGTCATTGGGAAGGATGGAGGCAATGCGGCCGTCAGGCTGATAGCTCACCCCGTAAAACGAGGGCACATAACACCCCTCGATCCGCGCGATACGGCGCAGCAGCTCTTTTTTGCCGATTCCCTCTTTTTTTGCGCGCTCCACCTCGGCGCACACCGCAGGCAGCTGCAGTTCGCCCTCGCCCAGCATCATCATGTCAAAAAAGTCGGCCACCGGCTCGGCGTTGCACACACAGGGGCCGCCCGCCACGATCAGCGGCCACTCCTCCCCCCGGTCACGGGAATAAAAAGGGATGCCTGCCAGATCCAGCATCGCCAGGATGTTGGTGTAGGACAGCTCGTACTGCAGGGTGAAGCCCACAACGTCGAAGGCGGTAAGCGGATCCTTGCTCTCAAGAGCGTAAAGGGGCAGCCCCAGGCGCTCCATCTCCTCTTTCATATCCAGCCAGGGCATGAAAGCGCGCTCGCACCACCAATTCGGCCGCTCGTTCAGCAGTTCGTACAGGATCTTCATGCCCAAAAACGACATACCCACCTCGTAGGTATCGGGAAAGCAGAACGCAAAGCGCAGGTCCACCCCCGCCTTGTTTTTTATCACGCAGCCGGGCTCGCCGCCGGTGTAGCGGCCGGGCTTTTGCACCCGGGCCAGCGCCTCTTTGAGTTTTGGGTCAAACAATTTGCAATTCCTCCACAAAAAACGATTCAGTTTATTGTAGCCCATTTGGGCGGGAATTGCAAACGGGGTCGGCCCGGCGGCGCAGGGCCGCCAGCATCTGCCGCCCATCCATGGGGCCAAAGGGCAGCAGGTTGAACGCCCCCAGCGCCAGATTGGCGGCGGCAAAAAAGTAGCCCCAGTAACTGGCCCTGTGCTGAAGGGCGGCCAGCGCTATGGCACAGGCCCCCAGGTTTACCGCCGGCCCCGCCAGGGCCAGAAAAAAGGTCTGGCGGCGGCCGAGCACCGCGCGGGAGGTATCCAGCCCAATGCCGCCGGTGGAAAACCGCAGCACCGGCAGGGTGCGGGTGATCGCCGCCCAGGCCAGCACATGCCCGCTCTCGTGCAAAAGCGCCGCCAGAAGGCCGATGCGGGCAAGGCCGGTGTGGTCGTTGTAAAGCAGCCACCAAAGCGCCGCCAGCACCAGCACCGGGCGGCGCGCGCGCAGGTGCCTCATTCCAGCCCCAGCGCCTTTGCCGGGTCATAGCGGATATCGTCGTGCAGAAGCTCAAAGTGCAGATGCGGCCCCGTGGCAACACCGGTCTGGCCCACTGTGCCCAGCACCGTGTCCAGCTGTACCGGCTCGCCCTGGCGCACGAACACGTACTGCATGTGGCAGTAACGGGTGGCAACGCCGTCTGTGTGGAGCACCAGCACGTTGTTGCCGTACGAGGGATCAAGCCCTGTTTTCAGCACGATCCCTTCCGCCGCGGGATGGATAGGCGTGCCCTGCGCCACTGCCAGGTCCGCGCCGGTGTGAAAATCGCTTTTTTTTGTGAGAGGGTGGCGGCGCCAGCCGTATTCCGAGGTGAGGTTATAGCCGGTGACAGGCTGCGCCAGCTCAAAATCCGGCAGGTAGCTCTTTGTGGAACAGCCCTCCGGCGCTTTGGGCCACAGCGCCGGCTGCAGCCCCCCCGCGCCGGTGAGTTCGGGGGCGGCCTGCTCCTGCCCGAACGCGGCCTCGGCCCCGGCCATGACCTGCCGGGCTGTCTGCTGCACGTCGTCCAGAGCTTTGGATGCGAACTTGATCAGTTCTTCCTGCCCCGAAAGCGTGACCCCCTCGCCCATGGCCTGGCCGTAGGCGTCCCGGCAGGGCTCGTAAAAGGCCAGGTCCATGTGCTTTGCCGCCAGCGTCAGCGCGACCAGCACCGCGCAGAGCGCAAGCTGTACCCGCAGCAGATAGTTGGGGGCCTGCTTTTCCTTTGGCGTGATGGGCGGCGTGACGGCCGCTTTCAGTTCCGCACCGGGCGGCATGAGCTGTTCGTTCTGCTGGGCAGTTTGGTTCTCCCACATAGCTGGTGCATTCCCCTTTCTTTTTACAGCCGTTTCCAATGCTATAAACCTATGCCGCAGAGCGCAAAAAAAGAAGAGCCGGCGGGACAGGTTTGTCCCGCCGGCTCTTCCGCTCACTGCATGGAAGAGAGGGTATTCTGGATCGCATCTGCAACGGCGGCGGCCATTGCATTCTTATAGTCATCGTTCTGCAGCTTGCTGAGCTCGTCCGGGTTCGTCAAAAACCCGCATTCCACCAGCACTGCCGGGAAGTCCATGTGGGTCGTCACCCGGTATGCGCCGTATTTTGCGCCCCGGTCACGGGTTCCCAGCGCGCCCGCCACCCTGCCGGAAAGATTGCCTGCCAGCAGCCGGGAGTAAGGGTTGAAATAATACGCCTCGGTGCCGCTGGCACTGGAAACGCCGGAATTGTGGTGGAGGCTCACAAACAAATGCGGGCTGTAGCTCTGGGACTGGCTCACCCGTGCATCCAGCGAAACATAGCCGGACGTGTCGGTCACCTGCACGCTGGCGCCCCGGTCCCGCAGGATGGAGGCGACCCGGTTTGCCAGATCGGCGTTCATGCTTTTCTCGGTGTACATGCCTGCGATGGAGGTGCCGCCGTCATAGCCCCCATGGCCCGGGTCGATGTAAATCTTCGCCCCCGAAAGCCCGGAAGGGATCTGGTTGAACCGGAACACAAGGTTGCCGCCGTCGTAATAAGCCCGGTAGCCCAAAAACGCTCCTGCCCTGCGCAGGTCAAGGGTGAGCACCGTGTTGTTGCCGTCCTGCGAAAGGCTCGCGCCGGAAAGGAGATTGTTGCCCGCCAGCTCCGGGCTGCCGGTATCGAGCCGGGTGTCCTTCAGGACCACGCGCATCTGCCCTGCGCCAAAGCCGGTGGCGCCGCCGCCCGAGGAATAGCCGGTGCCGGGAAATTCCACGGTATAGGCGGTCTTGCGGCCGCTGCGGGCAAGGCTCACATACACATATTGCCCGTCCGCCCAGGAGCTTGTGCCGGAAACCGACGACAATTCCCATTCCGCCTCGCCCAGGCTCGTCACATCGCCCGCGCTCACCCGCACGCCGCAGCCCAGGATATAATATTCCCCATGGCCGTAGTCGCCGTCGTAGGTGAGCTTGTCGCTCACGATGTAATCCACCGTATCCTTCGGCAGCGGGAAGCAGTTGCCGTAAGGGTCGTTGTTCAGCACCCCTGCGGGGTAGGTGCGGGCCTGGCCGGCGGTGACCTGCACCAGGTTGCCCTTTTGCCCCTCCACATTGGGGGCCTGCCGGGGCAGCGCCGCCACATACACCCGCGCGGCCGATACGCTCTGGGTGATGCCGCTCCAAACGGCGCTCACGGCAATGTTGCCCACGTCCTGTTCGCTCTCGCCCGCCGCGGGCACGGTGAGCATTCCCTTAAAGGGCACATAGCTGGAGGTGTTGCCGTCGGCGTCGTCGGTGGCGAGCTCCTGCTCGGTCAGGGTCACGCTCGCGCCCCCCAGGCTTGCGGTAACGGCCGAGCCGGAGTAGGCCATCACGGTCATGCCGATCTGGGTCCCGCCCTCCACCGTCATGCTGCCGCTGGGCGCGGCCTCCTTGATGATGACCACCTCGCGGGTGATGTTATAGGTGATCGTTTTTTCCTTGTGTTCAAACGCAAAGGTGTTCTGCCCCGGCGCCAGATCCATTTCCAGGCTGAACACGCCTTCCCCGTTGCGCTCCAGCTCCTTGCCGTTGATGCTCAAGGGGAAATTCGGGTCGGAAGCGCCGTAGAAGTTCACCTGGGGCTCCTGGGTGGTAAAGGTGCGCTTTTCGGGCGTGCTCACCGAGAGATCGGTCAGGATGTCGTTCTCCTCGATCTGGTCGGCATAATAGCGCAGCAGCACGTCCGTGGAGCCGCCGGTGTTTTCCTGCAGGGCGGGCAGCGAGGCGAACACCGCCCCCCCGCACCCGGGAATCTCCCTCGTTTGGATGACCTGGCGCATCACCTGGTCCGGCGCCTTCCAGCCCGCCTCGTCGCCGCCCAGCTTATCGTTGTAAATATAAGCGGCGACCGAGGCGCCATGCTGTTGCGCCACGCCCGCCCACCAACTGAGCACGGTGCCGAACCCAGCGTTTTCGTCCGCCAGAGAGCCCGGGCAGCGCACCAGCACCTGGTCGATGCTGCTCCAGGTGAAAATGGCGTTCAGGTCCACAAAACCGCCGGTGAGCATTTCAAACGAGGCGCTGGTGGCGCTGCCAGCCGGGTCGGAAGCAACGTTTGCCCACACCGGGTCTGCCATAAGGCCGAACACCGCTTCGCCCCGCTGGCCCTTCACCGCCTGCGACGCATTTACCACAAGGGAAGTGACGCATTCGCGCACCCAGTTCTCATACCCCATCGAGGCTCCCTCGGCGCGGTACAGGCTCATGCTGCCGGCATCCTTATGGTTATAATAACCGGCAAGATAAACCCCATTCGGCTGGTAGCGGGCCGTCAGATCGGCCAGCACCTGGCAGGCGCTCTGCACCGCCGCGGCGGAAAGGGCGCTGTGCGGGCCATAGCCTCCGCCGGTCTGCAGGCCGAAGGCCGCATCGAATACCGGGTATAAATAAAGCTCCTTCGCCGCGGCCTCCTGCTGCGCACACCCCAGCAGGTCGAACCCGGTAGCCATGGGCCAATGCTCGCTGGCAAACAGCGCACCCGAGGCCGTATTCACCGGCAAAAACACGGCGTTCATCCCGTATTCGGCCGCCTGGGAAAAGGCCGCCTCCAGCTGCGCCCTGCAGTCCTCCTCGGAGGCGGCAGGGTCAAAATCGCGCCCGGGGGCAAGATAGACCGCCCGCAGCTCCTGGGGCTGTTGCAGGGCGGGCGAAGCGCCCTCCTCCGCCCGGGCGGCCGTTCCCATAAGGCACAGCCCGCACGCAAGGGCCGCCGCGAAACGCAATATTTTTTTCATAACGGCCCCCTTTCGTTTTTCGGCTGTTCAAGGCGTTTCTTACTTACATATAGTAACAGTTTTCGCGGCAAAATCAAGCAAAAAACGCGCATTTAAGCGCTTTTGTAGTTGTATAGCCAAAGCGCTTTACACACAAAAAATGTCACCGCGCGGAACCGCGCGGTGACAAGGCGATCTACTTGCCGCGATGCAGAAGGGCGTCAAGCCTCTTCCACAGGCCGGCTTTTTTATTCCTGCGGGGCTCTTTTTCCGGAACAGCGGCCCCGAACCCGGCGGAAAAATACTCATAGAGCTCCATCTGGCTGTCGATACAGCGCTCCCCCGGGCCGGGCTTTACCTTGCTGTAGCTGCCGTCAGGCTTCATTTCCCGGGCATTCACGTTATCGGCCAGCTGCAGCTGCAAAAGCCCCCACAGCTTTTCTTTCAGGCTGCGGTCCTCAATGCGGATGCCCACCTCCACCCGGCGCTCGGTATTCCGGGTCAGAAAATCGCCGGAGGCGATATAGATCCGAAGATTTTCCCCCTCACCGAAGGCGTAGATGCGCGAGTGCTCCAAATACCGCCCCACAATGCTGCGCACCCGAAGGTTTTCGGTGTGGCCGGGCACCCCGGCGCGCACACAGCAGATCCCCCGCACGATCATGTCCGTTGCAACGCCCGCGCAGGAGGCTTCCTCCAATTTTTCGATCACGTTTTTGTCGCTGATGGAGTTGTTTTTTAAGGTGATGCGGGCGGGCAGGCCCATGCGTGCCTGGCCGATCTCACGGTCGATCTCGGCCAGCAGAACGCTTTTAAAGCACAGGGGAGCCACCAAAAGATACTGCGTATCGTCTGTAAGGCGTTCCACCGCCAGGTTGTTGAACACGGCGGCGGCCTCTTCCCCAATCTCCTGGCTGGTGGTAACGAATGCCAGATCGGTATACTGTTCGCTTGTTTTTTCGTTGTAGTTGCCGGTTCCCACCTGGGTGGTATAGTGATATTTCCCGGCGCGCTTGCGGGTGATCAGGGTGAGCTTGGAATGCACCTTGTATTCATCCAAACCGTAAATCACCGTGCAGCCCGCCTCTTCCAGCTGTTTGGACCAGTCGATGTTGTTCTGTTCGTCGAACCTTGCCCGAAGCTCCACCACCGTGACCACCTCTTTGCCGTTTTCTGCGGCGGCCACCAGCGCCTGCACGATTTGGGAATCGTGGGCCATGCGGTACAGGGTCATTTTGATGCTGATGACCTCGGGATCAAACGCCGCGGCCATAAGCATTTTGATAAAGGGGCGCATGCTCTGATACGGGTAGGCCAAAAGCATGTCGTGCGTTTCCACCTCGCGCCCCAGGCGGTACCCCGCCGGCGCCTGCAAGGGCTTTGCCGGCGGATAGAACAGCTCGCTGAGGCCGTCCGCCTGCAGGCGGGCCGCCAGCTTGAAAAAGCAGGACAGGTCCAAAGGCGCCGCCTGGGCAAAGCATTGTTTTTGCGGCAGCACCAGCTTGTCACAGAGATATTTTTCAATTTCCTGGGGCGGCTGGTTCCAGAACTGCAGCCGCACGGCCGCCAATTTGCGGCGCTTTTTCAGCAGCTCGCTCATTACCTGCCGGTAGTCGATATCCTGGTCGAACATGCCCTCTTTCACATCAATGTCCGCATTTCGGGTGACCCGGAACAGGCACTTTTTCTGCAGCATCCCCTTGGGAAACACCAGCTGGGCAAAATGGAAGATCAGCTCTTCCGCCAGGCCATATTCCACCGTTTCTTCCTTTTTCAGGTACAGCAGGCGCTCAAACTGGCTGCCGATGGGGATCAGTCCAAACGAAACCTCCTCGTCCCCCTTTGCTTTCAGGGTGGCGCACAGGTAGATCTCCTGGTTGCGCAAAAACGGGAATGGGTGCCGGTGGTCAATGATCTGGGGCGACAAAACCGGATACAGCTCGTTCTGAAAATACTTTTTCCAGAACTTTTCATCTTCCCTGTCCAGCTTTTCAAAATCGATGCGGCGGTACCCCACCTCTGCCAGGCGCTCCCGCAGGCGAAACACATTTTTGTCGCACTGTTCCTGCAATTCCGCTGTTTTGGGCATAATGGCGGCAAGCTGCTGGGCTGCCGTCATGTTGGTCTTGTTCTCCGTGATCTCATTTTTAAGCAGGGTGCGGTCGTACAGCGAACCCACCCGCACCATAAAGAACTCGTCCAGATTGCTGCCGTAAATGGCGGCGAATTTCATCTGTTCGGCCAGGGGGACCGTTTTATCCTTGCTGAGTGCAAGAACCCGCCGGTTAAAATCCAGCCAGCTCAGCTCCCGGTTGATGAAAATTTGATTCTCCTGCGCTTCCAAGCTCCGCGCCTCCTCATTCAATATAAAGGTATCCATCCCAGGCCTCCAGGTCCTTGCTGGTGACCGCGCTTATCTGTGCCAATTCTTCCAGGCTGGCAAAGGGGCCGTGATCCGCCCTGTATTGCAGGATCGCCCGCGCCTTTTTCTCCCCCAGGCCCGGCAGGCTGCGCAGCGCGGCTTCATCGGCTGTGTTGAGCTCGACCCGCAGCAGCCCCTGCACGGTTACCGGCTGTGGGTTCAGGGGATCATATCCAGGCTGGAACAGGGGTGGGGTGAACAAAAGCGCCCCCAGCACCACCGCAGCCAGCACCGCAGCCGCCAGTGCCGCCATGCGTTTGCCGTTTTGTTCCACCCCGTTCACCTTCTTCTCCATGGTACCCCGCCTTTTATTCCTATTATAATCGCTGCCCTGTGGTTATTATAACACACCCTGCGGGCCAAAAAAGACAAACTTATGTAAAAAAAGCCCTTTTCCGTTTTTGGGAACGGAAAAGGGCAGGGCATTTTCAGCGATTCAGCAATTGCCGGACCCGCGCCGCAATATGCTCTGCGGTGAGGCCATACAGGGTGAGCAGCTCCTCGGCCGGGCCGGACTGGCCGAACTCATCCATCACCGCCACCGGCAGCACCTTGCAGCCTGCGCCATTTTTTAGCAGCGCTTCGCACACCGCGCTGTAAAGCCCGCCGATCACACTGTGCTCCTCGGCGGTCACAATGCCTCCGGTCTCACGGGCGGCGGCGCACAGGGCCTCCTCGTCGATGGGCTTGAGGGTGTGCACGTTCAAAAGCCGCACCTGGATGCCCTCGGAGGCAAGCAGTTCGGCGGCCTCCAGCGCGCGTGCCACCATCAGCCCGGTAGCGGCGATGGTGGCGTCTGTGCCCTCGCGCAGCGTTACGGCCCTGCCCAGCTCAAAGCGGTAGCTCGCGGGGTCGTTGATCACCGGCACCGCCAGGCGCCCCAGGCGCATGTAGGCCGGGCCCTCATACGCCGCAAACGCGCGCACCGCCAGGCACGCCTCGGTGTCGTCGGCCGGGTTCACCACTACCATGCCAGGGATGTTGCGCATCAGGGCGATATCCTCGTTGCACTGGTGGGTAGCGCCGTCCTCCCCCACCGAGATGCCTGCGTGGGAGGCGCAGATCTTTACGTTCAGGTGGGGGTAGCCCACGCTGTTGCGGATCTGCTCGTAAGCGCGGCCCGCCGCAAACATGGCAAAGCTGGAAACAAACGGGATCATGCCGCTTGCGGCAAGCCCCGCGGCAATCGAGACCATGTTGGCCTCCGCAATGCCGCAGTCAAAATGCCGCTCAGGAAATGCTTTTTGAAACACGCAGGTCTTGGTGGATTCCGCCAGGTCCGCGTCCAGCACAACAATGCGGTCGTCCTCGGCCCCCAGCTGGGCCAGGGTGCGGCCATAGCTCTCGCGCGTGGCGATCTTTTTTACATCTGCCATGGTCAGCCCTCCAATGCCGCAGCGGCGGCTTTCAATTCGGCCATCGCCTGTTCGTATTGCTGCTGGCTCGGGGCCTTGCCGTGCCAGCCCGCCTGATCCTCCATAAAGGAAACGCCCTTGCCCTTAACGGATCTTTGAACGATCACGCTGGGCTTTCCCTCCACCTGCTTTGCAGCGGTAAAAGCGGCGTCCAGGCTCTCAAAATCGTGCGCATCGGCGGTAAAGACCGCCCAGCCGAAAGCGCGGAATTTTTCGTCGATGGGATACACCGAGCAAACGTCGCTCACCCGGCCGTCGATCTGCAGGCCGTTGTTGTCCACCACGGCAATGAGCTTGTCCAGCTTGTGGTGCGCCGCGAACATCGCGGCTTCCCACACCTGGCCCTCTTCCAGCTCACCGTCGCCAAGAATGGCGTAGACCCGCCAGTCGGCCTTTTTCAGCCGCCCGGCCAGAGCCATGCCCACCGCAGCCGAGATCCCCTGCCCCAGGCTGCCCGTGCTCATATCCACCCCGGGGATATGCTTCATATCCGGGTGCCCCTGCAAAAGCGCGCCCACATGGCGCAGATGGGTGAGCTCTTCCCAAGCAAAAAAGCCCTTTGCCGCCAGAATGGAATAGAGCGCCGGGCAGGTGTGCCCCTTCGAGAGCACCAGCCGGTCCCGCTCTTCCCAGTGCGGGTTTTTGGGGTCAAAGCGCATCTGTATCTCGTACAGATAGGCAAGCGTATCCGCAATCGACAGCGAACCGCCCGGATGGCCGGACTTTGCGCAGAAGGTGCCCTCAATCACGCCCTGACGCACCAGGTTCGCTGTTTTTTGCAGCTGTTTGATGGTTTGTGTTTCCATTATAACCTCCCACTGCTTTATGTATAGCGCTTGATCAGCGAATACAGATATTCCCCCACCCCGCCGCTGGTGCAGCTGGCCACCACCTCGTCGGCCGCCAGCTTTACCTCCGGGGGGGCGTTGTCCACCGCAACCGCGTGGCCCGCGGCCCGCATCAGGTCGATGTCGTTGTAATAATCGCCGATGACCACTGTGTTTTCCATGGGCACATCCAGCCTGGCGCAAAGCCTGCGCAGGGCCTGGGCCTTGCTGACCCCCGTGGGCATGATCTCAAAATAAATGGTGTTGGTGGGCAAAAAATACATGCCGTCGAAATGCAGCCCGCGGGCAAATTTCTGCAGGTTCAGGATGGCGATGGGGTCGGCGGCAAACATCACCTTCGCCCAGTTGCACGGCACCTGCTCAAGCGGACACATTATACAACCAATTTCCTCATCGCGCAAGTGGGCCTGGGTGTAGCGGTTGGCTTGCACCACATACACGCGCCCCTCCTCCACCATCACATCCACGCCCATGTCCGGGAATTGCTCCATCACTGCGGTCACCGCCTCGCGGGCGGCCGCAAGGGGCAAAAAGCTCTTTTCCAGCGCCCGGTCCGCTTCCAGGTCATACAGCACCGACCCGCCGCAGGCAATGGCCGGGCAGGAAAGGCGCGTGCCGCCCAGCGCCGCCCGGATGGATGCCGGCGGCCGGCCGGTGGCCACGGTAAAACGCCCGCCAAGCGCGCGGAACAGCTCAATGGTCGCCCGGTTGCAGGCGGGCACGCCTTCCTTGGCCGTGAGGAGGGTATTATCCATATCGCTGACCACAAGCAGGTCCCGGAGCGAATCGATCATGGCTGCGTTTCCCTTCTGAGCGAATGTAGAAAAGCTGTAAAATAAGCGGGGAGCTCGCTGTCGAACTCCAGATACTCGCCGGTCGCGGGGTGAAGAAAGCCCAGCGTTTTGGCGTGCAGGCACTGCCCGCCAAGCTGCCGGAGCACCGCTTTGGGGCCGTATACCTCATCCCCCGCCACCGGGTGGCCAATGCTGGCCAGGTGCACCCGGATCTGGTGGGTGCGCCCGGTGCGCAGCCGGCACTCGACATGTGTAAAGCCATTATACCTTACAAGTTCCCGGTAGGCTGTGTAGGCGTATTTCCCCCCCGGCGTCACCGCCATTTTTTTGCGGTCGGTGCGGTGCCTGCCAATGGGCGCTTCCACAAAGCCCTCCGGCTCTTTGAAGCCGCCGTACACCACGGCATGATAGACCCGGGCAATGCTGTGCACCGCCATCTGCGCCGAGAGGCCCTCGTGGGTGGCGTCGTCCTTGGCGACCACCAAAAGGCCGCTGGTGGCCTTGTCGATCCGGTGCACAATGCCGGGGCGCACCACCCCGCCGATGGAGGAAAGCCGCCCTGCACAGTGGTAGAGCAGCGCGTTTACCAGCGTGCCGTCCGGGTTGCCGGGCGCGGGGTGCACCACCATTCCCTTGGGTTTGTTTACCACCAAAAGATGATCGTCCTCATACACGATCTCAATGGGAATATTCTGCGGCGCCGCGTCCAGGGGCTTTGCATCGGGCAGCTCCAGCCGGATGCACTGCCCGGCCCGGAGCTTCAGATTTTTGGCCGCCGGCGCCTGCTGGCAGCGCACGCAGCCCTGTTCCAGCAGCTGCTGCACCGCACTGCGCGAGAGCTCCAGCTCCTCGCAGCCGGCTAAAAAGCGGTCGATGCGCTCCCCCTCGCTTTCAGGGGGAACAAGCAGCTCAAACCGTTCCATCCGGCAGATCCCCGCCCGCGGCCTTTTTTGCCTTGTGGCTGCGCACCTCTTCCAGAACGAGCGAGAGGCACAGCAGCCCGATGCCGGTGCACACCAGGATGTCGGCAAAATTGAACACGGCAAAGTTCATAAACAGCAGATTGATGTAATCGACCACTTCCTGGTTGAGCACCCGGTCCACCAGATTGCCGATCCCCCCTGCCAGCACCAGAAGCCAGGCAATGTATTCCAGCCGGCGGGCAGGCTTTTTGAACAGCAGGTACAAAAGGATCGCAGCCAGGGCAAGGCCGGTGAACACGATCAGAAAGCCCTGCTTCCCCCCCAGAATGCTGAAGGCCGCCCCGTCGTTCAAAAAATAGCGCAGCTCCACCACGCCGGGGATCAGCGGCATGCTGCCCACCGGCGCCAGGCTTGCGGTCGCCCACAGTTTGATGCCCTGATCGATCACCACCAGCAAAGCGGTGGCCACCAGGGTGATGAGCGCAGAAATCACAGCAGTTTCTCCTTTGCTATAAAAGCCGATCAAGAGCGGCGCCTTGCAAAAAAGCGCCGCTCTTGGAGCTTTTAAATGGTCACTCTTCCAGAATGCCTGCACAGCGGGCGCACAGGCCCTCGTGCGCAGGGTGGCTGCCCACATCGCCGGTGTATTTCCAGCAGCGCAGGCACTTTTCACCCTCAGCGCGGCTGACCGCGACCCCCAGGCCCTCAAACTCGCCCTTTACGCCGCCGTCGCCCTGCCGCAGCTCCACCTGGGACACAATGAGCAGGTCTTCCAGCTCGTGCGCGGGGATGGCCTGCAGGAACGCGGCCACCTCCGGCGCGCAGTACAGGGTAAGCCTGGCCTCCAGCGAAGAGCCGATGATCTTGTCTGCCCGGGCCTGCTCCAGCGCCTTTTTCACATCGTCGCGAATGGCGATGATCTCGTTCCACTTGGCTCGGAACGCCTCGTTTTGGGCCCACACACCGGCCTTTGGCATATCCTCGAAGGCCACATACTTGTTTTTGCCCTCAAATTCGGGCACAAAGCTCCAGATTTCCTGGCTGGTAAAGGTCAGGATCGGGGCAAGGATCTTGGTTAGATCCACCAGGATACGGAACATGGCGGTCTGGGCTGCGCGGCGCAGCACTGAACCGGGCTTGTTGATGTACAGCCGGTCCTTGACCACATCCAGGTAGAAGTTGGACAGATCCACCACACAGAAATTGTAGACCGCATGGTAGACCTTGTGGAAGTCAAAGCTCTCGTAGCCGTCGCGCGCGGTGCGGTTCAGCTCGTCCAACGTGTCCAGGGCCCACCGGTCCAGTTCCAGCAGCTCGCTGTCGGCCACCAGATCGGTGTTGGGGTCGAACCCGTTCAGGTTGCCCAGCATAAACCGGGCGGTGTTGCGGATCTTGCGGTATGCCTCGGAGAGCTGCTTCACGATCTCCTTGCTGATGCGCACATCCACCGTGTAGTCAGACGAAGCGACCCACAGGCGCACGATGTCGGCGCCGAAATCCTTGATGATCTCGCTGGGCTCCATGCCGTTGCCGGCGGATTTGTGCATCTGCTTGCCCTCGCCGTCCACCACCCAGCCGTGGGTGAGCACATTTTTATAGGGCGCAACACCGCGGGTAGCCACACTGGTGAGCAGGCTGGACTGGAACCAGCCCCGGTATTGATCGCTGCCCTCCATGTACAGGTCGGCGGGCCATTTCAGCTCAGGCCGCTCCTCCAGCACCGCCACGTGGGTGGAGCCGGAGTCGAACCAAACGTCCATGATGTCCTTGTCTTTGGTGAACTCGGTGCCGCCGCACTGGCAGCTAAAGCCCGCAGGCAGGATCTGATCCGCCTCGTAGCGGTACCAGGCGTCGCTGCCCTCCCTGCGGAACAGCTCCGACACAGCCTGGATGGTCTCATCCGTGATGTGATATTTGCCGCACTTTGTGCAGTAAAACGCCGGAATGGGTACGCCCCAGATGCGCTGGCGGCTGATGCACCAGTCGTTGCGGTCGCGCACCATGCCGGCCATGCGGTCGTGCCCCCAGGCCGGGAACCACTTCACATCGTCGATGGCCTTGTAAACGTCCTCTTTAAAGGCGTCGATCGAGCAGAACCACTGCTCGGTGGCGCGGAAAATGATGGGGTGGTGGCAGCGCCAGCAGTGGGGATACTGGTGGGTGATGTGCTGCACACCCATCAGGTTGCCGGTTTCGCGGATGTGTTCCAGAATGACCTTGTTGGCAGCCCAGACCTTCAGGCCGGCAAACCGGCCCGCCTCGGCGGTGAGATAACCGCCGTCGTCCACCGGCACCACCACCGGCAGCTGCGGGTAGTGCTTGGTGCACACCTCAAAGTCCTCCACGCCGTGGCCGGGCGCTGTGTGAACGCAGCCGGTGCCGCTTTCCAGGGTGACGTGGTCCCCCAGAATGACCAGGCTCTTGCGCTCCAGGAACGGGTGCTGCACCTGAATGAGCTCCAGCTCGCTGCCCTTCATCGGCTCGCCCACGATCTCGTAATCGGCAATGCCGCAGGCCTGCATGGTGCTCTCCACCAGGCCCTGCGCCATCACGTGGTACCCCTCGCCCACCTTTACGAACACATAGTCGAATTCCGGGTTCAGGCAGATCGCCACATTGGCGGGCAGGGTCCAGGTGGTGGTGGTCCAGATCACAAACCACGCCTTGTCCAAAGGGATGTTATGCTTTGCCAGCACCCCATGGGGGTCGCCGGTAACCGCAAAGCGCACATAGATGGAATCACACTCGTCCTCGGCGTACTCGATCTCGGCTTCGGCCAGGGCGGTGCGATCCTCGGGGCACCAGTACACGGCCTTGAGCCCCTTGTAGATGTAGCCCTTTTTCGCCATCTCGCCAAACACTTCGATCTGGCGCGCCTCAAATTCCGGCTTGAGGGTGAGGTATGGATTTTTAAAATCGCCGATCACGCCCAGCCGCTGGAACTGTTCGCCCATGATGTCAATGTGTTCGGTGGCAAAGTCGTGGCACAGGCGGCGCAGCTCCAACAGGGAAATATCGCCCTTTTTGCTGTTTGCCTGCTTGATAGCCTTCAGCTCGATGGGCAGGCCGTGCGTGTCGTATCCGGGCACATACGGCGCCTGGTAACCGCTCATATTTTTATAGCGGACAATGATATCCTTGATGATTTTGTTGAGCGCGGTGCCCATGTGGATGCTGCCGTTCGCATACGGGGGCCCGTCGTGCAGCACATACCTGGGCTTGCCCTCGTTGTGCTTGATCAGTTCCTCATAAAGATGGTCCTGCGCCCACGCTTTCAGCATTTCGGGCTCTTTTTTGGGCAGGCCCGCCCGCATGTCAAAATCTGTTTTGGGCAGGTTGATGGTGCTGTTATAATCCTGTGGCACTGGCGTTTACACTCCTCTTGGTTATAGTGCGGACCGCCCCTTGGCGGGGCCGCCCGTTCTCAATCGCTGAATTTGATGCCCTGGAACCCCTCGAACACCGAAGATGCAGGTTTTTCCGGCGCGGGCGCCTGAGGGATGTAAGGCGCGGCCGGTTCAGGGTCTTCGGCGGGAAGGCCGTCGGGCTCCTGCCCGGGCTCCGTCCCCAGGCCTTCCAGCCCATAGAGCGCCGCCAGATCGGGGAAGGCGTCGATCAGGTCCGGTTCCTCCGGTTTTTCGGCAGCAGGGGCGGCAGGCTCCTGCTCCAGCGCGGCGAATACCGGGGCCTCTGCCGCCTGTGCCTCCGGCTCAGCCGGCGCCTCGGTTTCCGGCTCCAGCTCTTCCTCCTCCTCAGCGTCGCCGCCGGGCAGGGTGCTGAGCGATTCAATGTGCTGTTTATAAAGGCTCAGCACATTGTTTTTGAACTGCGCCACCTCGGCCTTGATGCTCTCGAGCTGAAGCTGCTCCTCCTGCACCTGCTCGGTGGCGGCACGGGTGATGTCCTCGGCTTTGATGCCAGCTTCCCGCAAAATGGACTCAGCTTTCTGCTTTGCTTCCTTGATCACGTTTTCGCCCATGCGCTGGGCGTTGAGCAGCGCAGTTTTGAGGTTGTCCTCATCCTTGCGGTACTCCTCGATCTTTTGGGCCAGAATGTAGAGCTTTTGCTCCTTATCCTCTTTTTCGGCGGTGAGCTGCTCCATCTGCTCGGCCACCTGCTGCAAAAAGGCGTCCACATCCTCGGTGCGGTAACCGCGCACAGCCTTGTCAAAGGTAACGGTGCGGATCTCCTGCGGTGAAATCATACGCTCATCCTCCGATAAATTGAAATCTCAATACTGAAAATACTCGATAAACAGCCGGTCCTTGCGGGTTTTTCCGCCCAGGGCCGCAAGCTGAAAGCGGCCTTTGCCGCGCACGGTAAAAATATCGCCCTCATAAACCGGGGCGTGGGGGCTTGTGACCGGCACGTGGCCGATCTCGACCCCGCCCGCGCGCACCAGCTGCCCGGCCTGGCCGCGGCTGCAGTGCAGCATGGCCGCCAGCACCGCGTCCGCCCGCAGCGAGGGCACCGTGGCGCTGCACACTTGGCGCTCGGGCTCCGGGGCGGCGGCCGGCCCCTCGCATTGCTGCACCTTTACGGCCATGCGCCCCACAAAGGCAAGCTCGGCGCACACCAGCCCCGCCGCCCTTTCCAGTAAAAACGCGTAGGCGGTACCGGCGTGCTCCGGGTCCTGCAAAATATCGCCCAGGCAGCTCCGCTCGAGCCCCAGGCCCAGGAGCGAGCCCATATAATCTTTATGGGCGGGCGCCCCAGCCCCGGCGGGAACGGCGCATTCCAGCTTAACGCAACAAATCGGCGGCGCGCTCACAGCGCCCGCCGGTTCGATGCAAAGCAGCTTCCGCTCCGCGGCGGGATACCCGCCCTCAAAGGAATATTCCGTGCAGCCCGCCGCATTCAGCGCAGCTTGGCAAAGGGCCTGTTCGCGGTCGCTCAAAAAGCCGCTGTACCGCGCCGCGCCCCTGCCGCAGGCCGCCCGAAAGAGATCCTGCGCACGGCGCATGACCAGCTTTTCCTGCTCGTTTTGCGGGGGCAAAAACCCCCGCCCGCCGTTAGAAGAAGACACCGTTGCTCTCCAGCTCGTCCAGCAGATCCCCCATGATATCCACATTGTAAGGGGTGATAATGAAGGTGCTGTTGGCCACCCGCTTCATCTGGCCGTTGTTGGCATACGCCACGCCGGACAAAAAGTCCACCAGCCGGCGGGACACCTCTTTGTTGGTGGATTCCAGATTCAGCACCACCGTGCGCTTTGCGTTCAGGTGATCCGCCACCGTGCTGGCGTCGTCGAACCGCTCCGGCTTGACCAGGACCACCTGCAGCTGGGTGGTGGCGTTGATGTTGACCACTTTATTGCGCTTGCCGCCGGTCACCTCGGGCTGGGGGTAATCGTCTTCCACCGGGGCGCTTGCGCGGGAGGGAAACATATCTTCATCGGGGTAATCATCGTATTCGTCGTCGTTCACACCTAAAAAGCCCTTGATTTTATCAAACATCTCGCGTTTGCTCCTTCCAGTTTGCCGGGGCCGGACACAGCAGAACACAGCCTGGCAAACCCTATAACATCAGTTAGTATATATTATCGCTTTTTTTGGCGTTTCTGTCAACAAACAAACGGATTTTTTTGCGTTATTTACAACATTTTCCCGTCCCGCAGATCACTGCCTTCCACGATCACCTCATCGAACAGACGCACCTCATTCTCGGTGCCCACCTTGCCGCCCTCGGGAACCAGGATATATTCCTCGTTTTGATACAGCACCGTGATCCTGCGCCAGCGGGCCAGATTTCCATATTTTACATACACGCCCTTTTCCCCGTCCACGATGTGCAGGGCCTTTGCGTTGATGCGCACCCCCTGGTAGGATTCAAAATCGATCTTGGCGCTGCCCCGGGCAAGGCTCAGCACATCGGCCCCCACATACTCGCAGCTCAGCACCACCTTGGCAAGGCCGCTGGCCTCATCCGCCGTCACGCTTTCCACCTTGGCGGGCAGCACCTTTTCGGCTTCGCCGGGGAAACTCAGGTTCACCTTGCTCACATTTTCGAACTTTTTGCTCTCCTGCAGGGTGCACACGCCATAAAAGCGCCACTTGTAACTGCCCACCAGCTTGCCCGCGCCGCTCATGGCGCGCACGCCCGCACCGCTTTCCAGCGCGTCGGCGATCTCGGCCGCGCCCATTGCGTCCAACTGGTGCGCATCGTATTCCAGCCATTCCCCCGCCGCCGCAGCCACAAAATAACCGCCCGAGGGGGCCGTGACCGGGGCCGGGCTGCCAAGCTGGGCCAGCGCGGCCTGGCGCTCCTCTTCCAAAAGGCTGCGCGCGGCAGAAAAATCCCGGATCGCGCCGGTCGTGATCTGCAGGCGGTTTACCGCCAGCAGGTATGCGTTTGCCTGCCTGGTCACGCCCTGGTAGTTTTGGCTGTCCAGCTGATCCAAAAGATCGTAAAAAGAGCTCTGGCGCTGGGTGAGCAGCAGGTCCACATCGCTGCCCGCCGTGTTCTCGGATTTTTTGAGCAGCTCAATCTGCGCGTCCAGTTCGGTAAGGCGCTGCCGGGCCCGCCCCTGGGATTCGTCGGTATACTGTTCAGCCACCTGGCCGTTCTGGGCCACCCTCTCGCCATTCTCCACCAGGTAGCCCAAAAGGCCCCCGCCCGGCACCTCCGCCTGATCAAAGGCGAGGTATCCCTCGCACAGCAGGCTGTCGGACAGATCATACTCAATGGCGGTCTCGGTCTGATACGGGCGGTCCAGGATGGTAAAAAGCTGTTTTGCCAGATACAGCACGGGCACGGCCAGCGCCAGCAAAATGGCAAAGGTAGCGATCTTATGTTTTGAGCTGCGCACAGGCAGGCCCTCCCCTCTTTTCAGTGCTTTCCCTTTTCGGCGCTCTGTGCATTACAGCGCAAAGCGCCCCCGGATCGCTTGCTCCGCCGCCTGCTGCACCCCCGGCGCCGAGCCATCCAGCCACACCACGCCCTCCATGCGGCGGAACCAGGTGAGCTGGCGCTTGGCATAGTTCCGGCTTGCTTGCTTGAGCTTGGCCACGCACGCCTCCAGCGGCGCCGCCCCCTCAAAATAAGGAAAAAGCTCCTTGTAGCCGATGGCCTGGGCCGCCGTTTTGTAGCTTTCGCGGTTTTTCCATACCAGCTCGGCCTCGGCCAAAAGGCCCCGCTCCAGCATCTGGTCTACCCGCCGGTCAATGCGCTCATAGAGCTGGCCGCGGGGCCAATCAAGGCAGAGCACCAACGCATTGTAGGGCCTTTGCGCCGGGCGCGAGGCCTCCCTTTGCTGCGTCATGGTGACCCCGCTGGTATAATAGAGCTCCAGCGCGCGCAGCACCCGCCCCTTGTTATGGGGGTGCACTGCCGCCGCATAGGCCGGGTCAATGCGGCGCAGCTCGGCGTGAAGGGCCTCCGGGCCCTCCCGGTCTGCGCGCAGCGCTAGGGCAGCGCGCAGCGCCGGGTCGGTTTTCTGGGGCGCAAAACGAACGCCCTCCAGCAGGCTTTCAATATAAAGGCCGGTGCCGCCCACCACAAAGGGCAGCCTGCCCCGGCCCGCGATCTCCCCAATGCAGCGCCCTGCAGCCTCCACGTAATCGGCCACACTGAAAGCCTTTTCCGGCGCAAGGAACCCCACCAGATGATGCGGCACGCCCTGCGCCTCGGCCGCCGTGACCTTGGCGGTTCCAACATCCAGCCCCTGGTAGATCTGCATGGAATCGGCGTTCACGATCTCGCCCCCGAACGTGCGGGCAAGCGCCACCGACAGGCCGGTCTTCCCGCTAGCGGTGGGGCCGCCCAGCACCGCCAGGCACGGTTTATCCCATTCGGCCAAACTGCTTTTCCAGCTCCTTTTGCGTCAGCTTCAGCACCACCGGCCGGCCATGGGGGCAGAACGGGGGCACCTTGCCGTCTAAAATATCCTGCGCCAGGCGCAGCAGCTCCATGCGGTCCGAGCGGTCCCCCGCCTTGATCGCCGCCTTGCATGCGATGGAATGAAGGACCCATTCGGTCTTTTCGCTCATGGCGTCTTTGCTGCCCCGCGCCAGCTTTGCCGCCAGCTCGCACACAAGGGCCTCCACATCTCCCGCCTCCACATCAGCCGGCACCGCCCGCACCAGCACGGTGGAGCCGCCGAAGTCTTCCGCCTCCACCCCCGCGGCTTCCAACAGCTGCGCGTGCTCCGCCAGGGCATGTTTTTCCTCGGCGGAAAGGTTCACGGGAACAGGCGCAAGCAGCATTTGGCTGCTCACCTGCCCGTACGCGGCGGCCAGCTTTTCGTACAGCACGCGCTCGTGGGCGGCGTGTTTGTCCACGAAATACACTTCGTCGCCGCGTTGGGCGATCAGATATGTGCGCAGGACTTCGCCGATATAGAGCACCGGTTCCGCCGGCTCCGGCTCGGCGGACGCGGGAACTGGTTCGGGCTCGGCTGCCGGCGCAGGGGGCTCTATGCGGAACGTGGGCAGGCTGGACGGCGCCGCGGGCGACGGCTTGAACGCCGGCGGCATGACGCCGACCGGAATCGCGCCCCCG
>ERZ857984.898-NODE-898-length-29706-cov-4.811136_pt1 | contig 29706 bp, 29 predicted proteins | sample MGYA00519914_ERZ857984 | MGnify/ENA primary metagenome ERZ857984 (study PRJEB31778, sample SAMEA3449417) | human gut metagenome | biome: human gut; feature: human-associated habitat; material: faeces | place: United Kingdom | collected 2010/2012 ... | reverse complement strand
GAATGAGTATTCGGTTGTCAAGGAACAATCCCGTTTTCGCCACACAAAGGAAAACAGGGTGTGAGGATTTTGTCCTCTCACCCTGTAGCCCGTGGGGAACTGCGATTTTCCCCTCTAATCAAAACATTTTTTAATTTTTTCTTTGAGCCTGTCCAATCGCCTGTAAACAGCCTTCTCGGTTATGTTGAGAGAGTGGGCTATTTCACGGGTGGAATAGCCTTGTATCTTCAGCAAGGCGATTTGCAGGGTCAGCTTGTCCACCTTAATCAAAATCTGATAGAGCTGCTGATTTTCGATACTATCCAGAAAGTCCTCAACTGTCTTGATTTCGGGCTGCTGCGTATCATCAGCAACTCCCTCAAGGTATGTACCCGCTTCCTGCATACGCTGATAGTACCGCCTGTCTGAATTGAAAATCGCCCAATCGTGAGTACGGAGCGTTTCAATGGTACTTTCATCAACGCCGAGCTTCCTTAACTGTTTTTCTTCGGCTTCTTTCCAGAGCCGCCATTTCTTTTCTTCTTTGGCTTTATTGTAAGCCATACCGTTTTACCTCCAATCTGAATTTTTGAAAAATCCAGATTGAAAGGCGGCGAACGGCAACCAACGCCAGATATAGGCTTGTCCTTTATTCCGACAAATAACGACAAAAGAAAAACCGCAAAGGCTGTCATACCTTTGCGGTTATAAGCAATATAAGCTCTATTATGTAGATATATAGCTTCTACTTTAGGGGCGTAATAGTACCACGAATAACTTAGGATTTTTTTAACAGGTTATCCTCACTTATTCGTGATGCTATGTAAGTAACTGCTGCTTCTGATAAGCATCAAGGCGCTCAGGGCAGACCAGCGCATAAAAAATCCCTCCAAACTCAAAACGGGTTTAGAGGGCTGAGCTATTTTTATTCGGGCGTGACAGAACAGCCCACCAAAGCACCGTTTTTTTTATTCGGTGGGCTTGTCCAAGTATAAGAGAAAGAGCCGATGACTGTGATTACTCACAAGTTCATCGGCTCTGCGTCTGTGCGTCTGGCTCTTTGATGACGGTTATATGTAGTTCCTTTGCGTTTATCAAACTTTCCTGCTTGCACTTCGGGCAATAGAGAGGAAAGTTTTTCATTTCAGTATCTTCTCGTATCTGCGACCTCGTTTTACTCCCGCAGACAGGGCAGCGTAACCATTCTGTTTTTTTCATCTAACCGTTTTTTCAATCTCCCCTAATATCTCTCGATTTCCCCACGAAAATTATATGCTTTTTCCAGTAAGGGACCTTTTGCTCCCATTGTAAAAGCGATATCGCTGCTGCGGATAGATAACAGTTCCATTCCAGACTGTAATTCCAAAACTTCCAAAGTGCTTTGTGGCAATTTTATAATCCCATTGCTATCGATACCAAGCCAAGCATATTTACGCCCCTTATATTTAATAAATTCACCTTCGGAAAGCTGATATTCCTTTAACATGGGACACTCTTTCAATATATGACGCAACTTTGAATCCATCAGCAACGAATATGTAGTGACGCAAAACCCTCCCGTTATTTTACTTCCTGTAAAAATGATAACCTTTCCGTCCTGTATGGCATTATATTCTAATATCGCCTGCGGCGGGATATGTATTGTTAAATCATCCCTCACAACAGAAAGCCCGAATACAAATTTACCGCCTTTGTTAAGTTGTGGCATGAAAACCTCCTCTATCGCTCTTCCATTTTTGACTTGAATGTGATATAATAGTAATATCATTTCAAACCACTTTATATATATAGTACTACATATACAACAAAATGTCAAGGAGGAAGCCATATGTTATCAAAGCCTGCCACAATGCTTTTAGGTCTTATTTATGAAAAGCCACTTAACGCATATGAAATAATCAAACTTTTAAACTATATGAATGTAAAATGGTGGTTTAATATCGCTGATTCAACAGTATATTCCACTTTAAAAGCTCTTGAAAAAAAAGAATACATAACAGGTACAACTGAAAAAGTCGGAAATATGCCAGATCGTACCGTTTATAGCCTTTCAGACAAAGGAAAAGCCATGTTTCAAGATACTCTCAAAAAATCAATCACACAATTTAATTATGATACAAACATATTTTCTATTGCCGCCTTCTATCTGAACACATTTACTCCTACTGAGCAACGAGAGCTTTTGCAGGAACGCCTTAGTGTTTTGCAGAAATATCGTAAAGGAATTGAAAAGCAAGTCAATCCCTTATGGGAAAGCGAAGTTTCTTCTATACATTCGGCAAATGTAAAGAGAATGATTGATTTAGTTGATGCGGAAATAGCAGGCACAAATCGCATTCTAAAAAGTTGTGATGAAACTTAATAGTTAAAATGAAAGAGCCGATGAGCTACGAGGTATCTCGTAAATTCATCGGCTCTGCGTCTTTGCGTCTGGCTCTGTGATAACGGTTATATGCAACTCTTTGGCATTGATTAAAGTTTCCTGTTTACATTTTGGACAGTAGAGAGGAAAATTCTTTAACTTTGTATCTTCCCGTATCTGTAACCTTGTTTTGCTGCCACAGACAGGACATAATATCCATTTGGTATTCATATTGAAGCTTTACTTGTCACAATAAGCGAAAATTGCCTGTCTTACAAATTCTGCCGTTCCTTCTCCGCCAAAACAGTCGATGTTTTTCTTAAAACGCTCATCGCATACATACATCTCGCCCAATCCTTTTAAAATCTCATTATTGCAAGTATAGAAATTTTCGTTTATATAGGATTGCAAAACAGCGACTTTTTCTTGAACAGCTTTATCAGTAGGGGGTAATTGCTTCATCGTTCCGAATTTAGTGAACAGGGACATTATCTCATCGGCAAATTTAACATAGTTGTTCTCACCGTGAGAAGCAGCTCTTTTTTCATACTCTTGGTATGCTTTAGAGTGTCCCCACTTTGCTTTGACTTCTGACTTGTACTGCTCAATCTCATTCGTATCAAAAACTTCAAAATTCATTGTTCTTACTCCTTTACTCTGAATTTCACGGGCGAAGGAAATAAGCTCACCTATATGCTTATATTGTAATTCTAACAGTCTAATTTGCTGTGCTATCGCTTCTTCTTGATTAAAGTTAGGACTATCAAGAATTACTTTAATTTCCTTCAGAGGGAACTGTAATTCACGAAACAATAGAATGTTTTGCAAACGGCTAAGGGCTGCATCGTCATACATTCGATAGCCTGCCTCGGTTACTTTTGTAGGCTTCAAAAGACCAATGGCATCATAATAATGTAGTGTGCGCACACTAACACCTGTGAGTTTGCTGACTTCTTTTACTGTTCGCATATTTATCACCCCTTCCGTGTAATACCATTCTAAACTATAACGCAGCGTCAGAGTCAATAGGTTATTTGAATATTTTTTCTGCTTCCGAATTTATTGCTTGCGTGTATGCCTTTTTAATGACGGTTATATGTAGTTCCTTTGCATCAATCAAACTTTCCTGCTTACATTTCGGGCAGTATAGGGGAAAGTTTTTTAGTTCAGTATCTCCTCGTATCTGTAACCTTGTTTTACTACCACAAACAGGACATAATATCCATTCTGCTGTTTTTATCATATTTTCACCATTTGCTTCAATTATTTCTTTTTCTAATCGGATACCTTATGACGGTTTTCCACTTTTCAGGGGCAATTTTTCGTGTGTCAGACATATAAATTTCGTGATGCAGCCGAGTATCGCTTATATCATTGATATATCCGTTCTCGTTTAGAAACTTATCCATAACAGCAACAGTAGCAGGTTCATTATCAAACGACCCAATGTGCATAATCTGCACACATAAACCTTCTTCGATTGTCAGAAACTCCGCAGAGGAACAATCTAACTTTTTCTTTTTTGTTGCTGTGTCAACCGCCCAATCAAAATCTTTTTTTGTAACAAAATCAGGCAGACGAATAACGGAAATCCAATTAAAGGTATCTTTATTTGCATAATCTATGCTATGGCAACTATTCTGCCACCAAAATCCTTCAAGAGGGGGAACAACATAGTCATAAAACCCCTCTATTTTATGCTCAGTCTTACCGTCGGCGTTGCACATAAGACCTGGTGGGCTATGCGTGCAGCGTTTATGACAGAACCTTACGGGACTTTTACAGACAAGGACTTTCACGCCTATCTGAAAAAACTGGGGATTTCCCGTGAAGAAGGCACCGAATGGTTTTTCATTGAACCCAATGCCGCCCGTGGGGACTTTATCGATTTTACGCAAAACCACGGCGTGGTATCGGAGGAAGATGCGGATGCAGTGATCCCCTATAAGCTCCGGGACGAGCAGGCGAAAGCTGTGCAGAAAACCATGGAGTATTTTACCGGACGGGAGAAAGCTGAATTTCTCTGGAACGCAAAACCACGTTTCGGAAAGACGCTCTCTGCTTACGACCTGTGCATAAATAAGCTTCAGGTAAAGAATGTTCTCATTGTGACAAACCGCCCCGCTATTGCAAATTCTTGGTATCAGGATTATGAAACGTTTTTCGGCCCGCAGTCCGGCTACCTGTTTGTCAGCAATGTAGACGGAATCAAAGACAGAAAGTTCGTCTATAGCCGTGAGGAATACTTGAAAAAGATCGACAAGAATACCAAGGGCTGTATCGAATTTGTGAGTTTACAGGATTTAAAAGGCTCAATCTATTTCGGCGGGCGGTTTGACAAACTCTCGGAAATCAGCGCCGATAAGGGATTGACATGGGATGTTCTCATCGTAGACGAAGCCCATGAAGGCGTGGATACCTATAAGACCGATACTGCATTTAATCATATCCGGCGAAAATGGACGCTGCACCTTTCGGGCACGCCGTTTAAGGCTCTGGCAAATGACAAGTTCCCGGAGAGCGCAATCTACAACTGGACATATGCCGACGAGCAGAAAAAGAAGCGGGACTGGGACGCTTCCTGCGAGATTGAAAATCCGTATGCCAATCTGCCGAGACTGTCCCTTTTCACCTATCAGATGTCCGACATTGTTCGTGACCGTGTGAAAAAGGGCATAGAACTTGCGGATGACGATATCGAAGAATTTGCTTTTGATCTGAACGAATTTTTCAAGACGAATGAATCCGGCAAGTTTGTGCATGACGCAGATGTGGATAAATTCCTCGACGCTCTGACACGACAGGAGAAGTTTCCGTTTTCCACCCCGGAACTCCGTGATGAATTAAAGCATACGTTCTGGATTTTAAATCGTGTGGCAAGCGCAAAAGCTCTGGCAAAGAAACTAAAACTTCATCCGGTATTCAAAGACTATGAGATCATTCTTGCCGCCGGCGACGGAAAGCTGGATGACGATGATGAAAACGAGAAGTCTTTTGATAAGGTAACAAAGGCGATCGCTGAATATGACAAAACCATCACTCTGTCCGTGGGACAGCTAACGACCGGCGTGACGATTCCGGAGTGGACGGCAGTACTCATGCTCTCCAATATGGCAAGCCCAGCGCTTTATATGCAGGCGGCTTTTCGTGCGCAGAATCCATGCCTGTTCACAGATTCTGACGGCAACACCTACCGAAAGCAGAACGCCTATGTATTCGATTTTGACCCTGCCCGAACTCTTACGATTTTTGAGCAGTTTGCAAACGACCTTATCCCGGAAACTTCCGGGGACAAAGGTGATTTTGACAGCCGCAAACAGCATGTCAGAGAACTTTTGAACTTCTTCCCAGTCTACGGTGAAGATGATGAGGGTTCGATGATAGAGCTTGACGCAGAAAAAGTCCTCACGATTCCCCGCCATATTCACGCAAGAGAAGTTGTAGAGCGGGGCTTTATGTCCAATTTCCTGTTTGCCAATATCAGCGGTATTTTTGGTGCGCCGAAGGAGATCATTGATATTATTAACAATATGCAGCCTCTTGAGGAACCAAAGAAACTAGCCCCTGCCGCCGTGGACAATACAACGGCAGGTAGCCTGAACCTAAACGAAGACGGCGAGGTTGAGATTCCAAGGGAGCAGGTCATCGGAACAGCAAGCGATCTCTTTGGCGATAAGGTTTATGCGGATGTGGAGGAACAGCTGACCGCAGCCGTAGAGGAAATCAAGAAAAATGTAGAAATGACTCCGAACCCGAAAAAGGACGAGCTGAAAGCTCTTCGAGAGCAATTCTCAAAACCAATAGCCGATACGCTGATGAAATCTGCCAAAGAACAGTATGGTGATGATTTAAGAAAATCCACACAAAATCAGCTGGAGCGCAAGATTCAGGAGACCACTGATACCGTTGTAAACCGTGAATACGGAGATTATACGATACGGGATCATCAGCTGGTGAAAGAACGTGATGATAAAATACAGGAGGCGCAGCAATCCGGCGCTACAATGGCAGAAATCACAAAAATTGACGAGGAGTACTCAGACAGACGCCTTCAGGGCTACCGTGATATGGTGGATAATATCCATAAAAAACTTCATAGCGAAGAAACTGTGAAGAAGGCCGCTGAGACGATTGTCGAGACCGTAGAAACGGAGAAATTGAACGCTGAAAAAGATTCGATTGAGGGCAGTGTGCGTGACCACTTGCGTGGCTTCTCCCGCACGATTCCTGCATTCCTCATGGCCTATGGTGATGAAAGTACCACACTTGCAAATTTTGATTCGCTTGTGCCGGATGAGGTGTTCTGGGAGGTTACCGTAAATCCTCAGAACGGCCAGGGCGTGACGCTGGATCAGTTCCGCATGCTTCGTGATGGAGGAGACTACATAACAGAGTTCGGTGAGAAAAAGCACTTTGACGGGCACCTGTTTGATGAAGTGGTCTTTAACGACGCCGTGCAGGAGTTTATGAGAAAACGCGCCGAGCTTGCAAACTATTTTGAACCCGACCACAAAGGAGATATCTTTGATTATATTCCGCCGCAGCGCACAAATCAGATATTTACACCGAAAAAAGTCGTGAAAGATATGGTGGACAGGCTCGAACAGGAAAATCCCGGATGCTTCGACGATCCAAATGCAACATTTGCTGACCTCTATATGAAATCGGGAATGTATGTAACAGAGATCGTGACAAGACTCTATCAGAGCAAACGCATGAAAGCCCTTTATCCCGATGATGTGGAGCGGCTGAACCATATTTTTGCAAAACAGGTATACGGCTGCGCTCCGACAGAGATCATCTACCGTATTTGCTTACGCTATATTCTGGGATTCAGTGACGAGATACATATTGAGAAAAATAATATCCGTCTTTGTGACACTTTAGAATATGCGAAAAACGGAACGATGGAAACACAAGTAAAAAAGCTGTTTGATCTATAATTTCTCACCAATTAGGCACAGCTAAGACGGCGGCAAGGAACTCATTTCCTGCCGCCGTTCATGCACTATGCATAAACAACATCGTGATTTACTATTTCTGTTACTCTGCTTCGAATATTATTCATCCTCCCTATCTACTCCATTGGATTTTCAGCCTTGAGCTGTTCGGTTATACCTTCCCTTTCAGCGTATTCTTTTACCAGCCGAAGAAAAAGGGACTGTGCTTCCTTCTCTGCATCAGCGAGATGGGAATGAAGCTTGCCGGAAGTGAGCAGGTTGCAGTACAGGATTTTATGATGCTGCTTTAGATACTGTCTGTGGCGCTGTTCCCACACGCCGATGGGACGTTCTTCTTCGGCGGGTAATGTAAGATCCGGTAGGTAATAATCGCCCTGCAGGGTGTATGTGCCGTCAATTTGTTCAAATATTGTTTTAGCCATAATGCAAAACCTCCTTTGATATCATTATTGTACCAAAGGAGGTTTCTGTTTGCGAATGTACGATTTATTAGTGTTTTATTAATCGTTTTATTCTTTAAGTGCTTGAACAGTCTATTGTAAACTTAAATGCTGGTATCACTTTATTGGCAAAACGAATCTCTACAGCTTTGAACGCATCATTCTCTGATGGCCTGTTTACTGCAAAAACAATGCTATGTTTTGCTCTTGTACATGCAACATAAAACTTTGCTCTAGTTTGATTTGAACTGATTCTTGTTTGTTTTTCTATAAACGGCAGACATGTGCTAACCGGAACAATGATAACTCTTTCATAGGTTGCTCCTTTGGCACCACCATAATTGAAAACATCACAGTTATTACTAAACTCTATCTTAGTTTTTTTATCGTATCGCAGTATTACAGGATGATAATATTCACAATAGTCTTTAAGAAATGCAGTATCAATGATATAAACGCCTATATTGTCGGCATCTTGATTTTGCCTAACAGCGTAATTGGGTTCAATCATCGATTCTTTATCCCCGTGTATAGTATTAACAAAATTACAAATTTCACGGTTAAACCTTCTAGTGGTATTTGCATAAAAAATACTGCAAATACCGTCCTTATTTAGATTCTCAAAATAGTCCCTAATCTTTTCGTCTCTAAATTGACTGTTTTTGATGGAATTATTTGTTCGATATGTAGCCTGTTTATAATCACCAACACATGTTATCAGTATTCGTGACGAAAACAGAAGGTTAATAATTTCTAGATCCCAACCGGCATAATCTTGAAGTTCATCGATGAATATGTGAGAATAAATTTCTCCCATCCGTGTAAGAGCTTTTCCTTCTGAATGCACATTACATAAGTATGCCAATTGACTTACTCTATCCGGTACAATATCACCGATCTTATTTACAAAATATTGTACATGCGTTTGGTTATACCATCTAGGAAGTGGGGCGGTATTATAAAATGCAATAGAGCGCACGAAATTTTCCGGAAAAGTGACAGGTATTTCTTCCTTATAATGTTTGTATTTTAATTTTAGAGAACATTGATATGGCTTTATGAATTCTGAAAGCAAAAAACTATACCAAGATTTAATGATTAACTTGTCATCTAGAATCCCTTTATTCTGTTTTCTATATTCAGTTTCTAAAGAGCGAACACCTTCATTTGTGTATGAAATCAGCAAAACATGTTTATTGCCATTTTCTACAGCTTCTTTTGCTTCAGAACAAATTGAATATGTTTTTCCATAACCTGCTGCCGCAAATATAACACGGTTATTCATCTACATCGCTCCTGTGTTTATCAGCAATTCCAATGGCCTCCAAAATATATGTAGGGTATTTAATCCTCTTTTTGCTAGTGAGGACACGCATGCTCCATTCAGTTTTATTCCCTAGCATAAAATTCTTTATGCTTTCTATATCTCGACTTTCAATATCTTTTCCATAGTATACAATCGCTTTAAATTCCTCGAAATTATCAAGATTCACTGCAAGTACAGAAGGCTCAAGTGTATTCAAAGAGTTATCAGACTCTACGCAAAGAGTGACCAACTCCCCGTATTTTTTGTATCGTTCTTTTACTTTTTGGACATTTCCATCATTATCAGTAACAATTGTTATGGGCTTTTTTATAAGTGATGAAAGTTCACAGTATCTTTGAAATGCCAGGCTATCAACTGTAACCACATCAATTCCTGCTTCTATTGGCTGCTTGCCATAATTGTCGATATATGCCCTTTGAACAATCAACTCATCGGCTGGCCCTTCAACTAATATCGCATGATTTGCCAACAAGATGCGTAAAGTGTTATATCCCGGAAGTTTGAGGAAATAATCGTATGTATCCTGACTTAACATTTTAAACGGAATTATGCCGTTGTTTGCTACTAAATGCAGGTATTGTAGACCTAATTTATTAGCAACGAAACTACTGTGAGTTGAAATAAACAACTGTTTTTCTTTGCTCTCTGATAATTTGGATATAAGAACAGACATGTTTGCATATGAAAGATTATTCTCGGGTTCTTCAATAATCAGAATATCAACATCTGAATTTTGAAGTAAAAAAATCTCTGATTTAAACATGTTTTGAGTTCCAAGGCCAGAATTTTCCAGCGGAATACCATCTAGCGAAATAGACATATCTCCCTTCCATTCATCTATTCCACTTTCTCTTAAGTTTAAAGTTATTACTTTTCCGTCAAAACTATGGCTTTGCTGCAACTTTTCATTAAGTCTTTTCACTGCTTGGTTATCAGTAAATTCATGCCGATTAGCTCTATATGCGTGACGAAGCTCCGTCATATCTTCTTCTGTGAGATATTCATTTATGCTTCCAGAAACAAACCGACTTAACACAGGACCGTAATCCCGTTTTGTTGTGTCTATACAGGCCACTTTTTTAGCAGTTGTCTGCGCATAGTATTCCGGTATTGCAAAAGATCTAAAATTAACTTTATAATATTCTATGGGAATGTCTTTAATTTTGCCATCGGATAAAAGTTGCTTATAGACAGTGGAATACTGTGTGTCAAATAATATTTCCACCTTGACACCTTCAGTATCCTCATGAAGCGAATTATTCGTTCCTTTATATACTTTTGTGGAAATCTCATCTTTATCCGGAGCTGAAAAATAAGCTTCTATTTCGATAGTAGGTAAAGCCGGTGTATTACCTGCTTTAATGGCTTCTATAAAACCTTTACGTACGTTTGTATTAAACCAATCAAGATTTACTCGATTTGCAATATTGCTACCACCGATCTTACCAGTTAACACCATTGATAGTGCTTCTAAAATTGTAGTTTTTCCAGAATCATTCTCACCGACAAAAATATTCATAGTGTCATTCATCTCAATGATAACATTCTGAAATAGTTTATAATTAATAATTTTCAACTTACTAATTTTGAGCATCATTTACTCCCTCGCTTATGCGTTATTTTCAATTTCAGCTTTAGGATGCTTTTCCATTTCTAGCCGTAACACTTAAATAAATCGCTACAATACATAAATCATCTATCTATCAACAATATCCCTGTAGGCCACCAGTATCACATTCCCCATCTCACTTGCCCGGTCGGTGCAACCTTTGGTAAAGCCGGTTTTGGCAAAGAGGTAGTAGTGGACATTTTTATAGGGGAACAGTTCGCTGCGCTTTACAAGTGTTTCCAAAACGCTGAGATCGACTTTCTCATTCGTCCACTTGCACTCCCCGAAAAGGGCGGTGTTTTTATCCTGTTCGGCGAGGATATCGATTTCCGCCTGACGCTTTTCCTTGGGATCGTTGCCCCACCAGCGACCGAGAGAGGAAAACTCCACAGGGCATTCGCCGGAGAGCAGCTGCTTCCAGAGATATTGCTTGCAAATCTCCTCGAACACCTTGCCCATATAATCGGACAGATACGGCTCGATGCGCTTGTAGGCCAAGTCGGCAGCGCCACGGGCGATGATCGAATTGTTTTCCGGTACAAAACGATACCAAAAGCGGAACATATTGTCCGCAATAGAGTAAATCGCTTTCCGGGATGCCTTTTCTCCATAGGGTGTTTCCTTTTCAATAATGCCGAGGGAGATCAGGTTTTTCACATAGGCGGAGCAAATATTTGTGCTTTCCCCAACCTTTCCGGAAATCTCCGACATACGGGAAGCGCCGGTGGCAATGGCCGTGATAATCGCATTGTAGAGCGCCGGTTCCCGCACCTCCTGCTTGAGCAGATTTTCCGGCTCTTCAAACAGGGCGGAGTTGGGGTTCAGGAATGTATTTTTGATATTGTCCTCAATGCTCAGCTTGTCGCTCATTTGAAGCAGATACTGGGGCGTACCGCCGACGATGCCATACACATAGGCTTTCTCTTCATCGGTGAAATTTTTGAAATAATGGCAGGTCTCCGCAAAGTCAAAGGGGAGAATTTTCATCTGCGCTGTCCGTCTGCCGTAAAGCGGCGCTTTGTAGGAAAGGACGTGATCTTCCATATAGGACATGGACGAGCCGCAGAGAATCAGCATCAGTTTAGAAGTGTCCTTGTATTGGTCAATCAAAAGTTGGATGGTGGAAGCGAGGCTTTTCGATGAACGGGCGACATAGGGGTATTCGTCAATGGCAAGAATAATCCGTTCTTTTTCGGACAGCTTGAACATATACTCCAAAGCCGCCTGAAAGGACAGGAAAGAGGTTTCGGCGTCCATCCCGGTGTGATAGCTCAGAATGCTCTTACTGAAATTTTCAAGATTCTGCTTGGCGTTGCTCTCGACGCCCATAAAATAGATGGCGTTTTTATCATCAATAAACTGGCTGATCAGCGCTGTTTTGCCGACACGGCGGCGACCATAGATTACAACAAATTCAAACTTGTCCGATGCGTACAACTTATTCAGCGTCGCAAGTTCACGCTCTCTGCCGATAAACATGGATTACATCCTCCCATCTCAGCGACACGCATTGCTTATAGTATAACTAAATACAGTATAACACAAAATTAAAATTAGTCAAGTATGATTCGGCAAATTGTGATTGACTAATTTGATCTTATGAGATTAGAAAACAAAACGAGTGCAAGAATCCAAACTCCTGCACCCGCTTGTCATTTCAATGGTTTCTATGTAAAAATCATTTCTGTATTCACAACTTCGTTGACACGCTCTCGGATGTTGTTCATCCTCCTTACCCACTCCATAGGGTTGTCTGCTTTTAGTTGCTCGGTCACGCTCTCCCGCTTGGCGTACTCTTTTACCAGCCGAAAAAAGAGTGTCTGTGCCTCTTCCTCAACATCAGCGAGATGGGAGTGGAGCTTGCCTGAAGTGAGCAGATTGCAGTAAAGGATTTTGTGGTGTTGCTTTAAGTACCACAGGCGACGCTGTCCCCACACGCTACTGGGGCATTTTTCTTCGGGCGGTAAGGTCAGATCAGGCAGGTAGTAATCTCCCTGTATGGTGTATGTACCGCCCATTTGTTCAAATATTGTTTTAGCCATAATGAAAACCTCCTTTGATACGCTCATTGTACCAAAGGAGGCTTTGCTTTACGAATGTGCGATTTTTAATCTTTCAGATAACTTTCAAACGGTGCGTCATCGTTGCAAAAGGTATCAAAAATCATTTTTGCGCCGAGGCGGAAGCCGACGAGGAAAGAATCGAGGCTGGTTTCGCCCATCAGTTCCCCGTAAGCATTGCAGAAATCGAGGAACAGCGCCTCGTCCTCGTCGCTCAAGCGCTCGGTCAGCTTTTCTTCCAGCTCGTTTATATCTTTTGAAACCTTAAGAGTATGACTGCCCTTTCGGTATCCTCTGGCCTGCGGATCAATATTTCCGTAGTACAGCTCTTCTAAAAAATTTGTCATTACTCAGCACCTCCTTCGCTGTCTGCCGTGTGCAGGTCACGGATTTTTCGCCAGCTTGAAAAGCCTTGCAGGGTGCGGATGTGCCACGGTGATTTGCGGGTGATGGTGCGAAAGTAGGTAGAGCAGAAGAACTCCACCAAATAAACCTTCGGAATGTGGTTGACATTGTTTTTCCGAAAAGACTTGATGTGTCCCTGATTGCACCAGTTGTTAATTGATGTTTTTCCGTAGCCGGTGATTTTTGAAACCGTCTGCGTAGTCAGCACATCGGGATAGCCGGAGAGCAGCTCGGTATAATACAGACGCAAATGCTCCAGCACGATTTCGGGAATCTGTTCCTCCATCTGGACGGTATAGTCGCCTTTGTACCAACCCGCCGGAGCAGAGTAGCTTTCGGGGAACACCTTACGGTTTTCCAGATAGGCAATCACATCCTCCTTTTTGATTTTGTAGCAGCGTGTTTTCCTGCCCGTGTACTCGCAGGGGATTTTCCCACTTTGGAGGAGGTACAGAGCGGTGGATTTGCTGATATGGCAAATGCGATACAGCTGATCCTTCGTGATTACATCGGGGACGGCGTCCCAGTTGATTGCGTTTTCTTTCATGACAATACACCTCATATCTTGATAAACTTTGTCGGCATTCGAACTGTTCGTGTATTGCCTTTTCATTTTTGTTCTTTCCGTTCTTTCCGCAGTTCTTTCCAAAAGCGGAAAAATCGTGGATTGGAACCGATGGGCGATTCCTCCGTATTTTCGGGCGTTTTTTTCAAAAAGTCCTGATTTCATGCGGGTTTGCGGGCGTACAAGGCTGACTGAAACTGACAGGAGAAATCATGTAATTAACAGACGGCGATAAAACTCGAAATCAGATAGTCCTCACGGGCTCGTGGGTTCGAATCCCACCCACTCCGCCAGAAAGCTCAGTCTGCAAGCGGTTTTTGCCGTTTGCAGGCTTTTTCTTTTTTCTGTGCTTTGGGAATTTTTCCGTGAGTTCTCTCCTGAAATCGGTAGTTCTCTCCTGAAATTCCTGAGATTTGAACTCTGGATATATATCCTGCGCTATATGCTTGCCGTCAAGGTTGCAGGAAGTAACGGTGTGCTTGAGGTAATCGTATTGTTTTGAAAATCAATGGCGTCTCCTTTTAAGCCGAGGGCTTCACTTCGCCTTAGTCCATAGTTACCTCCCAATTGTCCGGCAACAAATAACTCCGGCATATTATAACGTACACTTGGTGCCTCCGCTGTCGAAAAGCTTTCGGGTGTATTCGACGAGGCAGCAATGATGCGGAAAATGAGGAATAAAAATGCAACAAATGAAGCAACAAGAAATATATCTCCCGTATGGCTTAAAGTTGGATTTTCAGCATTTACGGATGTTACTCGATAATATCCAACGATATGTTGCAATTATGAATTGTTATTCAGTGCATATCCATAGTAGATTGATTAGAGGGGTTTATGCATTTTTTGTTTTTCGTATTTTATAAAATGCGAATCCGCATACGAGGATAACCAAAAGAACACCTGAGACAATCCATAGCCATAAAGAAGCGTTAGAAGCATTTTCTTGCCGCGGCTCAAATTTATATGGAGTTAAATCATACAATTCTTCAATAGGTGCTCCGCCGGTCAAATCGCTATTTTTTCTCAGCTCATTATCAATGGCTTCGCAGAATTCATAAAAATTGGTTGACGGAAAAAGATATTCAGCGCAATCGTCAGTCAAATATTGCTTATATAAAACATAGTCCCCCTGATTCGTTACATAATAAATGCACACACCGTGATGTGATGAGGAAGCATCAAGACAGTAAGTTGCATTCACCTGTACGGATGAATCAAAAACCAGTTCGGGCGTCGTCGCATAATTGCTGAAAGCAGCCCATTCCGGAATGAAGACATTCGTATCCCCCCTGATTCGACTTACAGTCCCATTGTAATATTGTTTCATTTTTGTATACCCTTCGGTGGGTGAAATAATCAAATAAGTTATCAATCTATCTGTCAAATTGCTATTGCCCGATGTGATTTCTTCAATAGATTGCCCTTTCGCAAAATTGTCATAAAATATTCCGACGTACAGTTTGATGACAGTATCATCCGGCGCCTCCGCCATATCCGTTCTTTCGTTTTCCGGCAGCCGCAACGAATCATATTGTTCCGCATGAACCGTAAGCGAGAATGATAATACAACCATCAGGATGGAGAAAAATACGCATATGAATTTTGTTTTCATTGTTCTGCCCCCTATCTGTCAAAATAATACGGTACTGTGGTATCTGCATATGATGTATCAAATACGATAGCTGCTTCCCATACGCCTTTATCACCTATTTCACCGTCTTGAGGATCCGTACCGCAGCAAAGCTTTTCATAGGATATCCAGTAGGTATCTCCAACATGAATCGGATCCGGATCTTGAACCAAAAACCGAATATCCGAATCTATTGTTGCATATCCGACGATGAATATTGCGTGTCCCCCGTAACGGCTGTAGCGATTGTTCATATTTTCATACCACCCTCTCGTTACATATAGGACGTGCCCGTCCTCTAAAAACTGTATCATTGTTTCCTCAGAGTAGATCGTATCATCTCCATGCTCCGTCGTATCAATCGTTCCAACATTAGAAACGTAAAAATCGATTTCTGCCTGTGCTTCCTGTACCGTTCCGCCGTCATTTACTTCGCTGCCTTTTATGTGTGCAACAGCTTGATTTTGCGTATATGTCAGTTGGGGAAAGTAGTGTTTGGAAAACATTCGTGACGATGCAGCCCAACACCATTGAGACATTTTCTGCCCTTCCCCCTCAACAGTTGAGGCAAAACCGATTTCTGCCAATTCCCACTCATCCCGGTAACTGTTATTCTGAATATAATCGCCCTGGACGAGCTTGACGCCGTTGGAAGCATCCGATGAATCTGTGGCGAGTACATAGCCGCTGCCCGTTTGGGACGTCAGCTTGTATGCGCCGCTCGGCGTTGTCTCAACTTTCCACTTCATTCCGTTCGTCACCGAACCGCTCCGCAATACGATGTCTACATCAAGACCGGAGGAATCGTTGATTACACCGAGATAGTAGGGAGTGGTTGCATTGGCTGATGGCTTGAATCATCACCATCGCTGAAAAGACCAACGCGATTTGACTACGGGCCGGGCTTGCCCCCGGCCCGTGAAAATATAATTTGATCTTCAATTAAAATATATGGTCTCAAATTGAAAGCAGTTTTTTAAATATTCAAAATCATTCATTTCCTGATTTTTTCCCACACGGATGCACACACAAAAGTCATCAATGATGGATATGATCGCTCCTCGTTTTTCATTATATAAATACTGCTCAATCTCATTATCTTTTCCGCATTCTTCCGCTTGCATATCATAAAAGGATTCCGCCGTGCAGGTTTCCGGCCTGGATATTTCAACAGTGATTCCGATAGCATCGCTATTTGTACTTGTATAGAAATAATGAATCGCTTTTTCATCGACTCTTATTCCCGCCGGCTTACACCCATTAAAATCTGACAGCGGCAGAAGCATACTGTCCATATCAGCAAGATTGATTTCCTCGTAAGTCAACTCTTGCGCTGAATCGGTTTTATGTTTCTTTTCATTCAGCACTGCCGCTCGCAATTCATCCAAAGAAGCAAATTCAAACGTTGCTGTCGGAAAGCAGACAATTATCTTTTCCTGTCCGCATCCATACGACACCAGGCACATCATTGTTATCAGCAACACAAGAAACTGCATTCGTTTCAAGAATAACCCTCCTATCAGCTTTATTTACACCCAAAGCCATCATTTCCGGGCATAGAGCGCATTACACAATTTGAAACCGAACAATGGATTATATTCAGTGCCTGCTCAAACTGGGTTTCATAATATCGCTGAAAATTCGTCAGGAAATCGGAGTTTCGGCGATATCCGACACAAAGAATTCGATATAATCCCCTTCATCGGACTCTCCATCAACCCATAATATTTGGAATATCGTCCCGTAATCCGTGTAATAACACGAATCCGATTGAGCGCCGGAATAAAAGAAATCACCGGAGCCGATCAATCGAAAAACCTCCGCTGCAGACCTGCCTTTTTCTATCCGATCCGTTTGCTGCCTCGTCGGCGGATCTGCTGTAACAGTGTCGTATACCGCAATCACGATACCCTTTTCACGATCGGTCAGCGCTAATGTTTCCATTTTGTTGTTTTGATCGAATACACATATATAAGACAGAGGGAAGGAACGTTGAAAAGTATATTGTTCATTTTTTTCAACCATATCAATCACTTCGTCTTCCGTCATACCGATTTCCAGAAGTGAAGAAGGCTCGACGATGCGGCTGTCATGCTCCGTTTTACCGCAAGAAAATAGACTGATAAACAGGAACGCCGTGACGAAAAGCTCTCTGACTACTGCTTTATTCATAATACGTCAATCCTTTCAGAAATTTATCAGGCCGCTTCCTTCCATACCGATTTTTTCCTAACGAATAGAAACGGAAATCAACTCATTGCGTATATAATATTCAATCATCATTTTGTTATGATATTGTTTTTTCCAAAAAGTCTTCAACATAATAATCTTCATAGTCCCGATAATTTCCGTTATATGCCCATTTTATTTGCACCTCTGTTCCGTAATCTGTATAATAAATCGTGTCGTTTTGAGAAGATGTATAGTTTCCATGACCGATTCCCAAGAGGCGATACACCTCCGGCACGGTCATCCCTTTTTCATAATATCAAACGTTATGGGGGTTGTCAATATATTTTAGAAATGTTTCGTGAAAGCAGTAACAATAAGTTTCGCAAAAAGGAAAAAGGGAAAAAATAGACATGGTTTGCAGAACTCCGACAGAATGAAGTTGCGACACACCATTCCGAAAGGAGAGAGCAAACCGATGTCCAGCGTGTTAAAACACACCGAAGATTATACAATTAAACGAGGAAGTAATCAAGAGCAGCGAACTTAAGGAACTTGTGCGAGGCAGCTTGGAGGAAACACTTAACGAACTGCCGGATGCCGAAGCAGAAAAGCTGACACAAGCGGCCCGGTACGAGCGCAATGAGCAGCGGCAAGGTTACCACAGCGGCTACTACAGCCGGAACCTTATTACCACCTCCGGAGATGTCACCTTCAAGATGCCCGGGCTCAAGGGGATCTCCTTTGAAACAGCGCTCATAGAGCGGTATCGCCGGCGTGAAAGCAGCGTGGAGGAAGCCCTCATCGGGATATATCCGGCAGGGGTGTCCGTGCGGCGCGTAGAGGAACCTGTGGGGCAGCAGGGTATCTCCCGCCACCATCAGTGAACTGAACAAGAAAGCGTATGTCCATATTGAGGACTGGCGGAACCGGCTCTTGCAGGGCGGGCGCTACCCATGTCTATGTGGACGGGATTTATCTGCGCTGCAATTGGGGCGGAGAGTTTGAGAATGTGGCCATTCTGGTGGCGATTGCGGTCAATGAGGACGGATACCGAGAGGTTCTGGGTGAGGGCATAAAAGAGGACAAGGCCGGCTGAGTCAGCTTTTTTCAGTGGCTGCGCAACCGCGGCCTGGATGGAGTAAAACTCATCGTTGGGGACAAGTGCCTTGGTATGCTGGAGGCGGTGGGAGAATTGTTCCCAGAAGCCAAATACCAGCGATGCATCGTCCACTTCTACCGGAACGTGTTCTCCGTAACGACTCGCTCCAAAATGAAACCGGTGGCCAATGACGCATAGAGTTTGCTATGCAAGCTCTGGCGATCCACGCCCGGGAGAGCAAGAAAGCTGCCCGTGAGAAAGCCAACGCTGTGGTGGAGCAACTGCGTTGTATAAAGCTGAAAGAGGCCGCCAAGAAAGTGGAGGATGGCATTGAGGAAACGCTTACCTACTGCAATTTTCCCGGCAAACACTGGACACGCATCCGCACCAACAATGTCATTGAGAGGCTGAACCGGGAGATTCGCCGCCGTACTCGGGTAGTGGGCAGCTTCCCGGATGGAAACTCCGCCCTGATGCTGATTTGTGCCCGGCTGCGCCATGTGGCCGGCACACAGTGGGTCAACAAGAAGTACTTGAATATGAAGCATCTGGAGGCTGCCACAGAGGACGTCTCCATTGCCGGCTGACTTCATTCACTACAGGGGCTACAATCCATTTTGCGAAAATCCTTGACACTGCCCGGGAACAATGCTGCAATGATGGAATAGGCAAAAATCCCGGAAATGGTAAATGCCAACGGCATTGTTCCGTTTTGAGCAAGAATGCTGGGGGTCAGAACGGTTTGTTCACCAACCGGTACCGGAAGCTGTCCGATAATGCGTACAGCCTTGGTAAGCAAACCGATGAGAAGCAATTTAAAAACTGTGATGGCGGAGCTGTTCCTTTCATTTCACTTCCCTTTGTATTTCCTTTATAATTGGCCTTAATGTGCTGAAATCGACAAAATCCGCTTTCCGGCCGTATGTTTCTGCGAGCGCTCGATCTTCTGCGCTCCATTCTTCGGCCGGCTTTTTTTGGAGGGAACGATAGAGAAGCGCCATCATCGTCCGATGCGCCAAGCGCAGCTTTGTGTAATCTATGCTGCCGCGCAGATGGAATATATTCGTTTTATCCAATAGAGCGTTTGGGAGCTGTTTTTGCAGCGATTGAAGAATGTTCTTTCTGTTTTCCGGCTCCTGCGGATCGGACAAGCCTACGGTGACGATAATAAGCCTTTGCAGGTTTCGAAGGGACACGCCGCGAAACGTTTTCACCAGTCCCGGCAAGCCGCCCGCATAAAGACCGCCCAGATAGACAATGACGTTTTTATCGGAAAGGGGAGGGGCATTTTTATAGTCTGCCGTCGGAATGCCGGTTTGCTCAGAAAGTTCCTCTGCGTAGCGCCGTGCGCTGCCGTATCGGCTGCCGTAAAGAATTATCGCTTTCAAAGTGGGCAAGCTCCTTTCGGACAAAATTGTTTTTGATTTATACGGGTTGTTGTCGGATGCGGCTGCGCTGCACAAGAAGCCGTATCCTGTAAACCCTGTTCGGTTGAATGAACATCTTCATTATATACCGATACCGGTCAAATGTCCAATTGCTTGAGGTTAATTCACGGCAAAATCGACGTAAAACCAACTATCATACATCTGCCGGATGCTTCTGCATTGCGAAAAGGACTATGCTTTGACAAAATGACGGCGGAGAGGATATGCTTCCTCTCCGCCGCAAGGCGTTCCATATTTTATGCCCAGAACATCCCGCCGGGCTTCGGTGCGCTGATGACAGAGTCCTTGAGGAATTTAACTGCTTTTTCCAGTCCTTCCTCGTTGGTCATAAAGCTGTCCTCATGTTCAATGCTCAGCACATCGTCATAGCCGACCAGCCGCAGGTTGGAAATCATATCCCGCCAATACTGCGCGTCGTTGCCGTACCCCACCGTGCGGAAAACCCAGGAGCGATGGATCTCGTCGCTGTAGTGCTTGGTGTCCAGCACGCCATTCACTGCCGTGTTGTATTTGTCGACCTTCGTATCCTTGGCATGGACGTGGAAAATCGCACTGCCGAGCGCACGGATCGCTGCCACAGGCTCGATCCCCTGCCAAATCAGGTGCGACGGGTCGAAGTTTGCGCCTATGGTGTCGCCGACGGCGGCGCGCAGTTTGAGCATCGTTTCCGTGTTATAAACGCAAAATCCGGGATGCATTTCCAACGCGACCTTGGTCACGCCATGGCTGCGGCAGGCTTCAAGCTGCTTGATCCAGAAGGGGATGAGCACATCGTTCCACTGGTAGTCGAGAATCTTCGGATATTCGTCCGGCCAGGCACAGGTGACCCAGTTGGGATATTTCGCAGTGGGGCAGTCGCCCGGGCAGCCGGAAAAGGTAAGCACCTTATTGATTTCCAATTCCTCGGCCAGCAGCAGTGCGTCGTCAAAATCGGCTTGGTACCGTGCGGCGGCTTCCTTATCCGGATTGACCATATTGCCGTGGCAGCCGAGCGCGCTGATCGGCATTCCGAATTCTTCTATCGTCTCCTTAAACTGTTTGAGCTTGGATTTGTTTTCCAGCAGCTCACGCGGGTTGCAATGTCCCTTTCCGGGATAACCGCCGCAGCCGATCTCCAGCGCTTCAACACCGAGCGAGCGTAGATAGGAGAGCGCCTCCGGCAACGGCTGTCCCGAAAGCGGGACGGTTAGCACGCCAACCTTCATTGTTTGTCCTTCCTTTCTGCCAGTTGATTTTGAAAAACGGTGCGGCGAACCGATAAAAGGTCCGCCGGTTCCCGATTACTTGTTGAAATAATATGGCTCGCCGGTTCTGGCGGAGATGTAGATGCCCTCCAGTATCTGTGATACGGCATACGCCTGCTCGGGCAGGACGAACGGCGGCTTGTCGTTGACAACCGCGTCAATCCAGAGCGCGGCTTCGCGGTCTTCGGGCTTTGCGCCGTTGCTGCCTTCGTAGAAAGCGACGCCGCCGGCACACAGGTCGGGTTTAAGCACATACTGCCGACCGTGCCGGATGCCGTTGATGCGGATGCCGTCGTTCATATCCAGCCCGCCGTCCGTACCGCAGAGCGTGGTCACGGCCTCGCGCGTGTCCAGCATATTCAGCGCCCAGCTCGATTCAAGGTTGATCGTGGCGCCGTTTTCCATTACGATAAAGCCGAAGGCGGAATCCTCAACCGTAAACTGCTCTTCCGTCCAGTCGCCCCACGCGTTGCCGGTCGGGAACTTTTTGCCCAGCTTCTTATAAACCGAGCCGACGCAGTATTTCGGCTTGTAGTTGTCCATGCACCAGAGGGTAAGGTCAAGCGCGTGCGTTCCGATATCGATCAGCGAACCGCCGCCCTGCTCATATTCGTTGAGAAACACGCCCCAGGTCGGAACGGCTCTGCGGCGCAGCGCGGTCGCTCTTGCGTAATAGATTTCGCCGAGCGTGCCGGCCTCGACCTCGGCTTTGGCGAAAAGCGAGTCGTTGCGCTGGCGGTTCTGATAGCCGATGGTCAGTTTCTTTCCCGTGCGTTTTGCGGCGTCAACCATCTTCTTCGCTTCTTCGGCGTTGATGGCCATCGGCTTCTCGCACATAACGTGCTTGCCGGCTTCCATCGCGTCGACGGAAATGAAGCTGTGCGAGCGGTTGGGGGTGAGGACATGCACCACGTCGATGGTCTTGTCCTCAAGCAGTTCCTTGTAGTTTTCGTAGACCTTAGCGTCCGGCGTGCCGTAATTCTTTGCGGCCGACTCTGCTCTCGAGCGGATGAGGTCGCAGAAAGCGACCATTTCAATGTTGTTCAGCTTGCTGAGCGCGGGGAGATGCTTGCTGGTGGCGATGCCGCCGCAGCCGATGATGCCGATTCTGACCTTGTCAGATGGCTTAACGGTATTTGCCATAATCAAAACTCCTTTTTAATCTCTGTAATATTTGTAATATGCCATAACGGTGCGTTCTTTGCCTTCGGTTAAATCATAGCCGGTCAGCGTGACGCCCTCCAGACTGAGAAATTCCCAGGCCTCGAGCGTATCGACCTGCGCGGAAAACAGTGTTTTTTCACCGCAAATAACCGAGAGAATCCCGTCAGTAACGGCGATGAAGCCGCCCTTGCCGATTACACGGTCGGTGTTGTCGCTCCGCTCGAGAATGTAGCGGATCGAGCGCCCGTTGAGCTTGGCGGCGACGTAGCGCTTGAACTCGACCGAGTTTGTGTCCTTCGGCGGTTTATCCTTTTTGCGGAAGAGCTTCACAACGGTGCTTTCAGGCGAGGAAGAGCAGTTTTTTGAAGTAATCGATGGTATACTTCAGCCCCTGCTCGCCAAGCTCGCCCTGCCATGTGGCCGAATGCGGCTCGATGGAGAGCATACCCTGATAATTGTATTTGCGCAGAATCGACAGCAGTGCCCCCCAGTTGATCATATCCATCCCCGCAGGCGGGTCGTCAATATGACGTCCGTCAATGTTCAGCGTCCCTTTGAGATGCACATGGTCGAAATTGGCGCCGTAGGCTGCGGCTTCGGACAGGTAGTCCCGTCCTCCGTTTACGGTGTGGGACGGGTCGAACTTGATGCCGAGCGATTTGAGGTGGGCGTTGATGATATCCCACTCGTGCGGCTTGTTGACATAGTTGTTCCACGAGCAGTTGTAAACACAAAGCTTTACCCGGCCGACGGCATAGTCGATGAGCGACTGGAAATAAGCGATGGCGGCACTGATGTTCTGGTAATAGCTCAGGCCCTCAACGTAGTTGCAGCCGGTGATATACACCGGGCAGCCCAGCTCGGCGCACATATCGATCAGGTCGAATTCGTCCTTCTGTTCCTTGGCATTGATCGAGCCGTCCGAAGTGATGCGGTCGCGGCCCCAGCGGCCGACGGCGCCCAGCTTGACGCCTGTGTCTGCAAGCGCTTTGCGGATTTCCGCGCGATCGAGATAGGAAATATCGTCCGCATTGACGTCGAATTCCGCATAGTCCAGTCCCAGCGCCTTGATCCGCTCGATGCCGGCGGCGTTATGGGTGGGGGAAATCATTCCGAGTTTCATATAAAAATCTCCTTTTTATCAGTTGAGTTTGGCAAATTCGTCAAGCGTTTTCTGAATGTCCGTTTCGATCTCCTGGCGCTTGGATTCCAAAAGCGAAACCATATTGTTGCTGCCCGACGTCAGTACGGATCCGTACATCTGGCCAAGCGTTGGATATGATCCCCAGGGCATGATCGTATATACATCATAAATACGGTTGTTGAACACAATATCGAGCATTTCGGCGTCATCATTGCTTTCGACCGATTGCAGCTTGAGCGTGGTTTCATAATACGCATCGTTGATCGACTTGAAAGGCGTGTGCTTCCCGTAATAGCCGAGCAGCTCGAGCAGATAGCAGGTCGCCTCCAGATTTTCCACATTTGTCGATGAAATGGCCAGCACGCTGCTGTTTCCGTTGTTGACATTGTGGTAGTACCTTTCCTGCTCTTCGGTAAACTTCGGATTGGGAAGTACTCCGAAGGAAACGACATCTTTCTCTTCATTTTTGAAATTGGAGATCGTTGAAGCGTTTGTTGAATAGAAAAGCGAACGTCCTTCACGGAAGGAATCGTTGACGATATCCCAGCCGTTGGTGCTGAACCGCTCGACAAGAAGCGTTGTCGTTGTATCGGAAAAAATATCATATATTCTTCCGAAGGCATCCAGATTGGCTTCGTTGCCGATCGTGATTTCAATGCCACCGTCTGCTGTTTTGGCAGCGGGAAGGTAGCCGCCGGCGTTCATAAAGACGTTGCCGATGTTGTTGCTGCCCGCCATACCGTAGGTGGCGTTTTCCGTCCAGGCGCCGTCAATATCGGGCTGTGAAACCGCCTTCATCATTTCGTGCATCACGTCCAGCGTCCACTTGCCTTCGCGCACGAGGTCATAAAGATCGCCGTATTTGCCGGAAAGGTCGGAATTGTTGGCATACATTTCCTTGTTGAAAAGCAGTAAATATGTATAATCGTCATCTGTTATAATCGCGTCGCCTGAAACAAGATAGTGCTTGTCATTGAATGTCAACAGCTCGTTGGCGTTTTGATCCCACCATTCATTGGTAATGTCGATATAATCGTCCAGCTCCAGATAAAGGTTTTCGGGGATCAGCGGCATCAGTGCGAGAATTGTGTCGCAGATCATATCGTAATCATCAATGCCCGAGGTCACCGCCAGCCGCAGCGTTTCGACCGGGAAATCTTCGCCGACGGTTTTGATCGTCAGTCCGTATTTTTCTTCGATGAAGTTATTACGTTCGGCCACCGCATCGTTGACGGCATTGGCATTTATCTCGCTGTCCGGCGCAAACTGCATCACGCCGTAGGTGTGGCGGTCGACACAGAGAATGGTAATTTCTTTGCCGCCAAAGTTTTTCTCTTCCAGCGGGAAGCCTTCGGCTGCCGACTCGGTACCGGAAATATCGGCAGGGGTACTGCTTGTACCAGCCGGTTCGCTTGCACAGGCAGCCAGAATGGAAAAAGATAGAATCAGGATCAGCAAAAGGGATAACAGGGTTCGGGATACTTTCATAAATTCTCCTTTCCGCCGCTGTTGGGCGCGGCGTCCGCGTTATCGGGGCGAATGGCTTTTTCGGTTTCTTTCGCTATGTATATCGGCCGTTTTTTGGTTTCCAGATAGGTTTTGGCAAGATATTGGCCGAGAATACCGATGCAGAAAAGCTGGATGCCGGCAACAAACAGGATGATGCAGACGGTCGAGGCCCACCCGTAGGCCGAGCCTCCCCATACGGCTTGCCGAACAATGACAAAGACAATGCCGATAACGGCGATAAGCGAGAATAGGATGCCGAAAAATGAACTGAGGGCCAGCGGTACCGTCGAAAAGGCCATAATGCATTCTAAAGAATATTTGAACAGCTTCCAGAACGACCATTTCGTCTCGCCGGCGACACGCTCGACATTTTCGTATTCAATCCAACGGGTTTTATAACCGACCCAGGTAAATATGCCCTTCGTAAATCGATTGTATTCGCAGACCGACAGCACGCTGTCGACCATTTGACGCGTCATCAGACGGAAGTCCCGTGCACCTTCGACCAGCTCGGTTTTGGAGATCCTGTTCATCAATTTATAAAAGACACGAGCGAAAAACGAGCGCAGCTTCGGCTCGCCTTTGCGTGTGGAGCGGCGGGTCGCGACGCTGTCGTAGCCATCGTTTTTGATTGAGGCATACATTTCCGGAAGCAGGGAGGGAGGGTCCTGCAGGTCCGCATCCAGAATGGCCACGAGGTCGCCTCTGGCGTTTTCCAGTCCGGCGTACATAGCAGCTTCCTTCCCGAAATTACGAGAAAAAGAAACATACCTGACCCGCTTGTCGTTGGCGGCAAGCTCCCGTAACACGGCCATCGTGCCGTCCTTGGAACCGTCGTCGACAAACAGCAGCTCAAAGTCTGTTTCTTCTTTCATTACCTGTGAGATTCGGTCAATCTCTTTATAAAAGAAAGGAATCGCAGCCTGCTCGTTATAGCAGGGTACGATGATCGAGATAAGCTCTCTTTTTCTTTCAGCCATATAAACTCTCCAAAATGAAAACTAACCCGGAGAATGGCGGCGGGCGCGGGCCATAACGGCACCTGCGGCGCCTTTGCGCACATTGGGAAAGGGCCTGCCGCATCGGGGAGGGAACGTGCTGATAATGCAGGGGAATGACGTTTTCCGCCGAGCGTGCAAAAGGATATTCACTGCCTTTAGAGCAAAGCGCCTCTTATTAGTGTTATATTAGCATTTTTCCTTCGGTTTGTCAAGAGGAAATAAAACGCCCTGCCGAACGTTTTTCGACAGGGCGAATTTGTCTCGTTGCTTTTCAACGGCGGCGTTCAAATTCATACGCAGGCAGTACGCCGTCCGATTGATCAGCGGTGCATTCCATCGCGGAATCCGATTCGGAGGTCAGCTTTTGAGCATTTTGGCAAAATCTGCGAGCGCTTCCGAGATCTTGATCTGCTGCGGACATACGGCCTCGCAGCTTCGACAGCCGATGCAGGCGCTCGGCTGTTTATCCTCCGGAAGTGCGGAGAGCGCCATCGGCGCCAGAAATCCGCCGCCGGTGAAGCTGTGCTCGTTGTAGAGCGCCAAAAGAGCGGGAATATCAAGCTGCTGCGGACAATGGCTCGTGCAATAGCGGCAGGCGGTGCAGGGCAGTGCGGTTTGGCTCGTCATTGCTGCGGCAAGCTCGAAAAGCGTCTGCATTTCCGCAGCATTGAGCGGTTCTTCCGTTTCAAAGGTATGTATGTTTTCGCGAAGCTGCTGGAAATTCGACATCCCCGACAGCGTAACCGTCGCGTTCGGAATTGTCTGTAAAAATCGGAACGCCCAACCGGGAACCGTTTCTTGCGGGCGCAGTTCATGCAGATGTTTTGCCTGTTCCGCCGGCAGAGCAGCCAGCTTGCCGCCGCGCAGCGGCTCCATTACCCAAACGGGAATGCCGAGATCGCCGAGCCGCTTGACCTTGGCTTCCGCGTTCTGAAAATGCCAATCGATATAGTTCAGCTGCACCTGTCCGAATTCCATGCTTTCGCCGTATGCATCCAGAAAACGCTGCATGACGTCATAGCTGCCATGGACGGAAAAGCCGAGGTGCCGAATGCGTCCGTTTGCCTTCTGCCGGAGCAGGTAATCATAGATTCCGTACTGCGGGTCCAGGTATGCGCCGATGTTCATTTCGCATACATTGTGGAAGAGATAAAAGTCGAAATACTCCACGCCGCAGCGCTTCAACTGTTCTTCAAAAATTTCCTCTACTTTGGGTATGTTTGCCAAATCATAACCGGGGAATTTATCGGCAAGATAGAACGAATCCCGCGGATAGGCACGCAGCGCATTTCCCATCACGACCTCCGAGCGGCCGTCGTGATACCCGTAAGCCGTGTCAAAATAATTGACGCCATGTTCGATGGCGTATGCGACCATTTCTTCCACAGCGGGTACGTCGATGTCGGTGAAAACGCCGTTGACAACCGGCAGACGCATCGCGCCCATACCGAGTGCGGATAGCTTCAGGCTTTGAAAGGTTTTGTAAATCATAAAGACACCTCATTTTTTTGTTTTATCGATAGAGCGGAGGACAGAGTCCTGCTCCGGCGGGGCGGAAAACACTTGCAGCAATTCAGGATAATAGTGTTCAAAATCCGAATATGTTCCACGGTTTGCATCGTATATGCAATAGCGTTCCAGCAGAAGCGGAATATATTGATAGCCGCAGTATAAGTCGTTGCGGAGCATTTTTTGCGCCAAATCGGAATATCCGCATCTGTGCAGCAGATGAATGGTCATTGCTCTGACCAGATGCTCGTTGACACATTCCTCCCAGTCCCCGTAGCCCGACTGGTAATCGGGCAGCTTGTATTTCGACAGCCATTGGTAAGCGCTTTGAAACGCGCAAACGAGGCTGCGGTATTTTTCTGTCAGCGGATTGATAAAGGCATGCATGTATTCGTGCAGCAGAATCGCGGGCGAAAGGCTGAGGGAATCGGTGGAAAACACAGAGAAAAGCTCGGATTCGCTTCTTTCGCCGCAGGGAAAGTGAAGGCCGAAGTTCCCTTTCATCAGCGCAGAGATCACGTAGTAATAGGCGTGTTGCTGCGTCCCGAATTCCGCTTCCAGCATCGAAATAAACGGGTGGGCGCAGACGGTTTCGCGGGCCTGCTGTATATAAGGCGTATAAAATGCTGCTTGTGTTTGATAAAAATCGAAATACCCGCTTTCCTTCGCCAGTTCCCGGAGCAGGGCAGCCAACTCCTGAAGCTTCTTCAAACCGCCGCTATATGCGATGCACAGCGGAGAGGGGGAGAAGCGAAAAGGAAAATCTTCGCTTTCCCCGAGTGAAAGCGCAAACTCCACAGGGCGGGAAAAGGTAAAGCCGTTCGGAACCATTGCTTCAAGGGTTTTGTAAACCCTGTGTTCCCGATAAGGCTTAAAAAACGCTTTTACGGCAGAAGTATAGACGTTCTCTTCCTCCGTCATCAGGCCATAGCCGACATAGGGCCGGGTAATCGCGTTATATTGGCTTGTCAGGAGAATACCGTTGATCAATTCCAAATTGGGTGAGACGAGAATTTCGATTTCTTTCAAATTCCGCACTTCCTTTGATGGATCGAATATGAAATAAAACAATCACGACCTTTATTATAACACGATTGTATTATAACACGATTGGCGGCAAATTTCCACCCTTTTTTCATAAATCTGTCCGGCGAGTTGACAAGCGCCGGAGAATGTGCTATCATCAGACAGAAAATGCCATATCAAGCAAGGAGGCTTATATTTTGCTGTTTTTTTATATACGGCATGGCGACCCGATATACAATCCGGATTCGCTGACCCCGCTCGGGCGGCGTCAGGCCGAAGCGCTCGGTAAGCGATTGGCCCGTTACGGATTGGACAAGATTTATGCTTCGCCGCTTAAGCGTGCGCAGGAAACCGCGGCGCCGGCCTGTGAGCTGCTGAAAAAGGAAATGACCGTGCTGGATTGGACGAGCGAGGCATTGGCGTGGGAGGAATTTGCTTCCCCTGATACCACATCCGGCTGTACGACGTGGTTTTTTCAGAACCGGTCGCTGCAGTCGGTGCTCGTCTCTCCGGAAATGCGCGCGCTTGGCGCGGACTGGTTCCGCCATCCGGCACTGGCCGGGACGCGTGCGGCCGAGGGGGCGGCGCGCATACGGCATAAGACCGATGCGTTTTTTGCTTCGCTCGGTTATGTGCACGATCGAAGGCGCTGCGTGTATGTGTCCGAACGGCCGAACCGAGAGCGGGTCGCGCTGTTCGCACATCAGGGTTTCGGACTGGCGTTCCTGAGCAGTCTGCTGGATATTCCGTATCCGTTGTTTTCTTCACATTTCGATATCGGACATTCGGGAATGACTGTAATTGAATTTTCGGAAGCGCCTGGTGAGACGGTGCCTCGCGTCCTGCAGCTCTCTAACGACGCACATATTTACAGCGAGGGACTGCCCGTGAAATATCAGAACCGTATCGATATATAACGCAAGAAATCGAACAGAGCCGTTTCTCTGTTGCGCTCACAACTGCGCGCACCGCCCGGATATATCCGGGTGGTGCGTCAGCTTGTCAAAGAAGGAGGGAACAAGGGAGGGCATGATCCCGCCTTATGGAGA
>ERZ857984.895-NODE-895-length-29788-cov-11.266438_pt1 | contig 29788 bp, 25 predicted proteins | sample MGYA00519914_ERZ857984 | MGnify/ENA primary metagenome ERZ857984 (study PRJEB31778, sample SAMEA3449417) | human gut metagenome | biome: human gut; feature: human-associated habitat; material: faeces | place: United Kingdom | collected 2010/2012 ... | reverse complement strand
ATGGCGGTTTACCGCCCCGTGGAATCCTCTTTTACGAGGTAGTCGCTCTTCTCGACGTGCTGGTAATATTGTTGCAGGCGCGCTTTCAGGTCGCGTTCAACCTGTTCCAGATAGGATGTGCGTTCGGACGCGATATCGTGCCGTTGCAGCGTGTCGGTGCGGGCATAGGCCGACACGGTTTTGTGTCCGTCGAAGAAAAGCACGAGCGAATCGGTAATCGCCTGGTAATTTTCTCCTGTCATATTTACGGCCATTGCTGCACGGTCGTTTTCGCGCAGCACGTCGCGCCCGAAAGCGAAGTAAGGCTCGCGGTTGCCCATGAGTCCGAGCAGCGTGGGCATGAGGTCGATTTGCGAGACGGCCTCGTCGTAGCGGCCGCGCAGTGCGCCGTCGGGGGTGTACAGTAGGCCGATGATGTGGTGGTCGCCGGGGAAGACGCGCGTGTCGTCCGCGAATTTTTCACTCGATACATGATCGGCCACGAATACAAAAACCGTGCGACGGAACCACTCCTCGCCGGCGTAACGCGCGAAAAAGCGGCGGAAGGCGTTGTCGGTGTAGGCCACGCACTTGTGGTTGCGCGTAAGCCCTTCGGGCAGCAGGTCGCGGTAGGCGTCGGGAACGACGAAGGGGTGGTGCGACGAGAGGGTGAAGAGCGTGGCGAAGAAGGGTTCAGCCGTTGCCGAGAGCTCCTCGCCCATGAACTGCAGGAAAGGTTCGTCCCAGATGCCCCAGTAGCCGTCGAAGTCGCCCTTGCCGTGCTTCTGCTCGTAGTCCTCGCGGCTGACGAGCCGTTCGACCCCTGCCGAGCGGGCATAGGCCCCGAAGCCCATCGACCCGTGTTCCGAGCCGCAGAAGAAGGCCGTGGCGTAACCCCGGTCGGCGAGGATGGCCGGCAGCTGCCGGCTGGCGCCGAGCGACTGCGGCATCAGCACGAAGGGGGTGCGGAACGAGGGGATGCTGCCCAGAATGGAGGGCATGGCCTGGATCGACCTCGTGCCGTTGGCGTACATCCGCTCGAAGCAGAGCCCGTTGCGCATCAGCGAGTCGAGGAACGGGGTGAAGCCCTGCTCCTCGCGGCCGGCGTAGAGGTCCGGGCGCAGGTGGGCGGAGTGCTCGGCCGACATGCTCTCCATGATGAAGACGACGACGTTGCGTCCCGACAGATCCACGGCTGCCGAGTCGGCCGGTTGGTGGATCGGCGTGAAGCGGCGGGGCAGCTCCTCGTCGGAGAAGTACTTGCGGTAGCGGCTGCTGCCTCCGCCCTCGATGGTGCGCAGGATGCAGAAGGGGTTGCTCAGGATGAGGTTCGCCTTGCCGTTGTCGGCCGTGTAGAGCGTGGCGTTCGAGAGGGTGATCGGCCGGGTCATGCGGGTCATGCCCCCGCGGGCGCCGGCAATGCTGAGCCCTGCGGCCAGGGCCAGGATCGCCGTGCCGCCGGCATAGTAGGGCCAGCCGCGGCGCAGTAGGCTCTCTTCGCGGACCTTCCGTCCGTAGCCGGCGGCCAGCAGAAGGGTCAGCAGCAGCCACACCGCGACGAGCGGCCAGTTCTCGGCCATGAACTTGCCGGCGAGCTGCAGCGAGTTGTCGTTGTCGGCGAAGAAGATCTCGTCGGCCGTAAAGCGCTTCTGCGTGTAGCGGAAGTAGACGGCGTCGGCCAGGTTCACGGCGACGACGGCGAGCGAATTGACCGCCACGTAGTAGATGCGGAGCATGCGCCGGTACCAGGTGCGTTCGCGCAGGTGCAGCGGCAGGAGCGACAGCAGGATGAACAGGCCGTCGGCATAGACGACCGAGACCGTGTCGAAGCGCAGGGCACCGGTGAACAGGTCGCCCAGCTCGGACCACGTGAGCGGTCCCAACTGGGCGGCGTTGTAGATCCAGAAGGCTACGCGGCAGAGCATCAGTACGACGTAGAGCAGTACGATGCGCCGCACGAGCATTCCGAGCGGGGTCCGGAGCAGGCGGGACAGCATGGTCTCCGGGTGTTTATTCGCAGGCCTTGAGCGACATGTCGAGCGATCGGATCTGGTGGGTCAGCGCCCCGACCGAGATGAAATCGACACCGCATTCGGCATAGTCGCGCATGGTCTCGAGCGTGATGCCGCCGCTCGATTCGGTCTCGCAGCGTCCGGCCACCTTCTCGACGGCCAGGCGTGTCATTTCGGGCGTGAAGTTGTCGAACATGATGCGGTCCACGCCTCCGGCGGCGAAGACCTCGTCGATGTCCTCCAGCGTGCGGACCTCGCACTCGATCGGGAGCTCCTTGCCCCGGGCCTTGAGGTACTCGCGGACGCCGTGGATTGCCTTCTGAATGCCGCCGGCGAAATCGATGTGGTTGTCCTTCAGCAGGATCATGTCGAAAAGCCCCATGCGGTGGTTCTCTCCGCCGCCCAGCTTCACGGCCATCTTGTCCAGCACGCGCATGCCCGGCGTGGTCTTGCGCGTGTCGAGCACCCGGGTGTGCAGTCCCTCGAGGCGTTTGACGTAGACGGCCGTCTGGGTCGCTACGCCGCTCATGCGCTGCATGATGTTCAGCACGATGCGCTCGGCCTGCAGCAGCGAGCGGAGACGTCCCGAGACATAGAAGGCCACGTCACCCGGTCGGACGCGCGAGCCGTCCTCGAGCACCTGTTCGAAGCGCATCTCGGGATCGAGCCGCCGCAGGACGATCTGGGCGATCTCGATACCGGCGATCACGCCCTCCTGCTTGCAGAGCAGGCGCATGCGTCCGTGTTCGTTTTCGGGGATGCACGAGAGCGACGTGTGGTCGCCGTCGCCGATGTCCTCCTTGATGCAGAGTTCGATGAGTTCGTCCACGAAGGGCTTGTATTCGGGTTTCATAGACTACGTGTTTTTGTGTTTTCGTACCGTTTTTCCCTGCAAAGGTAACACTTCGCGGCGGATGTCCGCACGTGCGGGGCTATTTTTTTACCAGCAGCAGCCCCTCGTACTCCATGCGGTAGGTTCCCAGCCTGGGGACGTCGCACGTGAAGGAGATGCGGCAGAGGATGTCTTCGACCGAGCCCTCGACGTCGGTGAGCGTGTACGAGGGCATGTCCTGGTAGCTGTAGCCGTCGCCCACCTCGTTCGGAAGCCGGACCTGCGGTACGGTGCTGGCTGCCGAGAACGAGAGCGAAGCTCCTTCGCCCGGGGTGTAGGGCATGCGGTGGATGCGCATCTCGAGGGCCGGCATCGCGGCGGCGAAGCGTGTGGCGTGCATGTAGATGGTCAGCGATTCGCGGTCGCCGGCAAACTCGAACCACGCCTTGGGGTCGGTGTAGGTCGAACCATCGGACACATGGGTTACCGTGGCCGTTCCGTAGAAGTGCATGTTGTCGCTCGTGAATACGCCGTCCACGATCGAGGGGTTGTGGGTGGCATAACGGACGCCGTCGTCCGCCTCGTCGTTGCAGGCGGCCATCGTGAAGGCCGCAAAGCTCAGCAGCAGCAGTTTTTTCAGCATGTTCAATCGATGTTAAGGGTTAAGGTGATGCCGAAGCTACGGGGACGTCCGCGCTGGACGAACTCGTTGCCGATCGACTTGAAATAGAATACGTTGTAATCGGTTTCGGTGAGGTTGCGCCCCCATACGCCGAGCGACCATCGGCGGTGCTCGAACCTTATGGAGGCATTCACAAGGGCGTAGAATGGCTCCCTCAGGGAGTTCTCCTCGTTCCACTCGATGGGACCGGCACCCTGGACGCCGGCCTGCACGACCACGTCGCCCAGCCAGCCGAGCCCCGTCGGGCGGCTCCATGTCGCCGCAGCCGAAAAGGTATGCTGCGGGGCGTAGGGGACCCGCTTGCCGGCATAGTCGTCGTTTCCGCTGCGGTAACGCAGGAAGCGGGCGTCGGTGTATCCGTAGGCGACGTTGAAGTCGAGGTCGCGCCGCGGGGAGATCTGCAGCGAGAGCTCCGCCCCGCGGCTGCGCGTGCGGCCCGCGTTGGTCATCATGCGTCCGGTGGTCTGGCCTTCGGGGAAGACGGTGAGCTGCTGGTCGCGGACGTCGATCCAGAAGAGGGCGAAATCGCCCCGCACGGTGCCGTCGAGACACGAGAAGTGGCCTCCGAATTCGTAGTTCCAGCTGTATTCGGGCTTGTAGGACATCAGGTCGGGCTCCTCGTAGGTCAGTCCCGAGACCATCAGCCACTTGATCTTTTCCTGCAGGATGTCGGAGAACATCTGCGTGTTGAAGCCGCCGGCCTTGTATCCCCGGGAGACGGAGAAGTAGAGGTTGCGGACCGGGTCGAAGGCATAGAGAACCGAGAACCGGGGCAGCAGCTCCAGGTAGGAGTGTGCGGAGCTGTTCTTTTCGTCGATGGCGATCTGCTGCGCAAAGGGGGCGCCGCCGTTGATGCTCAGCGTGTAGTCGAGGTCGGCCCGGCTCCGGTAGCGCAGCTGCGTGCGTTCGAAGTCGGCGCGCAGTCCGGCAGTCAGCTGCCAGCGCCCCAGTTCGAGACGCGATTCGTGGTAGAGCGCCGCCCCCCAGACCGGCATCCGGAACGCCGACGAGAGCAGCAGTTCGTCGGCATCCATCGCGTAGACCAGGTCGGGCGACGTGTTGGCGTTGTCGAGGATCAGTCGCTCGATGCCCGTGCGCTTGAAGTTTACGGGGGCGTCCATCCTCCCGTGGCGGTAGAAGCCGAAGGCGCCGAAGAGCCATCCGTAGCGCCCCCCGCCGCGCGAGCGGAAGACCACATCCTCGGTGATGGCGTGTTCGCGCACGGCCTGCAGCAGGGTGAAGTAGGGGAGCGGCGTGAAGTCCTGGTCGAGCGTCATCGCATCGTCGGTGTACTGGTAGCTGGTGATCGACGAAATGCTGTAGCGGTCGGCGTCGTAACGCACCGTGAGGCCGTCGCTGACCGACGTGCGGAGGTAGGAGCAGGGGTCGTTGTAGGCGATCTGCCCGGGGCGGAGGATCACCTCACCCCCTTCGACGATCTCCTTGCCCGCATAGGCGTAGGGATAGCCGCCCTGTTCGACGCGCGACACCGCGAGGGTGTTGTCCAGGCGCAGCCCCCGGCGGTTGTCCCACTGCATCTTCCAGCGCCCTCCGGTCTGCCACTCCCGGTCGCAGGTGCGGTGTGTGTATTCGTTTTCGAAGAATCCGTCCGTGCGGGTGTAGAATCCCGTAAGGGAGATGCCCACGTTGTCGGAGACCCGCCCGTAGGCCGAGGCGCGGAGCCGGCAGGAGTTGGCGCTGCCGTATTCGGCCAGGAGGCGCACCCCTTCACAGGTGAGCGGCGAGCGGGTGTAGACATTGACCACGCCGCCCATCGTGTTGCGGCCGTAGAGGGTCGATTGCGGGCCGCGGAGCACCTCGATGCGTTCGATGTCGGCCAGCTCTGTGTCGAAGCCGTTCTTGTTGAGCAGCGGCACGTTGTCTATGTTCATTCCGATGACCGGCTGGTCGATGCGGGCGCCCAGTCCGCGGACGTAGATTGACGAGGTCATGCGCGAGCCGTAGTCCGGGGCGTGGAAGTTGGGCACCGTGAGGGCTACCTCCTTGAGCGCCGAGACGCCGCTGCGCTCGACCGCCCGGCTGCCGATGATCGACGATGCGACGGCCGTCGAGCGCAGGACCGGGCCCTGCTTGATGGCCGTCACCTGCACCTTGTCCACGACGATCACCGTATCGACCGCCGCGTCGCTCCGGGCGGCATCGCCGCCGGGGCCGGGATGCTCCGCCACGCCGTCGGCCCGGCCGCAGAACGGCAGGAGTACGAGCGGCAGCAGTATGTCGAGCAGTCGGGGTTTCACTTTGGACACGGGTTCGGTTTCCGGGTGCAAAGTAACGGGTTTTCCCCGAAAGTTGCAATCCTTATTTATGAGGAGGAGGTTGTGGGAGACGGCGCGCCGTCAGATCTGCTCCGGATCGACGTAGCCCATCGTCACGGCGTAGATCGTCAGTCCCGAGACCGAGCGGATGCCCAGCTTCTCGGTCAGGTTGCGGCGGTGCGAGATGACGGTCGTCAGGCCGATGTGGAGCCGTTGGGCGATCTCCTTGTTGAGGCAGCCCTGCGCCACGAGGGCGAGGACTTCGGCCTCGCGGGCCGAGAGTTGCGCGGTTTGCGGCTGCGGGGGGATACCTTCGGTGTGGTCGCCGTGGTGTGCCCCGTGGTGCATCCGCATGATGTCCCGGATCAGGTCGCCCTCGGGGCGCAGGATGTCCAGGCACCGGAAGCCGGCGAATTCGGGTTGCGGCTGCCCGCTGGTGAGCAGGATGACCCGTTTGCGGACCGGGGCGAAGAGTGCGCTGTGGCCCACGAAACAGCGCGTCGCCACGAAAAAGTGGAAGTAGCGCTCCATGCCGCTCTCCTCGAGGGCCCGGGCGTCGTCGAATGCATCGACCTCGGCCATCGGGATGAGTTTCTCGAGGATGGACTTCAGACCGAGGGCCGTGAGGATGCCGGGGGTGAGGATGGCTATGGCGGGGCGGGGCTGCATCTATTCGTGGTGATAGGGTTCGTTGCGCAGGATCGTGAAGGCGCGGTAGATCTGTTCGGCGAAGATTGCGCGGACGATCTGGTGCGAGAAGGTCATGCGCGAGAGCGAGAGCAGCGAGTCGGCGCGGGCGTAGACCTCGTCCGAGAAGCCGTAGGGGCCGCCGATGACGAGTACGAGGCGCTTCAGCCCGCTGTTGAGGCGTTTCTGGAGCCATTGCGCGAATTCGACCGAGCGGTACTCCGTGCCGCGCTCGTCGAGCAGTACGACGTAGTCGCCCTCGGTCAGTTGGCGCAGGATGGCCTCGCCTTCGGCCGTACGCTGCTGCTTGACGGTCATGCTGCGCGTGTTGCGGACGTCGGGCAGCGTCGTGACCGAGAAGCGGCAGTAGAAGTTCACCCGCCGGACGTATTGCTCGACCAGCGCGGCGACCTCCTTCGAGTCGGTCTTGCCGATGAGGATCAGTTCGAGGGTCACGGCCGCGGCGTCAGAGGTCGGTGTTCCATTCGCCGTCGGCATCGCCGTAGAGAATCGGGCGCGACGGCTCGACCGATTTCAGCCATTCGTAGGCCTTGTACATGTTGTATCCGTTGCCGGCCGCTCCGCCCAGCTCGTAGGCCACCACGCAGGTGAAGTTGCGCGAGCGGTAGTACATCGCCTTGACGCGGGCGAGGAATTCGTCGGCCAGCGACGGGTCGTTGGCCGGCGTACCGCCCACGGTGCGGTCGCCGCGGCGATCGGAGGGGGCGATGTTCGCCCGGTCGATGACGTAGAGGCCCACCTCGTCGCAGAGTTCGTAGAACCAGGCAGGCTGCGGGTAGTCGGGGCATACGGTGTTCTTCCCCTGAGCCTTCAGCGCCTTCAGTCCAGCAAGGGTGGTCTTGCGGTCGGCGGCCGCGTTGTAGGAGGCCTTGACCAGCTTGAGCTCCTTGCCCAGCCGCATCAGCCGCCCGTCGATCAGTTCGGTCTTCCCGAAGCCGATCTTCATCGGCATGTACTCCTTGTAGACGCCGTCGCGGCGCGTGAAGAGCATTACCTTGTACAGGGGCGGGTTCTTCGCCCCGGCCTCCCACTTGTTTTCATAGGTGTGGTAGATGAGCGGGCTGAAGCGCACGGTGTCGGTCGAACGGCCCGGAATCACCACCTCGCGCATGTTGAATTCGAGCAGTTTGCCCTGAGGCGAGTAGATGTCGTAGCCGACGGTCACCGGCTCGTCGTAGTTGAACGAGTTTCGTGCGATGATCCGAAGGTCGAGCATGCCGAAGTCGCGGCCCAGCGTATCGGGCACCAGGGCGATCTCGAAGTCGCGGATCGCCCGCTTGTTCTGGAAATAGAAGTAGCTTCCGGAGAAGGCCTCGCGCTGCACGGCGTCGGCATTGAGCTCTTCGGCGCGTCCGGGGCGCATCAGGATGCGGATCGAGTTGGCCCCCTGACGGATGTAGGGGGAGATCAGGTATTCGGCCGGGGTGGCCGGGTCCTCGGTGTCGGCCACCACGCGGTCGTTGATGCGCAGCGTGTATCCCGCACCCGCATTCTCGATGTGCAGGAAGACGTCGCCGTCGCTCCACACGTAGGGAATGTCGAACTCCCCGCCCACGACGGCGATCCCCTCGGCCGCCACGAGCGTCTGCGGCTCGAAGGCCTTCCAGTAGCCGCCCGCTTCGCGGTTGCGCGCCTCGGCGTCGTGGCGCGTGTCGTAGGGGACGACCTCCGTGCGGTAGATGCGGCCTCCTTCGGCCTTCTCCGGCGCTGCTGCGGCCGGCGATTCGGGTTGCTGGGCCCGGACGGCCAGTGCTGCCGTCAGGAGCACAGCCGTGCATATCGTTCGTTTCATTGCCTGCTGTTCTTGCTATGATTCGGACAAAGGTACTTTTTTTTTGCCAAATCGCAAATAATAGCTAACTTTGTCAATTCGGAAAACGAACTGAAACCGAATTAATACCGAAGATATGAAAACGCAGAGAATCGTAGAAATTCTGAAGTCGGGAGCCGTGGACTCCGACATCGTCGTCAAGGGTTGGGTGCGCACCAAGCGCGGAAACAAGAACGTGGCCTTCATCGCCCTCAACGACGGATCGTGCGTTGCGAACATACAGGTCGTGGTCGATCTGGCGAAGATCCCCGACGAGCAGCTCAAACCCATCACGACGGGCGCCTGCATCCGTGTGGACGGACGCCTGGTCGCCTCGCCCGGATCGGGGCAGGGCGTCGAGGTGCAGGCCGAGCGGATCGAGATTTACGGTACGGCCGACCCCGACACCTATCCCCTGCAGAAGAAGGGCCACTCGCTCGAATTCCTGCGCGACATCGCCTACCTGCGTCCGCGAACCAATACGTTCGGCGCCGTGCTGCGCATCCGCCACGCCATGGCCTACGCCATCCACGAGTACTTCAACAAGCAGGGCTTCTACTACTTCCATACGCCGATCATCACCGCCTCGGACTGCGAGGGCGCCGGAGCGATGTTCCAGGTGACGACGCTCGACCTGAACAACGTGCCCCGCACCGAGCAGGGACAGGTAGATTATTCGAAGGACTTCTTCGGCCGTTCGTGCAACCTGACCGTTTCGGGACAGCTCGAGGGTGAGCTGGGTGCCCTCTCGCTGGGCCGTATCTACACCTTCGGCCCCACGTTCCGCGCCGAGAACTCCAACACCCCGCGCCACGCCTCGGAGTTCTGGATGATCGAGCCCGAGGCCGCGTTCTACGACCTGGAGGACAACATGGAACTGGCCGAGGACTTCCTCAAGTACCTGATCCGCTATGCGCTCGAGAACTGCCGCGAGGACCTTGAGTTCATGAACAAGATGTGGGAGCCGGGGCTCATCGACCGCCTGAACTTCGTGCTTGAGAACGACTTCAAGCGCCTCGACTACACCGAGGGCATCGAGATTCTGAAGGCTTCGGGCCGCAAGTTCGAGTTCCCCTGCGACTGGGGTTGCGACCTGCAGTCGGAGCACGAGCGCTACCTGGTCGAGGAGCACTTCAAGCGTCCGGTTATCCTGATCAACTACCCGAAGCAGATCAAGGCCTTCTACATGAAGCAGAACGACGACGGCAAGACGGTGCGCGCAATGGACGTTTTGTTCCCGGGAATCGGCGAGATCATCGGCGGTTCGGAGCGCGAGGCCGACTATGGCAAACTTTCTGCAAGGGTGCGGGAGCTCAACATGAGCGAGCGCGAACTGTGGTGGTATCTCGATACGCGCCGCTGGGGATCGGCACCTCACTCGGGCTTCGGACTGGGCTTCGACCGCCTGCTGATGTTCGTCACCGGACTGACGAACATCCGCGACGTACAGCCCTTCCCGCGTACGCCGCTGCACGCCGATTTCTGATCGCACCCGGACCCGAACGACGACGAAGAGACCATATTGGAATGAAGAACTGTCCTTGCCGGGCTTCGGTTCGTTGTTGCCCGACGCGCCGCGGATGGCTACAGCCTCCGCGTGCGTTCACTTTTTGTTAATTTTGACCCGATATGGCTATTAATCAGAAACAGGTCCTTTCCCTTCAGCAGAAACTCTCCCCGCAGCAGATCCAGATGATCAAGCTGCTTGAACTGCCCGCCGTGCAGCTCGAACAGCGCATCAAGCAGGAGATCGAGGAGAACATCGCGCTCGAAGAGGAGGAACGTCCGGCGGAGGAGGACGAGCAACCCCAGCAGATCTCCGTGGACGAGTACCTGCGTGAAGACGATACGCCTTCCTACAAGAGTCGTATCAACAACTACTCGAAAGACGACAAGCAGCGCCCCGTCTACCTGACCGAGGGACGTTCGCTGCAGGAATACCTCGTCGAACAGCTCAGCTACCGCAACCTTTCGGAGCGGGACATGAAGCTGGCGGTCTATCTGATCGGCAGCATCGACGAGGACGGCTACCTGAGGCGCGACCTGGAGTCGATCTCCGACGACATCGCCTTCACGGTCGGCATCGAGACCTCGGTCGGCGAGCTCGAGCGGCTGCTGGACATCATCCACGAACTCGAGCCCGCGGGGATCGGGGCCCGCGACCTGCGCGAGTGCCTGCTGCTGCAGATGAACCAGATGCAGGTCAATACGCGCGCCCGGCGGCTGGCCCGCAAGATCCTGACCAGCTATTTCGACGAATTCGTCAAGAAGCACTATGAGAAGCTGATCGCCCGGCTGCAGGTCTCCGAGGAGGAGTTCCGCGATGCGATCGCCGAGATCCGGCGCCTGTCGCCCAAACCCGGAAACCTCTATGCCGAGGGCGGGACCGACACGACACCCTATATCGTTCCCGACTTCATTCTCGACTACCAGGACGGCCATTTCCAGCTCTCGCTCAACTCCTACAACGTCCCCGAGGTGAAGATCAACCGCCGCTATGTGGATATGATCCGCGACATGGTCGGTTCGGACGGTCGCGTGAAGGAGAAGGACCGTGAGGCGATTCAGTTCGTCAAGAGCAAGATCGACTCGGCCAAGTGGTTCATCTCGGCCATCAAACAGCGGCACGATACGCTGATGAGGACCATGCAGACCATACTCGATTACCAGCAGGAGTACTTCAAGGACGGCGACCGCTCGAAGCTGCGGCCGATGATCCTCAAGGACATCGCCGACCGCACGGGGCTCGATGTCTCGACCATCTCGCGTGTGGTGAACAGCAAGTACGTACAGACGCAGTTCGGGATCATCCTGCTCAAGTCGCTCTTCTCGGAGGCCATGCAGACCGATTCGGGCGAGGAGGTGTCGAGCTACGAGATCAAGAACATCCTCCAGCAGTGCATCGACGAGGAGGACAAGCGCAAGCCGCTGACCGACGAGACGCTGATGGACATACTCAATACGAAGGGATACCACATCGCCCGCCGTACGGTGGCCAAGTACCGCGAGATGCTGGGAATCCCCGTGGCGCGGTTGCGCAAACAGATTTAGGGCCCGGGGTGTCCCGCGCCTCCCGGCAGTCGGGGCGTGACGGTACCGACAGTCCGGCGGCATCGCTTCGGAGCGGGTGGCTGCCCGCCTGGAGGTGCGTCGGCCCGGGCAGAGAAGATTCGAAAACGTTATGGAAGAGACCTTGAAATACGGAAAACTGGCACACGGGCTTTCGTGGGTGCTACATCCGTTCCTGCAGCCCGTCTACCTAATGGGGGTACTGCTGACGATGACCACCTTTGCGCTCTATCCCGCCAATGTAAAGTTCTACCTGCTGTGGGTCGTTGCGCTTTATGCGATCCTCATCCCCGTGCTGTCGCTCGGGGTGCTGCATTCGCTGGGGCGTCTCTCCAGCTACCGGGTGGACGACCGCCGGGAGCGGCTTCTGCCGCTGCTCATCGGGGCTGTCTGCTACGTGCTGTGTGCACTGACCCTGTCGAAGATCCCTTCGGCGATCTTCCTGCGCAAATTCATGGTTGCGGCGGCCTGCTGCGAGCTGTTGTGCTTCGTGGTGTCGTTGCGCTGGAAGATCAGCCTCCACCTGACCGGCATGGGGGCTGTCGTGGCGCTGCTGGTGGTGATGAATGTCGCCGGGGTGGGCAACATGGTGTTTCCGCTGGTAGTGGCGGTCCTCGCAGCCGGGGCATTGGCCTCCGCGCGGCTCTATCTGGGGTGCCACAACGCCCCGCAGGTGCTGGCCGGCTTCTGCGGCGGCTTTGCCGTAGCGACGCTGGCCGTGCTCTTCCTCTGACGGGACGGGCTTCCGGGGATCGGTAAAATCGAGGGCGCCGGCCGCATCTGCGGCCGGCGCCCTGACGTTTTTGTACGGATCGGGGGTCAGACGCAGCCCTGTGCCAGCATGGCGTTGGCAACCTTCATGAAGCCACCGATGTTGGCCCCCACGACGTAGTTGATGTAGCCGTCCGGCTCGGTGCCGTAGCGTACGCACACCGAGTGGATGTTGCGCATGATGGCGTGCAGGCGGGCATCGACCTCCTCGGGAGTCCATTCAAGACGCATCGAGTTCTGACACATCTCGAGTCCCGAGGTGGCGACGCCTCCGGCGTTGGCCGCCTTGCCCGGGGCGTAGAGCAGCCGGTGCTGCTGGAAGATGCGGATTGCCTCAGGCGTTGAAGGCATGTTGGCCCCTTCGGCCACACACATGCAGCCGTTGTCCACGAGCCGCTGCGCGTCCTCGCCGTCGAGCTCGTTCTGCGTGGCGCACGGCAGGGCGATGTCGCACTTCACGCCCCATGGGCGCTCGCCGGGGTGGTAGGTGGCCGTGGGGTAGCGGTCGGCATATTCACGGATTCGGCCCCGGAATACGTTCTTGAGCTCCATGACGTAGTCGAGTTTTTCAGGGGTGATACCTTCGGGATCGTGGATGCAACCCGACGAGTCAGAGAGGGTCACCACCTTGGCACCGAGGGCCGTGGCCTTCTGGCAAGCGTACTGGGCGACGTTGCCCGAACCCGAGATACAGACGGTTTTGCCCTCGAACCGCTCGTTGCGCGTGGCGAGCATCTCCTCGGCGAAGTAGCAGACGCCGTAGCCCGTGGCTTCGGGGCGCAGGGGGCTGCCGCCCCAGTCGCGGCCCTTGCCCGTGAGCGTGCCGGTGAACTCGTCGCGCAACCGCTTGTACTGCCCGAAGAGATATCCGATCTCGCGTCCGCCGACGCCGATGTCACCGGCCGGGATGTCGGTGTCCTGGCCGATGTGGCGCTGGAGTTCGGTCATGAACGACTGGCAGAATTTCATCACCTCGTTGTCCGACTTGCCCTTGGGGTCGAAGTCCGAACCGCCCTTGCCGCCGCCCATCGGGAGGGTCGTGAGGCTGTTCTTGAAGGTCTGCTCGAAGGCGAGGAACTTCAGGATCGAGAGGTTCACCGAAGGGTGGAAGCGGATGCCGCCCTTGTAGGGGCCGATGGCGCTGTTCATCTGCACGCGGTAGCCGCGGTTGATCTCGATCTCGCCCCGGTCGTTGAGCCACGGCACGCGGAAGATGATGACCCGTTCGGGTTCGGCGATGCGTTCCAGAATCTTCATCCGTTGGAGTATGGGGCTGGCCACGATGTGCGGGGCCAGCGATTCGGCCACCTCGCGGACGGCCTGGTGGAACTCCGGTTCGCAGGGATTGCGCGCGATCAGCCGGGTCATGAAATCCTCGACGTACTGTTTGGCTTGGTTATTCATGGACGTAAGGGTTTTTAGGGTGAATAGTGATTTACGACCCTAAAATTAAGGAATCTGCCTCTGTTTTGCAAATACTTTATAAATTTCGTAAAATATTTTAGTTTAATCCGGCCGTAATTTGCTTACGTTTTGCTCGGCCGTTACTGGCGTTCGGCGTCGAAACGTAACGAAAAATGACGGATTCGCCGTGAATCCGTCATGAAAATTTTTTTGGAAAAATGCCGCAGAAACTTATTCCGCGGCGCTTTTTTTCGCTGTTTCCGCCGGCCTGCCCCGATCGGAGCGTCGGCCTGCCCCTGCAGTCTACTCCTTGCGCGTGAACGAGAAGCCGATGTAGAGGTTCTGGTAGTTGGCCAGCAGGGCCGATACGCCGGCCAGCGACTCGCTTTGCGCGCTGACCGACTGGACGATCTCGAGCAGTTTCGTGGCCGGGATCAGCAACTGCAGGGCCGATCCGTCGATATAGGCACGCCCTGATACGGTTCCGTATTGCTTGAGCTTTTCGTGGTCGGAGCTGAGCGAGACAACGTGCGTTTCGGCGTCGTAGGTGTATTTGCCTTCGATTTTCTGTTCGCCCAGCGAGGCCGAAAATCCGCTCTCGCGGTCGAAGGTGATGCTCCCCGTCCCGGGCGTGAGCCCGACCTTGGCGTAGATCTTGCCCAACTGGTCGCTGAGGGCTGTCGAGAGCAGCTGTGCCCCGAGGTCCGCTGCGGCATCGTCGCCTTCGAAGCGGACGCCGGGCGAGGAGTAGCTCCACGTTCCCGGGAGGGCATATTGCGTGAGTTTGCCGTCGGTTGCCTTGTCGGCGGCGTTTGTGAGCGTCTGTTTCAACAACTCGCCCCAGTCCTGTGCCGCGGCGGGACCGCCGAGCAGCAGGGCGAGTGTCAGGAGTGAAAGGATTCGTTTCATGGCATGTTTCGCGTTACAGGTTTTCCAACTCCCGCATCCAGGCTGCGGCCGTGGCATCGGAGGGCATGCGCCAGTCGCCGCGCGGCGAAAGCGCTACCGATCCGACCTTCGGGCCGTCGGGCATGGCCGAGCGCTTGAACTGCTGCGTGAAGAAACGGCGGACGAAGACCTCGAGCCAATGGCGTATCGTCTCTGCGTCGAAGCGTCCGTCGAAGGCCTGTTCGGCCAGCCGGTGGATCTTGGCGGGGCCGTATCCCGCGCGCAGGAAATGGTAGAGGAAGAAGTCGTGCAGTTCGTAAGGCCCGACCAGGTCCTCGGTCTTCTGGGCGATCTGTCCGTCGGCATCGGCCGGCAGCAGTTCGGGGCTGACGGGCGTCGCCACGATGTCGAGCAGCGTCGAACGCGTCGCTTCGTCCCGCTCCGTGTCGGCCACCCACCGCACCAGATGGCGCACGAGGGTCTTCGGCACCGAGGCGTTCACACCGTACATCGACATCTGGTCGCCGTTGTAGGTGGCCCAGCCCAGGGCCAGTTCCGACAGGTCTCCCGTGCCGACGACCAGTCCGCCCTCCATGTTGGCCACGTCCATGAGGATCTGCGTCCGTTCGCGGGCCTGCGCGTTTTCGTAGGCGGCCGAGCGGTCCGCGGGGTCGAGCCCGATGTCCCGGAAGTGCTGCATGCAGGCCTCGCGGATCGGGATCTCGCGCTGCGTGACTCCCAGTTCGCGCATCAGTTCCAGGGCGTTGCGGTAGGTTCGGTCGGTGGTTCCGAAGCCCGGCATCGTGATGCCGATGATGCCCCGGCGGTCGAGCCCCAGCTTGTCGAACGTGCGGGCGGTGACCAGCAGGGCCAGCGTCGAGTCCAGTCCGCCCGAGATGCCGATGACGGCCTTCGAGCAACGGGTGTGCGCAAGTCGGCGGGCCAGTCCGTGCGACTGGATCTGGAAGATCTCCTCGCAGCGCTCGTTGCGGCGCCCCTCCTCATGCGGAACGAACGGCATGGGGTCGATGTCGCGATCGATCCTGTCCGGGCGCATGCCTTCGGGGATCTCCATCTCGATGACGGTGTTCTCCATGTCGGACTCGTTGAGCCGGAAGGAGGTGTTGCGCCGGCGTTCGAAGGCCAGCCGTTCGAGGTCCACGTCGGCTGTTATGAGCTGCTCGTCGAGCGAGAAGCGTTCGCCTTCGCGCAGGATCACGCCGTTCTCGGCGATCAGGGCGTTGCCGGCGAAGACCAGGTCGGTAGAGGATTCGCCGAAGCCGGCCGAGCAGTAGACGTAGGCCGAGATCGTGCGGCCCGACTGCTGGGCGACGAGCTGCCGCAGGTAGTCGTGCTTGCCGACCGCCTCGGGCGAGGCCGAGAGGTTGAAGATCACGCGGGCGCCGTTCTGCGCCGTGTGCGATGAGGGCGGCACGGGGGTCCAGAGGTCCTCGCAGAGTTCGATGCCGAACTCCGCGCCGTTCACAGCAAACGTGAGGTCCGTGCCGAAGTCGGCCTGCTGCCCCGCCACGTCGATCTGCTCCTCCGAGATTCCGGCCCCGGAGGCGAACCAGCGGGGTTCGTAGAACTCCGAGTAGCCCGGGATGTAGGTCTTGGGCACCACGCCGAGGATGCGCCCCTGCGTGAAGACGACGGCACAGTTGTAGAGCGTCTCGCCGTGGCGCAGCGGCGCCCCGACGATTGCGACGAGGGGCAGCTTGCGGGTCGAGCGCACGAGCTCCTCGAGCGCCTGGTCGGCATCGTCGAGCAGCGCCGGGTGCAGCAGCAGGTCGCCGCACGTGTATCCCGTGACGCCGAGTTCGGGGAAGACCACGATCTCGACCCCGCGGCGGGCCGCCTCGTCGGCCAGGGCCGCCATGCGTTCCGTGTTGTAGTCGCAGTCGCCGACCCGAACGTGGGGAATGGCTGCCGCGACCTTCAGAAATCCGAAATTGTCCATGGTCCGGTTGTTTGTTGGTCCGCCGTTATTCGGCCCACAGGCGGGCAAGGTTCAGGATCACCTGCTGGGCCTTGCGCATGGTCGTCAGGGAGCAGTATTCGAACTTGCCGTGGAAGTTCATGCCGCCCGTGAAGAGGTTCGGGCACGGCAGTCCCATGAACGAGAGGCGGGCGCCGTCCGTACCGCCGCGGATCGGACGCACGAGCGGCTTCACGCCGGCCTCCTCCATGGCTTGCAGCGCCTTGTCGATCAGCTGCGGGTGCGGCTCGACCATCTTGCGCATGTTGAAATACTGGTCCTTGAGCGTGAGGTGCAGGACGTTGTCGCCGTATTTCTTCTTCAGCAGATCGACGCACGCCCACATGAAGACCTTCTTCTGTTCGAACTTTTCGGCGTCGTGGTCGCGGATGATGTAGCTCACCGAGGCGTGCTCGACCGTGCCGTTCATCCCGACGCAGTGGTAGAATCCCTCGTAGCCTTCGGTGTACTGCGGACGCTCGCTGGCCGGGAGCAGCTGCTGCAGCTCGCAGGCGATGTCGATGGCGTTGAGCATCTTGGCCTTGGCGTAGCCCGGGTGTACGTTGCGCCCCTGAATTTCGATCTTCGCGCTGGCGGCGTTGAAGTTCTCGTATTCGAGTTCGCCCTCCATGCCTCCGTCCACCGTGTAGGCGAAGTCGGCGCCGAAGGCCTTGACGTCGAAGAAATCGACGCCGCGGCCCACCTCCTCGTCGGGCGTGAAACCGATGCGGATCTTGCCGTGGCGCATCTCGGGATGCGTGAGCAGATACTCCGCGGCGGTCATGATCTCCGCCACGCCGGCCTTGTCGTCGGCCCCGAGCAGCGTCGTGCCGTCGGTGTGGATGAGCGTGTGGCCCTTGAAGAAGGCCAGCTCGGGGAAGTCGGCCACGCGCATCGTGAGCTGGCCGTTGAGGACGATGTCACCGCCGTCGTACTCGTCGATGACGCGGGGCTTGACATCCTTGCCGCTCATGTCGGGCGACGTATCGACGTGGGCGATGAAGCCGATGACCGGAGCGTTCTCGCAGCCCGGCGTCGCAGGGATGCTTCCCATGACGTATCCGTAGCGGTCCATCGCCACCTCGGTCATGCCCAGGGCGGTCATCTCGTCGCGCAGGGCTTCGAGCAGCACCTTCTGCTTGTCGGTCGAGGGGAAGGTCGTGCTCTCCTCCGACGACTGGGTGTCGTAGGAGACGTATTTCAGAAATCGTTCTTTCAGATCCATGGTCGTTATCTGTTTTTTAAGGTATTACAAGGGTTGTAGCCCGGCTGTGGCGGGCCGGTATGTGGTTACTCCTCCTTCCGGGCACGGAGCGTATGCCAGGCGAAGTAGCCGATCAGGACCAGGTACATGAGCAGGCCGGTCCATTCGGCCTCGTTCGAGGCGGCCCACTCGGCCATGCGCCAGTCTACGTCGTAGAACTTCAGGATGGCGCTCACAACGCCCATCAGAGCACCGCCGGCGATGAAGCCCGAAGCAATGAGCGTACCGCGGTCGAAGCGCGCCTTGTTCAGTGCGGCGTCCTTCGAACGGTTCGATACGAACCAGGCTACCAGACCGCCCACGACCAGCGGGGCGTTGAGCTCCATGGGGATGAACATGCCCAGTGCGAAGGCGAGGGCCGGGACGCCGATCGCCGTGAGTACCAGCGCCAGCATCGCGCCGCAGAAGTAGAGCATCCACGGCGTCTGTCCACCGGTCATCAGGGGCTGGATCACGGCGGCCATGGCGTTGGCCTGCGGGGCCACGAGCGCCCCTTCGCCCACGAAGCCGTAGGATTTGTTGAGGATGATCATCACGCCGGCGACCGTGGCGGCCGAGACGAGCGTGCCGAGAAATTTCCAGGTCTCCTGTTTACGGGGCGTCGTGCCGAGCCAGTAGCCGATCTTCAGGTCGGTGATGAAGCCGCCGGCCATCGAGAGGGCCGTGCAGACCACGCCGCCAATGATCAACGCGGCGGTCATGCCGGTCGTGCCGCTCAGTCCGACGCTCACCAGCACCAGCGACGAGAGGATCAGCGTCATGAGCGTCATGCCCGATACGGGGTTCGTGCCGACGATGGCGATGGCGTTGGCCGCAACGGTCGTGAAGAGGAAGGCGATGACGAAGACGATCACGAGACCCGTGACCGACTGCACCCAGCCGTCGAGCAGGCCGAAGTGGAAGAAGACGAAGACCGAGATGAGCGTGGCGATGAGGATCGTCAGGATGCGCTTCATCGGGATGTCGCGCTGCGTGCGTTCGGTCGTTTCGGCTGCCTTCTTCCCGCCTCCGAATTCCGAGACGGCGAGGCCCACGGCCTGGCGGATGATCTTCGACTGGCGGATGATGCCGATGATGCCGGCCATGGCGATGCCGCCGATGCCGAGCGGTTTGCCGATGAAGGTGAAGAGGTTCTCGGCCGTGAAGAGCGTCTCGGGATGTGCCAGCAGATCGGGGTTCGTCACGCCGAGCATCGAGGCCATGGCGGCGGGGTCCGTCGCTCCGGCCAGCGAGCCGACTACCGGGACGATGACGAACCACACGAGGCATGAGCCGGCGGTGATGATCATCGCGTATTTGAGTCCGATGATGTAGCCCAGGCCGAGCACGGCGGCCGAGGTGTTGAGTCCGAGGACCACCTTGAACTTGTCGGCGGCGATCTGTCCCCAGGTGCAGATGCGCGTCGATACCGATTCGGTCCAAAGACCGAAGGTGCCGACCACGAAGTCGTAGAGACCGCCCACGAGGCCCGCTACGGCGAGGACCTTGGCCTGATTGCCGCCCTTCTCGCCCGAGACGAGCACCTCGGTGGTGGCGGTGGCCTCCGGGAAGGGGTATTTGCCGTGCATCTCCTTGACGAAGTATTTGCGGAAGGGGATCAGCAGCACGATGCCCAGCAGACCGCCGAAGAGCGACGAGAGGAAGACTTGCCAGAAGGCAGCATCGAGCCCCAGGATGTAGAGGGCCGGGAGGGTGAAGATCGCACCGGCGACGATCACGCCCGACGAGGCGCCGATCGACTGGATGATGACGTTCTGACCGAGCATGTTCTTCTTGCCCAGCACGGTGCCCATGCCCACGGCGATGATGGCGATGGGGATGGCGGCCTCGAAGACCTGTCCGACGCGCAGGCCGAGGAAGGCTGCGGCGGCCGAGAAGACGACGGCCATCACCACGCCCATGATGACCGAATAGGGGGTCACCTCCTTCGGGGTGGACGAGGCGGGCATGACGGGCGTGTACTCTTCGCCCGGCTTGAGCTCCCGATAGGCATTTTCGGGCAGCGACGTGAGTTGTTTTTCCTGTTTCATTTATCGAGGTTCTTTGTGTTCGGTTGCTCCTGGAAGAGGCGGTCGAGCTCCTTGAGGATGGGGTAGCATTCGCGTGAGAGGGGCGATCGCCTGGCGTCGAGGTGGCGGCAGACGGCCCCTACGGCTCCGGCGAGCCGCAGCCGCTCGTCGGGATCGTCCGAGGCGGCGACCAGATCGACCAGCAAATCGGCAAAGCGCACGAGTTGCCCGTCGTCGAATCCGCAGCGGCCGGTGAGCGCCGCGATGAAATCCGGTTCGGCGAGCAGCGAGTCGAGGTCCGTGTCGATCCGGTTGAGCAGATCGGTTCCCGACAGTTCGCCGTCGATTGCCTCCGCCGGTTCCGTCTTTGCAAGTCCGATACGGGCGAGCAGGGCCCGGAGCAGGGTCCCGATCTTGCCGATTTCGTGCAGCAGGTAGTCTTCCATCGTGGCGGGCGGGTGAGGGGTCAGCGGTTGTCGCCGCTGCCCGTGATGCGGTGGCGCTCCATGCGCGAGCGGAGCTTCTCGACATTCGTGCGGGCGACCTCCTCCAGGTCGTAGCCCAGGTCGTGCGAGAGCGTGGCGCAGTACCAGAGCACGTCGCCGATCTCCTTCATGATCTCCTGCTTCTTCTCGGGGGTGAACTCCCCGTGGGTGTCGCGGATGACCTTCTTGACCTTGTCGGCCACTTCGCCCGCCTCGCCCGTGAGGCCGAGCGTGGGGTAGACGATGCGGCTCTGTTCGGGATAGATGGCCGTTTCGAGTGCGTGCTGCTGGTATTCGTTGAGTGTCATGTGCAGTGATGTTTTTTTGTTCGGACAAAAATAGCAAATTTTCGGAAAAATACACGGAAAAGCCCCGGCAACCTCTCGAAAAAAGGGAGCTGCCGGGGCTGTTTTGTCCGCCATACGTGCCGCGGTGGCGGTATGTCAGAGTGTGTCGAGTGCGGCGCGGGTCTCGCGGAGAGCCTGCTCCCAGCCCTCGAAGGCGATCGGCGATCGGAACGGCTCGAGCAGCGTTTCGATCCTTTGGAGACGCTCCCCGTCGCCGGCGGCTTCGGCCTTCAGCTGGCGGATCTTCTCCCAATCCTGGATGCCCTCGACAAGCCGTTCGAAGCGGATCGACGAGCGGCCTTCGGGATAGACGATGTAGGTGTCGCCGGCCGTCCACGTCCCGAAGCGCGAGTCGCGGATCGGGTCCTCCGGCCAGGAGTTGTAGGCCCAGCGCAGGAAGCCGTCGTAGTCCCCGGCGGCCGCATACCAGCTCAGGTAGACGGCCTCGGCCGGGGCGGACGAGGTGTAGGTGTTGGGGAATCCCGACGCGCAGCAGACATAGTAGGTCGTCGTCAGCCCCCGGGCGCGGCGGTCGGCAATGTCGGCCGGGTCGATGGGGCCGAAGATCCCGGCACACATGTCCCGGATGTAGGGGTACTGTTTGAAGCTCTTGTGGTTGTCGGCCAGGGCGATGCCCAGTTCGGGCGCGACCTCCCTGAGCAGTGCCGTCGCTTCGGCCATCACTTCGGGCGAGCGCTCGTCCATGGCGATGTTGGTGATCTCGAGCCATCCCTTCCCGCGCAGGTGTGCCGTGAAGGCGTGTAGGAACGGGCCCCACATTTCGCGGAATGCCGGGGTGCCCGGGTCGGCCTTCACATCGACGTATTGTCCCGTGGCGGCATCCCGGTAGTGGAGCATGTTGTTCCACGGCAGCATCGAGTAGCAGTTGATATACTTCCCGACCCCCAGGCCGAGCATGAACTCGACCCACCGGTCGAAGACCGTGAAGTCGTACTCCCACGTGCCGTCCTCGAGGCGCGTCCACTCGATCATGTCGGCGTAGGCGTCGTAGCACTGGTGGTTCCACGGGTCCTTGTTGAGCGTGGCGGTGATGACCTTCTGTCCGGCGCCGGCCAGCAGCCGCATCGTCGGGAGCATCTTCTCGAAGTGGGCGTCGCTCCAGACGGGGACGCCCTCGGCGCGTGCCACGGCCGTCGGGTGCTGCCACAGGTCGAGGTGATAGTTCCACTCCGCCGGGGCGGGCAGCGTGCGGCCGGTGACGTGGAGCGAGAGTGCGAGCTTTTCGGATAGCCCCTTGCCTTCGACCGCCACTTCGGCGGTGTAGTCGCCGGGGACGGCGTCGCGCGGAATCTCGACCGTGATCCATACGGGGCGGGTCGTGCGGGCCGCCATGTCGCACGTAGCGGCCTCGTCGAGCAGGTCGGCCACCAGCAGGGTCGGGTTGTTCTCGGGACGTGTGCCGCAGGGAACTTCGGGCAGGAAGGGGTCGCTGAGCAGATACTTCACGAAGCGGGCCCGTCCGATGCCGCGCAACAGGGCGCCGTCGGCCGAGCGGAAGTCGCCGACGGTGCAGCGTAACCCTTCGATGGCCTCGGGGGCCGAGACGACGATCTGGGCCGAGAGCCGCTCGCCGCGCCAGCCCGAGAGTGCGGCGGATTCGGCCGTCGGGGCCGAAAAGGGCTCCGAGCGGGGATAGCGGATGTCGGTCGATCCGAATGTGACGACGGGCGATGTCGTTCCGGCCCACAGTTCGGGCCGTTCGCCCTGCGGGTCGGCCGGTTCGGTCCAGTCCAGGGCCGAGGCGGCCTCCGTTCGGGAGGAATTGCCCGCACAGGCGGCCAGCGCCGCGGCGCAGAGGGTAAGCAGCAGTCTTCTCATGGTTGCAGGGTTGTGTTTCCGGTAGGTATTGTCTTGTCGGTTCCAGCACCCGGTCAGAGTGCTTCCAATGCACGCTCGAGGCCGATGCCGCGCGATCCCTTGAGCAGAACGAGGGCCCCCTCGACCGGCCGGGCATGCAGCTCCTCGGTCAGTTCGCCGCACGAGGCGAAGCGGCGAACGCTGGCGGGATGCTCCTCGAGCGACTGCCAGGCCCGTTCGAATTCGCTGCCGACGAGCCATACCTCGGCTTTAGGGTCCTGCGTCGCCTGTCGGATGATTGCGGCGTGTTCCCCGCACGACCATTCGCCCAGTTCGAGCATGTCGCCCAGGATCAGCAGCCGCCGTGTGCGGCTGCCGAGCCCCTCGTTCAGGAAGTTGGCCACGGAGGCCCGCATGCTCGACGGGTTGGCGTTGTAGCAGTCCACGATGAGTGTGTTGCGGCGGGTCTCGGTCCGCTGCGAGCGGTTGTTGTCGGGGATGTAGCCGGCCACGGCGCGGCGGATGTCGGCGTCGGAGATGCCGAAATGGCGGCCGATGGCAGCCGCTGCGGCGATGTTGTACCGGTTGTATTCGCCCTCGAGGTGGCTCGGAATGTTGTCGGCCAGCGTGCGCGAGTAGCGCTCGACGCACAGCGAGGGACGTTCGGCGGCCATGGCCACCAATATCGCGTCTTCTTCGGGGACGAAGGCCAGTCCGCCATGTGCGGCCAGGTAGTCGAACAGTTCCCCCTTGCCGCGCCGGACCCCTTCCGGGCCGCCGAAGCCTTCGAGATGGGCGCGTCCGATGTTGGTCAGGATGCCGTAGTCGGGTTCGGCGATCGAGGCCAGACCGGCGATCTCGCCGCAGGCGCTGGCTCCCATCTCGACGATCCCGAATTCGGTGTCGGGAGTCATGGCGAGCAGCGTGAGCGGCACGCCGATGTGGTTGTTGAGGTTGCCCCGGGTGGCGTGGAGGGCGAAGCGGCTGCCGAGCACACGGCTCGTAAGCTCCTTGGTCGTGGTCTTGCCGTTGCTGCCTGCGACGGCGAGGATCGGGATGCCCAGCGTGCGGCGGTGGGTGCGGGCCAGCTCCTGCAGGGTGCGGAGCGTGTCATCGACGACGAGCACCCGTGCATCCGTGCCCGCTGCCGCCGGGTCGTCGGCGACGGCCCATGCGGCCCCCTTGGCAAGGGCCTCGTTCACGAAGCGGTTGCCGTCGAACGTGGCGCCGCGCAGCGCGAAGAAGATCGACCCGGGCTCGATGCGGCGCGTGTCGGTCGAGACGTGCGGGTGGCGGCGGAAAAGCGCGTAGAGGTCAGATATGCTTGTCGCCATTGTGGAACTTCACTTCGTCGATGAACTTCTTGATGTTCTGCTCCTCGGAGCGGGGGCAGACCATCAGCACGTCGTCCGTATCGACGACGATGTACTCCTTCAGGCCGCTGATGACGGCGATCTTGCCCGCAGGCAGCGAGACGATCGACGAGCGCGTGTCGTAGAGGTAGCACCCCTCGGCGGGTGCGGCGTTGGCGTAGCGGTCCTTGCGCGAGTGCTGGTAGACCGAGCCCCAGGTGCCCACGTCGCTCCAGCCGAACTCCCCGCAGCGCACGTAGACGTTGTCGGCCTTTTCCATGATGCCGTAGTCGATCGAGATGGCGCGGCACTCCGAGAAGGCGGTCTCCACGGCCTGGCGTTCGGCATCGGTCCCCAGGGCGTCCATCAGCCCGTGGAAGAGGGCGTGGTGGTCGGGCAGGTACTTCTCGAAGGCCTCGATGATCGAGCCGACCTTCCAGATGAAGATGCCCGAGTTCCAGAAGAACTCGCCCGACTGGAGAAAGACCTGTGCCAGCTCGAGGTCGGGCTTTTCGGTGAAGCACTTGACCTTGCTGATGAGGCTGTTGTCCGAGACCTGGATGTATCCGTAGCCCGTGTCGGGACGGGTGGGCTTGATGCCCACGGTCATCAGGGCGTCGTGGCGGGCGGCGAAGTCGAGGCACTCGCCGATGATGGCGCGGAAGTCCTCCTCGTTGAGGATCAGGTGGTCCGACGGGGTGACGATCATTTCGGCCCCGGGGTCGCGCTTCATGAGCGTGTAGGCCGCATAGGCGATGCAGGGGGCCGTATTGCGGCCGATCGGCTCGCAGAGCACCTGCTGCGGGGTGATCTCGGGGATGTGCTCCAGCACCAGGTCCTTGTATTTGATGTTGGTCACCACGAGAAAGTTCTCGGGCGGGACCATCTTGGCAAATCGTTCGTAGGTGTGGCGGATGAAGGATTTTCCCGTTCCGAGGATGTCGAGGAACTGCTTCGGACGTGACTGCCGGCTCTTGGGCCAGAAGCGGGTTCCGATGCCTCCCGCCATGATGACGCAATATTTGTTGCTTCCCATGAGTTATAATGTGGTGTTGATTACGACAAAGATAAAAATATTTTAGTAACTTTGCCGCCTATTGGAGCGATTAATTTTAGTCCGGGAATGAAGATCAAACTGTTCACGATACCCAACCTGCTGACGCTCGCCAACCTCCTGTGCGGTTCGGTGGCGGCCGTGGCGGCATTGGTGTGGGGCGAGCTGACGCTGGCCTTCGGGCTGGTCGTTCTGGCCGCCGTTTTCGATTTCTTCGACGGTTTTGTGGCGCGTTTGCTGCACCAGTCCTCGCCGATCGGCCTGCAGCTCGACTCGCTGGCCGACGATGTCTCGTTCGGATTCGCCCCTGCGGCCGTGATGTTCGCCCTTTACGAGCAGATGTCCGGCGTGTGGCTGCCCGACGGTGAGGCGGGGCTCGTCGTCTTTCTCTTCACGGCCTGCGGAGCGCTTCGCCTGGCCCGGTTCAACATCGATGACACGCAGCGCACCGAGTTCCTCGGACTGCCCATCCCGGCCGCCGCGATGCTTTGTGCCTCGCTCGGCATGCTGGCCGAGACCTACGGCATGGCGATCTCCCGCGAGGTGATCGTTGCCGCGGCCCTCGTGGCCTCGTGGCTCATGGTCTCCAACCTGCGGATGTTCGCCCTCAAGTTCCACGGGTTCGGCTGGCGCGGCAACGGCCTGCGCTACGGGTTCCTCGCAGCAAGCGCCCTGCTGCTGGCGCTGCTCGGCGGGCGGGCCATTCCGCTCGTCGTCGTGCTCTACGTCCTCGTATCGGTCGCCAAACGGTTTGTATGTTCCGCAACGGATTGTGGACAAGAGGGATAGTTTGTATATTTAAAATATTTTAATTACCTTTGCCGCGGATTCCCGCTTTTCGGTCATGCTGAAAACGTCGCATCGCATATCGCTCGCGCTTCTGTCGCTCTGCCTGCTGCTGGTTCTGCCTTCGGTCGTGCACGCGCAGTTCGATGCAAGTACGCTGCTGCGCGCCCAGCAGAACGGTCAGAATACCGGCCTCTACGGTAATAACCCGTTCGATCAGAGTGAGAACGAGGGCGAGAATCCCGAGGGCGAACAGCAGGACTCGACCAGGGAGCGCAAGATCCGCAAGCCGCTCGAGTCCTACTTCTTCGGCGATTCGATCCGTGCGCTGAACAATTTCCGCTGGCACGTGAGCCGCGACTACAACCGCGTGAACGTCGGGACGCTCGACACGACGCTGACCGACTACAGGATCGACTACCCGTTCTACCGCGAGGATGTGGGCGACATCGCGCAGGGTGCGCTGGGACAGACCTCGCTGCCGCTGAACTATTTCCGGCGGCCTCAGTTCTTTGACTTCGGATTTGCGAGCCCCTATTACGCCTACACGTACAACATGGAGAACGTCGATTTCTACAATACGAAGAAACCGATCATCCGCATGAGCTACGAGGAGTCGGGACAGAAGCGTTTCCGCGAGGAGAATTTCAACATCATGCATGCGCAGAACATCTCTCCCTCGACGGGCTTCAACATCGACTACAAGGCGCGCGGCACCCGCGGACAGTATGTCTGGTCGCGGACCAAGAACCACAACCTGGCCGTGGCGTTCAACCACACCGGCAAGCGCTATTCGGTGCATGCGGCCTACTACAACAACCACATCGAGCAGCAGGAGAACGGCGGCGTGGTCGGCGTGTGGGCCCTGCGTGACACGACCTTCGAGATGCCTTCGGGCATTCCGATGAAGCTCTCCGAGGCCGAGGCCGAGAACACCTACCGCAACAACGCCTTCTTCGTCACGCAGTCGTATGCCATCCCGCTGCAGCGGGTCACCGACCGCGACTTCTCTCTGGCCGACCTCTCGACCGTCTATGTCGGCCACTCGTTCGAGTACAGTTCGTGGAGCAAGATCTATACGGACAACAACGTGCCCTACACCGACGAGCGAGACCATCGCGACGAGCAGGGCAACTTCGTGTCGGCCGAACACAACTACTACGACAACTGGTTCATCAATCCCACCCAGACGCGCGACTCGATCTACGAGCGGGTGATTTCGAACCGGATCTTCGTGCAGGCGCAGCCGTGGGACCGCAACGGGGTGGTGGGAACGATCGATGCCGGCGTGGGCCTCGATCTGCACACCTATTCGCAGTTCGAACTGGACGATTACCTTTCGGGACACTACACGAAGGTAAAGAAGACGAGCTATTTCGCCTATGGCTCGGTCAATGGAAAGATAAAGAAATACGTCGATTGGGGAGCGAACATCAAGTTCTACCCGTCGGGTTACAGAGGCGGAGACATAAACATCGGCGCACACCTTGCGCTGACGGGTTACCTCCGCGGACACCCCCTGATTCTCGAAGGCCGGTTCTCGATGGACCGCCGCTCGCCGACCTACTGGCAGGAGAATCTGTTCTCTAACCATTATATATGGAACACTCCTTTAAGCAAGGAGAATGAAACTCGGTTCGAGGTCAAGTTTTCGGTTCCCGATTTCGCGTTCGAAGCGGGGGCATGGCAGGGAGTCGTCTCCGACAAGATTTACTATGCGTCGGACAGCAACGTCGCCCAGCACAGCGGCAACGTCAGCCTCACGAGTGTGTATGCTCGCAAAGATTTCCGCTTAGGCGGACTTCATTTGGACAACAGGGTATTGTTGCAGTGGAGCACGGATCAAGATGTTGTACCCGTTCCGCTTTTGAGCGCCTTCCTGTCGTATTACTACGAATTCTGGGTCGTGCGCGATGTGCTGCGCCTGCAGATCGGTCTGGACGGACGCTATAATACCAAGTATTATGCGCCCGGTTACAATCCGGCTCTGTCGGTGTATTACAACCAACGGGAGGTCGAGACGGGGAATTACCCCTATATGGACGCTTTCGTCATGGGAAAGTGGAAGAGAATGCGGATATTCCTGAAATATCAGCATGTGAACAAGGGACTGTTCGGTAACGGAGAATATTTCTCGGCGGCTCGCTATCCGCTCAATCCGGGCATGTTCAAAATCGGTATCTCATGGGGATTCTATGATTGACGTGCTGTTCTGCGCGGTGTAAGCTGCCCGCAAAACAACATTTTATGTTAAAAAAGACCGTATTAACGTTTGCGTTCTTAACCATTCTTACGACATTTTACGGCTTCAACGCCCAGTTCAGCGCACCCGCGACGGACGACGCACTGGACGCACTGGCCGAGATGCACCACTCGCTGCTCCCCGAGGGCAGTTACGTCATTTCGGCCTACGACAATCTGATTTCGGCAATTCGCTGCTCGGTGAGGGCGACTATGTGATCTCGGCTTATGACAATGTCATTCGCAACATCAGCGAAAAAGAGGGCCACGACTGGCGCCTGATGAGCGCCATCGCCTACCACGAATCGCGCTTCACGCCCGACATCACCTCGCGCAGCGGAGCCCGCGGCCTGATGCAGATCATGCCTTCGGTGGCGCGTCAGTTCGACGTCCCCGCGGCCGAGATCACCGATCCGAGGACCAATATCTGGTTGGCCAACAAACTGATGTCGAAGATCATGTCGTCGCTCCGTTTTCCGGAAGGGACACCTGAAAAAGACCGCATGAGCATCATCCTGGCCTCGTATAACAGCGGTATCGGCCATGTGAACGACGCCCGCCGTCTGGCCCGCCTGAACGGGGAGAACCCCAACTCGTGGGAGGTCGTGGCCCGGTACCTTACGCTGAAGGCCGAGCCGGAATTCTACGAGAACGAAGTGGTCAGATGCGGACGATTCACCGGCAGCCGGCAGACGCTGGCCTACGTGAACGACGTGATAGGACGCTACGACAGATACTGCCGCATCGCCGGAAGGTAACGGCGGCAGGATAAATTAAAGGCAGGACCCGCAAGAGCGGTCCTGCCTTTTTTGTGCCTGTGCCCCGCGCAGCGGGGACAGGATGCCCTGCGGTGTGGAATCTACTCGAAGACGGAGATAGTTGGCGGCAGTCCAAATTTTGCAATTTCCCGAATTATCGCTATATTTGAATGATTCGGAGTATTCCGACATATTTTGAGAAAACTGTGGAAAACCATTCGGCGTATTTTCAGCAACTATTCCGCGATCACTATGAACCCTTGTGTGCACGGGCTTTTCAGATGGTCCATGACCGCAAGGCGTCGGAAGACATCGTGCAGGATGTCTTTCTTGCCTTGTGGGAACGGCGGGAGGAGGTGGACTTCGACCGGCCGCTGCTGCCTCTGCTGTTTGTCGCCGTGAAGAATCGTGCCATAGATTTGCTGCGCTCCAAAAAATGGCGGGGGGGGGAATCCGGACTGGACGAGTTGGATGTCTGTATTCGTACGCTTGTCGCCGACCATATCGAAGAGGAGTTCCAGTTATCGCAGTTGAGCGAGGAGATCGACTGCTGCATTTCGGGACTTTCCGAGCAGTGTCGCCGGGTGTTCCTGTTGAGCCGCACGACAGGCCTGAAAAACCGGGAGATCGCCGAGCGGCTCAACATCAGCGTCAAGACCGTCGAAAAGCATATCGGGGCGGCGCTCTCCCAGCTTCGGCTCCGGCTCAGCCGCAGCGGATTTCTGCGGCTTTTCCTCTGAAAAACAGAAGATGCCCTGCACCGTTTCGGTGCAGGGCATTGCTTTTTCCGCCTCGTTAGCGGAGTGGGAATTCGTGTGTGTGTGCGACGCGTCCGCCGGGACCGACGATTCGGATTGCGATTCGGTCGCCCGTCATGTCGCACCGTATGTAGCTTTGATTGCCGTTGACCACGACCGGGAACCGAACTTCGTCGTTTGCCGGGTGGAAGCCGTAGCGGTGCGTGTGGCCGGAGAACATGATATTGATGCCGGCCTCGTTGAGGATCGGCAGGAACAGATTCCGGAGGGGGTTGCTGCCGTGCCACGTTCCGCCGTCGAGCGGAATATGGAGGAAGACGACGCGTGCCGAGGCGTTGCGGAAGGTTTCGGAGGCCACCGCCCTGCGGAGCCATTCGCACTCTTCGCGGCGATAGGCGTCGTAGTCGGCAAGCCCTCCGTATTCGATGTCCGTGTCAGGCTTGTCTTCGCCGCAGTCGAGCAGCAAGAAACAGACCGATCCGACTTTGCAGAGTTGGTAGTGGCGGC
>ERZ857984.890-NODE-890-length-30011-cov-6.195120_pt1 | contig 30011 bp, 23 predicted proteins | sample MGYA00519914_ERZ857984 | MGnify/ENA primary metagenome ERZ857984 (study PRJEB31778, sample SAMEA3449417) | human gut metagenome | biome: human gut; feature: human-associated habitat; material: faeces | place: United Kingdom | collected 2010/2012 ... | reverse complement strand
ACCTGATCCTCCCTGCGGTAGGCCAGGTGTTGCAACGATCACTAGAACTCGCCAGGTGACGCGCAGCGCCGGGGGGGGGCGAGACCATGGCGCATAACATATACGAGGAGGCCCCTCACGGTTGGTGAGGGGCCTCCTGTGGCTATTGATCGGTCAGAACCGATCAGCGTCAGCGGACGCTGCGGCGACGAACCGCGACGACCGCACCGCCGGCCAGCGCGAACAGAGCCGCGATGGTGGCGAGCACCGCCGTGTCGGCGCCGGTGGCGCTGAGCTTGCCGTCGTTCGGCTTCGTGGTCGGCTTCGTGGTCGGCTTCTCCGTACCCGGTTTGGTCGGGCCAGTCGGGCCGGGCACCTCAGAGTCCTCGGTGACGGTGACGGTCACAGAGGCGGACTTGCCGTTCGCCGTGGTCGCGGTCACCTTCGCCACGCCCTTCGCGACGGCGGTCACCTTGCCGGTCTTGTCGACCGTCACGACCTTGTCATCGCTGGAGGCCCACGTCACCGCCTGGTCCGCGTCATCCGGCGCGACCTTCGCGGTCAGCTGCGCGGTGGTGCCCTTCTTCAGCGACAGCGCGCCATTGGCAACACCATCGCCAGAAACGGTCACACCCGTAGCCTCCGGAGTCTCCGTCACCTCGGGGTTGTCCTTCGGCTGCTCGGGCTCGGTGAGCTCGACCGGAGTGGCCTTGGCCGTCGCAGCCAGCTCGGCGACAGCCGCCCAGGTGACGCCTGCGCTGGTTTCGGTGAGGCCCCATGCGTCGTTGATCTGGAACTTGACGTACACGTCACCGGACGGAATGGTATTCGGCAGCGCGATGGTCTGCAGTTCCTTGGTGTACGGGAACTCAGCCGTGGCGACGGGTTCACCCCAGTTGGTGACATCGGCAACGCTGTTGGCGTCGCTGGCCGCCACCACGTACACTGCGACGTTCTTGGCCGGGCCGTTCAGCTTGTCCTGACGGTACAGGTGGGTGATGGCCGCAATCTTGTTGCCCTCGCCGGGCGACGCCTTGAACGCCAGCCAGTGCGGAAGATTGGCGCTGGGGTTGGAGTACTTGCTGTGCCAGAACGTGTTTGCGTTCTTGTCGAAGGCGTTGCCCACGGGAGCATGCTCGCCGGTGGTCTCCTGAGAGCTCGCCGCGTAGTCGCTTGCTTCCACGTCCTTGGTCAGGCTGCCGGTCAGCGCCACGCTGGTGGTGCCGAGCTCTTCACCGGTCTTGGTGTTGGTGAGCTTGAACTGCACGGTGGCGTCGCCCGTCCCAGTGGTGTTGACCACGTTGAAGTAGGCGATGGCGGCCTTGCCGGCCGGAATCGACTTGAGGCTGACGCTTCCGGGCTTGATCTCCCAGCCTTCCGGCACGACCGGGGTGACGGTGACGTCACCGGTGTTCGCGTTGGATGCGGCCCTCACCTTGACGGTGATCTTGGACGGGGAGGCCGGGTTCACGGTCTTGGAGTCCACGGTGGCGGACATGCCCATGTGGCCGGTGAGCGTGAACAGCGCGTTGTCGCTGACCAGGTCAGCCGGGAACTGAGCGACGGTGCCAGCGGCGGGACGATGGGTCTCCAGATCGATGTTCTGCTCGTTGCCGGTGGCGATGGCGAGACGCTGCTGCGTCAGCGCCGGGGAGATGGTGTACTTGCCATCCTTGTCGGCGCGGATCTGCCACTTCTGCGTGTTACGCTCATTGGCGGTGTCGCGCTGATCCTGACCGACGGACACGTCGGCGCAGTTGCGCAGTTCCGGCGTCGCGCCGACCTGGGTGACGACATCGAGATGCTTGCTTCCGGTGAAGAGCGCAAGACACTTTCCGGACACTGTATCCTTCATCTGGTAGTAGCCGTCAGGCGTGGTGATGAGCTCCCACGGACCTTTGGAGATCGACTTCAACTGGGGGATGTCGTAGATGCCGGCATCGACCGGGGTGTAGTCGTATTCGCGGATGTCCAGCGGGTAGCCGATCTTGTCGATGTCCGCCTTCATATCGTTCCACGTCGCCCACGGGCGGGAATCGGACCAGGTCATCTGTGAGATGAAGCGCATGCCGTCGAAGATCTCCTTCTCGACCTCGTTCTCGGTCTGGTAGATCGAGCTGTCGGGCCAGATGGACACCTTCGCACCGGTCAGTTTGTCGTAGTTCTTGTCGATCTGTCGTCCGCCGTCAAAGGTTCCGACGTTCCAGTTGTTGTTGTACAGTCTTGCGGCGTTGACCTTGTACACTTGCGCCGAACGGGACCAGTACAGGGCCTGGGTCGCGTTCATCAACGTGTATCCGTCCTGGACGAGCTCCTGCGGCTTGCGGCCGGCACCATACCAGTATTCGATGACGATGTCCTTGTTCAGGGAGACGTTCTTGGTGTTGACGATGCCGTCGTTCCAGATGCGCAGCTGCTTGCCCTTGGCCTTGACGTATTTATCTATGTCATTGATGAAGCCGGTGAACGCATCATTCGGTGTCGCGCCGGCTCCGTACTGCTTTTCGGCGAACGTCTTCAACTTGCTGTAGTTGTCGAAGCTGGTGCCGATCATGTACTCGTCGGCGCCCATGTGCCAGTATTTCGTGGTGAATACGCCGTCGTATTCGTCAATCAGCGTCTTGTAGAACTTCACGGCCTCCGGGTTGGAGATGTCGAGCTTGTTGGGATCCTTCCGGCCTGAGTTGTCGGCAAGCTGGTACTCCGGGTAGTTCTCCAGCCAGACGTTCATGTGGCCCGGGGAGTTAATCTCCGGAATCACGTCGATGCCGTAGTTATTCGCCTTCTTGACGAACTTCTTGACGTCGTCGCGCGTGTAGTACGACCATGTGGCGGCCTTCTTGGTGTTGTCCTCTTCCGGCTTGAGCTTCATCTCCAGCAGCACGTAGTTGAGGCGCAGGTCGGCCATGTCCGACAGGAAACGGTCGATCCAGTCAGTGGAGATGTTGATCTGGCAGGCGCACAGCGTAGCGCCGCGCTCCTTGTACTTCGGCTTCGTGGCGACCGTGCCGGCGGGCAGGGTCAGCTGGCCCTGGCGAAGCATCTGCGAGACGGAACGGGTGCCGTAGAACACGCCGATGTCGGTCGCGCCGATGACCTCAAGGCCCTTCGAGCCGATGTTCAGCTTGAATCCCTCATCACCCAGTTCGGCCTTCTTCGATGCATCCAACGTGAGCGAGATGTCTTTGCCCGTCGCTGAACCGGTCGCGGCCTTGATGTCCACGTCGGTGAACTTGGTCAGCTCGGATGCCAGGCTCTGCGCACGCGCGGCCAGTGCATCGCTCGACACGACGCGGGTGCCTTCACCCAGCGTCCATGCGCCGGTGCCGTCGGTCCAGCCGTCCATGCTCGGGACGGTGGCCGGGCGGGTGAGATTCACGGGAGCCGTGGCACTGTACCCGGCTGCACTATCGTCGGCGGCGCTGGCCGTCATCGCGGTGCACATGCCACCGACCATCAGGCCGGCTACAATGGCCGCAACGGTACGCACACCGAAACGTCTATTGGAGCTTTTCTCCATTGAAACTTCCTTTATTCTCTTGTTGCGGTTATGACAGGAGAGCTTCATCGTCTCCAATGGATGCCGAGCCGGCAAAGCAAGACAAAGCCGTCACAACATCATCACCGATTAAACGTACACTGTGTTAACAGAATTAGCAAGATGCATGAATGTCGCCTTGCGTTCCAGTCTCTTCCACGCCCGTCGCCCATATTCCACGTCACGTCGCGTTCATCATCGGCTTACGCTCGTTACAAAATCGGCCGACCGAATTTACCTGGTCACGCTACACTGCTGTGAGTACCGAAACCGGCTGGGAGCCGAGCGAAAGCATGAACATATAAACGGACCGTATATATACCGCATGATATACGTCCCGGCACGTCACTGGAAGGGAGCGGCAATGACGCACGAAGACGGCACGACACCGTTGAATCATCTGGTAAAGGTATTGAGACTGGGCGACCCTTCCGAATACCGCGGACACACCTACATCAGCGGGGAGAGCCTGTACTTCCCCACCGGACGCGTGTACGGCGGGCAGGTGATCGCGCAGTCGCTGATCGCCGCATCGAAGACGGTCTCGCCCAGCCGGCTCCCCCATTCGGTGCACGGGTATTTCATCGCGGCGGGCGATATACGCCAGGATCTGCTGTTCGACGTGGAGACCCTGCGGGACGGCCGATCGTTCTCGGCGCGCAGGGTCAACGTGACGCAGTCCGAAGGGCCGATCCTGACCGCCATCGCAAGCTTCCAGGAACAGGGGCAGTCCGGAGTGGAGTTCTCCGATACGATGCCGCAGGACGTGCCGGCACCCGAAACGCTCACCAGTGCCAAGGAGCTGATGGAACCATATGCCGACAAATCGCCGTTCGCCAAGTTCTATGCGAAGAAGTCGCCGTTCGACATCCGCCACGTCACGCCGACCATCATGCTCGGCGCCGACAAGGACAGCGCGGCGCACGACTCAGGCAAGCAGCTGGTGTGGATGAAGGCCGACGGCGTGGTGGACGTGCCGCAGGTAATGCATCGGGCGATGCTGGCGCTCGGCTGCGATCAGGTGATGATGGAACCGGTGCTGCGCAGGGCGGGGCTGAGCATCTCGACGCCTGGCATCTCGTACGCGTCGATCGACCATTCGATGTGGTGGTATCGCGACGTGGACATCAACCAGTGGCACCTGTACGTGCAGGATACGCCGACCGCCGCGCACGGGCGTGGACTGGGCGTGGCCAAGGTGTACACGCAGGACGGCGAGCTCGTCGCCGCGATGGCGCAGGAGGCCATGATCCGCGTGCCACAGCAGTGAGGCCACGGACGATGAGTGCGGCGGGTATTGAGGCTGGGGCTGAGACTGGTTCGGTGCCGGGAATTGCGGCTGCGGCCGGTATCCCGGTTGCGGCTGGTACTGAGGCTGAGGCTGATAATGAGGCTGGACCGTCATTGGTGTGCCATTTTGAACTGCCGGACCGGTCTGGGCAGCCGGGCCAGACACCGGTACGGCATTCTCGACCTTGGTTCCACATTTCGCGCAGAATTTAGCGCCTGCTTCAAGTGCACTGCCCACAGTGCATGCAGAACTTCATGCTTTTCCCTCTCGGATACGGCCCATCACAGAATGTGCGTTCCGATCAGCGGAACCGCGGATTCCATGCTCTCTCCATGGCGATCCTATTCCTGCACCTGCGAAACCCCCGTTTATCGCGGACGGGGGTGTTCACCTATTGAAGGGGCACGGAGATTGCCGGTGATCAGAGTGCGGGATCCGTGGTCCTGATTGGCACCGGACCACCCTCAGCCGCTACGCGGCACCTCCCGCCAGCGGGAAGGGGCTTAGTGGCGGGTTTTGGCGGTGGCGGAGGCGATGCCGCGGCGGCGTTTGGCGGCCTTCATCTTGGGGTTCTCCGGGCCCTCCATGGGCGGCAGCTGGCACAGCCATTCGCCGACGATACCGATCACCATGTCCGCCAGGCATATCACGGCGGCGACGGCGCATTGCGCCACGGCCGTCGCATAGTAATCCGCCTCGATATGATCGAGTACCAGCAGAATCTGCCCGACATACCAGCCGGCCAGCGCAGCGCCGGTCAGCCCCAGCGCCTTCGACAGCATGAGCGTGTACACGGCCTTGGTCGGGTCGAGCGGCTTGAGTCGGGCCCGCTTCTGCGGATCGGTGGTGGCGTACTGATGCACCTGCAGCGCCATCACCAGCACGACAATGCCCAGCAACAGGAGCACCACGGACACGAACCATGGCGCCCCCAACAACGAAAGCCCCGAGGACTCACTGACGTGCGCAAGCAGACAGCCCGCGGTCAGACCGAGCAGCAGCGCGACGACATACTGCCACCATGGGGTGCGACGTATCTTCATTCCGTACTCCCTACGATCCAAGTGTCGGACAGCAGTCCCACACGGTCGGCGTCGGGTGCCATGGCCAGCAGATACGACACCGGGTCGCCGCCGAGCCGCGCCTGCGGGTCCATGTCCATCCACGGTGCGAGCACCGAAGCATGGGTGCGGGCTGACGGCCACGGCACCCGGCAGTCCGGCTCATCGCAGACCGTTCCCGGCATATCCACCAGATCGAGGTCGACATCCCCGTTCAACGACTCCTCGACGGAACCGAGCGTGGCAATCAGCGCCTTCGCGTCCATCCGGCACGTCATTTGCATGACAGCCGACATGGCATCCGACCCGTGCAGATGGCTCACATGGTACAGCGGCGAGATGCCCTCGACCTGATCACCGGGAATGCCCTCCAATGCGACAATCGCCGTGCGGAACAGGGTTTCGGCCTCGTTACTGCGGCTGTCCATCGAGATGACGGCCGTGTGTATGGCCGGTTGAACGGTAGCGGTATCGCCGTCGCCCGGTTTCCGCGCCGAACCGTCGACGGTTCCATCGAATTGCGGTATGTCGGCTGCGCTGCCGGACGGCTGCACCGGGGCATCGTCGGCCATGCCGGTCATCCAACTGTCGTCGATGCGATGTACGTCCTCGCGGTCGCCGGCCTCGTGCAGCAAATCGGCAATCTCTCCCCCGTGCGGGCCCGCGAGCCGGGCGGCCGGATCAAGAGCCAGCCACGGTGCCAAAACGAACGCCCGCTGCCACGCACGCGGATGCGGCAAAGTCACATTCGGGTCCTCGCTGACGAGGCCATCGACATCGATGATGTCAAGATCCAGTGTGCGCGACGCCCAATGTTGTTCCCGCGTGCGTCCATGAGCAACTTCGATATGCTGCAGGCGGCCAAGCAGACTCGCCGCGTCCAGCTCGGTCGTGACCTCGATGACAGCGTTGAGAAAATCCGGGGTACCATCCGGCATGCCCCATGCGGCGGTGCGGTACAACGGCGATATCCCAGTCACCTGTGTGCCTTCAAGGCCGTCGATATCCGCGATCGCGGACCGCATCGACGCCGCGACGTCGCCCTTGTTGCCACCGAGTGCGATCACGGCGTGGTGCATGGGCGTGACACGGCCTTCATCAGCTCGACCAGTTTTGCCGTCCGTATTCCGTCCGCTCCGCCATCGCTCGATGGTGACGCTCACGTCGGCGAACGGCACGGTGATCGGAGCTTTGGGCTTATGCACGGTGACGGTTACGCCTTGGACTGCGGGATGGTCGGCTATCACGGCGTCAGCGATGAGAGCCGCCAGCCGCTCAATCAAGTCGACATGCTCGCCTTCGATGACGGATACGATCCGTTTGGCGACGCGCCCGTAATCAACCGTGTCATGCAGGTCATCGCTGGAACCGGCACGTGACAGGTCGAGATGCAGCACGGCATCGACGATGAAGGGCTGCGCGCGCTGGTGCTCGTAGTCCAGCACGCCGTGCGTGCCCATGCCTTGAACGCCAGTGAGGCGAATCGTGTCCACGGTTGCGTCCTTTCGTTTAGGTTGGTGGTGGGTGACCACCCCAGTCAGTTTCGCCGACGGCCCTCCGGCTGAGGGAGGAGGGTTAGTTTTGGTATTGTCGCCAGAGGGAGCCGATTGTCAGGGCGGCGCGGCTGCGGCGCACGTCATGCACGCGGACCGCCCAGGCGCCGTGTTCCGCGCACAGGGCCGACAATGCGGCGGTGGCATTGTCACGGTCGTCCATCGTCGGCTCGCCGATGCCGGCATCGTTCAACGCCGCCGAAACGAACCGCTTTCGGGAGGCTCCGATCAGCACCGGATATCCCGACCGCTTGAACAGATCCAGTCCGACGAGCAGCGGCAGATTATGCTCGATGCCGGGCTTGGAGAATCCCAGACCGGGGTCGATGATGACCCGCTCCGGGGCGACACCGGCCTTGAGCACCGCATCGACCTGAGACATCAGCTCGTCATACACGTCCTTGAGCACGTCGTGTTCGTAGTGCGAGGTGTCGGCGTCCGGCGCGGCGCCGCCTTTCGACCCGGCCAGCCAGCCACGCCAATGCTGTACGATGTACAGGCAGTCATGGTCGGCCACCACGTGCGGCAGATCTCGGTCCAGTCGTCCGCCGGACACGTCGTTGATGATCTGCGCGCCCTCATCCAGCGCGGCCTGCGCCACGGCAGAGCGTGTGGTGTCGATGGAGACGACCGCTCCGTGGGCGATCAGCGCCTTCGCGGCACCGGTCACACGGTCGAGCTCGTCCTTCTCGCTGACGCGCTTGGCGCCGGGGCGCGTCGATTCCGCGCCGATGTCGATGATGTCGGCTCCCGCATGCAGCATGTCGTCGCCGTGGTCGCGGGCCTTGCCCGGATCCAGCCACAGGCCACCATCCGAAACCGAGTCCTCGGTGATGTTGAGCACACCCATCAGCAGTGTGCAGTCGGTATCATGCAACCGCTGCAGTTCAGTCATGAATTCTCCTATCCGTCAATCGCCGAAACGGCGGCGATGCCGACCAGTCATGGCGATGAGCCGGATCAGTGCTTGGCCATGATCAGACTCATCGCCTCGGCACGGGTGGCCGGGGTGCGCATCACGCCGCGGACCGCCGATGTGATGGTTCGCGACGCGGGCTTGTTCACGCCCCGCATCGCCATGCACATGTGCTCGCATTCGGTCACGACGATGACGCCCTTGGCGTCCGCGTATTCCATCAGCGCGTCCGCGACCTGCTGGGTGATGCGTTCCTGCACCTGCGGGCGACGCGCGTACAGCTCCACCAGTCGGGCGAGCTTGCTCAATCCGACGACCTGCCCGTTGGACGGGATGTAGCCGACATGCGCGACGCCGTGGAACGGAAGCAGATGATGCTCGCACACCGAGAACAGCTCGATGTCGCGCACCAGCACCATTTCATCGGTCTCGACCGGGAAACGCTTAGACAGCACCTCCTGCGGGCTGCGTCCGAGCCCTGAGAAAATCTCCTCGCAGGCACGTGCGATACGGTCAGGCGTCTCCAGCAGACCCTCGCGATCGGGATTCTCGCCGATCGAAGTCAGGAACAGCCGTACGGCCTTGCGCACGCCCTCTTCGTCAATCGCCATATATCCTCCAGCTTCCCTCACCACTTATATAGTCGTCATGCCCGCCGAACCGGGGCAGGCACACCGTTTGCCGTCAAACGGCAAACGCCCGTGCGCCCGGCGAGCCCCTTTGCGGGACCGTCGGGCGCACGGGCACGAAATCACCGCTCCCCCGGCTTCATGCCGACGGAACGTTTGAGCGACTCCGGAATCTCCACCGGAGGCTTGTCGGAATCGGGACGGCGCTGGTCAGACAGCCACACCGGACGTTCCGGAGCCTTCCTGATGTTCGCGAAGATCGCGGCCAGTTCCTTCTCATTCAGCGTCTCCTTGACGAGCAGCTGGCGAACCAGCTCATCGAGCACATCGCGGTTGTCGTTGATGATGTTCCATGCCTCGGTGTGCGCGGTCTCGACAAGGCCGAGCACCTCCTCGTCGATGACCTCGGCGGTGCGTTCGGAGTACTTGTGCGGCGCAAGACCATCGAAATCGGCGCTCTGGTCGTCGGTGTCGGCCCACTTGATGGCGCCGAGCTTCGAGGAGAAGCCATATTCCACGACCATGGTGCGGGCGATCTTCGTCGCCTTCTCGATGTCGTTCGACGCGCCCGTGGTCGGATCGTGGAACACGACCTCCTCCGCAGTGCGTCCGCCCATCGCGTACGCCATCTGGTCGAGCAGCTCGTTGCGCGACTGCGAGTAACGGTCGGTGGTCGGCATGACCGCGGTGTAGCCGAGCGCACGGCCACGCGGCAGAATCGTCACCTTGGTCACCGGATCGGTGTTGTGCAGCGCGGCGGCGACCAGTGCATGGCCGCCCTCGTGGTATGCGGTGTTGCGCAGCTCATTGAGGGCCATGCCCTTCGACTGACGCTTCGGGCCGGCCTGGACGCGGTCGATGGCCTCGTCGATGGCACGGTTGTCGATCAGCTGGGCGCCGGCACGGGCGCACAGCAGCGCGGCCTCGTTGAGCACGTTGGCCAGATCGGCGCCGGTGAAGCCCGGCGTGCGCACGGCGACCATGTGCAGATCGACGTCCGGCACGAACGGCTTGCCTTTGGCATGCACCTTGAGGATGGCCTCGCGGCCTTCGAGGTCCGGCGCCTCCACCGACACCTGACGGTCGAAGCGGCCGGGGCGCAGCAATGCCGGGTCGAGCACGTCGGGGCGATTGGTCGCGGCGATGATGATCAGGTTGGTGTCGCTGTCGAAGCCATCCATCTCGACGAGCAGCTGGTTCAGCGTCTGCTCGCGCTCGTCGTGACCACCACTCATGCCGGAACCACGCTTGCGTCCGACGGCGTCGATCTCGTCGATGAAGATGATGGCCGGGGCGTTTTTCTTCGCCTCATCGAACAGGTCACGGACGCGGGAGGCGCCAAGGCCGACGAACATCTCGACGAAGTCGGAGCCCGCCATCGCATAGAACGGCACACCCGCCTCGCCTGCGATCGCACGGGCGAGCAGCGTCTTACCGGTTCCGGGAGGACCGTACAGCAGCACGCCGCGCGGGATGCGGGCGCCCAGGGCCTTGTACTTCGACGGATCCTTGAGGAAGTCCTTGATCTCCTCGACCTCCTGCACGGCGGAGTCCTCGCCAGCCACGTCGGAGAACTTGGTGGACGGCGTCTGGCCTTCGAGCAGCTTGCCGTTGTTCTTCTTGCCGCCCATGCCGAACATGCCGGACGCGCCGCCCATGCGGCTCATCAGGAACCAGAACACGGCGATCATGATGATGAACGGCAATATCGAGCTGATCAGGTAGCTGACCATGCTGGTCTGCTGCATGTTAGAGGTCCACCCCTTGGAGGGGTCGGCCTTCTCGACCGCCTGCACGACCTGCGCGCCCTGCGCGAACGTGTAGTAGAACTGCACCTTCTTGCCGTAGTTGTGCGGCTTGTTCGTGTCCGGATCGGTCTTCGTGAAGTTGCTCTTCAGCTCAAGCTGCACCAGCTGCTTGTTGTCGATGATCTTGGCGTACGCGACGTTCTCGGTCTTGAGCAGGGCGAAGCCGTCCTTGGTGTCGATGGTCTGCGTGCCGGCGCCGGCGAACAGCTGGAAGCCGGCGACCGCCATGACCACCAGCAGCACGCCCCACAGCCACGGGGACTTCCAGAACGGCTGCGGGCCGCCTGAGTTGTTTCCCTTCTGGTTGCCGTTGGGGTCGTTGGGCGAATTGCGTTTGAACGGGTTGCCGTTGCCTCGGTTGCCATTGCCACTCGGCGGCATCTGCTGAGGGCCTTGAGGATAGCTCATACCTGATTATTCTCCTTGATACACTTCGGGCTTCAACACGGCGATGGAGTCAAGATTGCGGAATCGCTCGTCATAGTCCAGGCCGAACCCGACCACGAACTCATCGGGAATCTCATAGCCGCGATACCGCACGTCGACGTCCACTTCGCGGCGCGACGGCTTCTCCAGCAGCGCGAATATCTCCACCGACGCCGCGCCGCGGCGCTTGAGTTCCTCGACGAGCCATGCCAAGGTACGCCCTGAATCAACGATATCCTCGACGATAAGAATGTGCCGACCGCGGACATCGCAGGACAGGTCCTGCCGTATGGCGATCGTCCCGCTCGATTCGGTGCCCGACCCGTAGCTCGAAAGACTCATGAAATCCATCTGCACGGGAATGCTCAGCGCCTGCGAGAACGCGGCGATGGTGTTCACGGCACCCTTGAGCACCGCGACTAGCAGCAGGTCACGCCCCTGATAGTCCTTGCTTACCTGCGCCGCCACCTCGTGTATCTTGCTTGCGATCTGAGCCTTGGTGATCAGCTCATGGTCGATCTCGTCTTGAACATCAGCGATTTGCATGGAGACCATCTTGGCACACGCGAATGACGTGTTTCCGACGAAATGCTGAATGACCGCTGGGAAGTGCCACGGCACCCTGACCGTGCCACTGCGAGATCAGCCGGTCGACGGCGTCGACGTGATGAAACCCGGCCTCGATGCCGACCGCCGCGAGCGCGTGCGCGATCACGCGCAATCTGATCGCCCGCGGCTCCCGCGCCAACGCTTTCGCGTCGATCCGCAACAGCTCGCAGTCTCCGTCGACGCTCCCGCACGAATCCCCGGCGAACGTCACCGCGTGCGCCGCAACCGATTCCGCGATACCGTCGAGATACGACTTCTCGATGGATGCGAGTTCGGCACCGTCACAGAACCTGCTCACGATATCGCCGCCGGCGAACGCGTTCAGATAGGGAATCAGCGTGTGGCGGACGCGCGAGCGCAGCGGGAAATCGTCCGGCAACGGTTCGTCCGCAGCCATATGGTCGCCGTTGGTCGGGTCATCCCACCATGTGATCCCGAGGTCCTCGCAGATGCCGGTCGTGTCCGCGCGGGTCAGACGCAGGAACGGGCGGGCGAACCGCACGCCGTCACGCTCGACGATCCGCGGCATCCCCGCGAGCGCATCCAGTCCGGAGGACCGCAGCACATCCATCAGCACGGTTTCGGCCTGGTCGTCGCCGGTGTGGGCGAGCAGCACGCATTCGGCCGATTCCCGTCGGGCCGTATCGGCCAGCGCACGGTATCGCGCGTCGCGGGCCGCGGCCTCAACGCCGTGACCGTCCCCCGACACTTCGACCGGCACCACCGCGACCGGGTCGAGCCCCAGCCCGCAGCATCGCCGTGCCGCCGACTGAGCCACCTCATCCGAATGCTCCTGCAGCCGATGATCGACCACGACGGCCCCGCATCTGATGCCCCACGACGCACACACGATGCCGGCCACCGCCGCCAACGCCATCGAATCGCGACCGCCCGAGCAGGCCACCAGCACCAGCGGGGCATCGGGCGCGGGGGTATGGTCGCCGTGCTCGGCGAAGCGCGGATCCTGCCTGGGTAGTCCCAGATCGACCAGCATGGATCGCATCCGGCCGATCGCGGCACGCATCACAGCGGTATATGGCATGGGTCGAAACCTTTACAGCTTGGCCAGTTTGGCGGCCATCACGTTTATCGCCTTGATGGCCGACCACTGGTTCTCCGGGTCGTTGACGATCACGGCGAACGACAGCACGCCGCCCTTGACGCGGGACACGTTGCCGGCGAGCGAGGTCACGGCGTCGAGGCTGCCGGTCTTCACGCGGAACAGGCCGTTGTCCGGGCCGGTGACGATACGGTTCCTCGCCGTGCCGACCAGGCCGGGGATGGACAGTCCCTCCGCCGCCGCGGTGGCGATGCCGGCGGTGAGATTGCGCTCCTGTACCTCGATCAGCGTGGTCACGCTGACCTTCGATCCTGGCGTCAGACCGGAACAGTCGGCCATCTGCAGGCCGGACGTGTCGATGCCCTGCTCGGCGAGCGTGTCGGCGACGGCCTGCGTGTCGGTCTTGATGCTGTTGCCGGCCTGACGCTTGAGCGCCGTCAGACGGCCGAATAGCTGGGCTAGCGTATTGTCGGAATGCCTCAGCATGAACGCCATGACCTCGTTAAGCGGCGCCGAGCTGACCGAGGCCAGCGCTGAAGTGCCGCTTGGCGCCGCGCCCGCGGTCGGCCCGGACGTCACGGTGATGCCGTTGTCGGCGAGCCGCTTCGCGAAGGTCGTCGCCGCGTCCAGCGCAGGCTGTTGGGACAGCACCGGGTATTGGCTGGAATCGTCGGGATTGGCCGGCTTGACCATATCGGTCCAGGTGCGTCCGCCGTCGACGGCCATCGTGGAGATCGCCGTATAGTACCGGTGCTCCGCGTTGTTTTCCGTGACGCCAGCCGGCGTACGATCCTGCCCGAACAGCGAATCGTCGTACAGCAGGTCGACCTGCGTGATGCCGCGCTGCTTCAACGCCTCGGCGGTGCGCTGCGCCAGCGTGCCCAGCCCGGCATGGCCGTTGATGTGCGAGGGATCGCTCTCCCCGTCCGACAGCAGCATGTCGCCCTCACCCTGCAGCACCACGGTCTTGCGGTTGTCGTCGCCCTGGATGAGATAGGTCTTGGTGTCGAGCGTGGAGCCCATGTCCAGCGTGGTCGCCGCCGCGAACGCGGTCAGTGTTTTCAGGGTCGATGCGGGCTGGCGGGGAATCATGGCGTCATGCTCGGCTACGATGTTGCCCTTGCCGTCCGCGATGGCCAGCGAGAAGGATTTGCCCACGCCCTCGCTGGCGGAGAACTCGTCGAGGATGGTCTTCGCGCCCTGGGCGTCGACGGGCATGGACGCGTCGACGCCGGCGGCGACCGTGCCGCCCGTGAGCGCGTCCTGCGGGTCGGGAATCGCGACGCTGTCCACTCCCCGCAACGTCAGGATGCCGGGTGCCACGTCATAGATGTCAGCCACGAAATACCCCGCCATCACCGCAACGGCGACGACGGCGGACACCGCGACGGTGACGGTACGCCGCGTCATCGGCAGATGCCGAATCATATGATGTCGGGCCGCAGCCTTTGATGCCACGAGCGAACTCCTTAGACAGACGTTACATCATCGCCGCAAGGGCGCCGCCCGAACCGGCTCAGCGCTGCAGCGACGCGAACGAATCCAACGTCTGGACGACACGGATCGCGCGCGCATCCAACAGCTTACCGCCAAGCCATGAACCGATGACCATGGCCGCCACGCCATTGGCGAGACCGACCGGCGCCATGACCCATAGCCAACCGCCCATATCGGCCACAACGAGCACGATCGCGACGAGAATCGTCGGCAGCATCGGAATCAGACAGCCGAAAAGCTGCACGAACGGGAACAATCCCTGGGCGACGGCACGGCCCTGCGGTGTGGAGAACGGCTTGTCCATCGACGGCACCGGATACATCAGCGAGCAGTTGGTGATCTCCGCGACGCCGATGCTGCTGAACGAGACACCCAACGCCAGACAGATGAACGTCACGCCCAGGAGCAGGCCGTCAGCCGTGCGCCAATCGCCGGTCAACACGAAGCAGGCCAGACCGAGCACCACCATATATATCACGTTGATGGACGCGAACACCCGCATGCGGGACCGACGGTCGTCCCAGCCGCGCACGCCGGCCAGCACCTCCATCGTGAAACCGCGGCCGTCGTATGCCAGGCCGTTGCCCTCGGTCATCTGCATCATCCATCCGCCCCAGATCAGACCCTGCCAGATCACGATCGTGACGCCACGCGACTGGAGCGCGAACAACGCCACGAACAGGACGGGCATCACGAACAGCAGGATCTGACGCGGGTCGCGGCGCAGATACGTCAGCAGACGGGCGGACATCGCGCCGGACGTGCTGTCCGGCATCCAGCCGAACGCGCCGATGCCGCGGACCTTCGCGGCACGCTCGGGCGCACCCGCGGTCACGCGGTCATGACGCAGGCACCAGACACAGCCGACGAAGCACACCACCCACGTGACGGCCAGGATCGCCAGACGAGCCACGAACAGGAGCGGGTTACCGGTCAATAGGTCGTACGGCAACTGGAACGCGGCTCCGAACGGGGTCCAGCTCAGAGCGTCGGCCACGCTCAGATCCGTCAATGACGGAAAATCATACAGACTGCCGGAATCGGCGGGGTTGTCGATGATGTTCGGCAGCTGGCACAGCACAATGAACACGATCATCGCGATGAGGTAGAACGCGTTCTTGCCACGTTTCGAGCGCACCAGCGTCGTCGATGCCGAAATGACCAGCTTGGCCAGCGACATCATCGTGATGATGGCCAGCGGGGCGGCGATGAGCTGCATGACGACCATGCCCACACTCATCCACCGGTATGCGAGGGACCACAGCATCAGTGCCAGCGTGCCACAGATCGCAGGCAGACCGCTCAGGCCGCCGAGCAGCATGCCGAGCTGCAGTTTCCGGTCGGGAATGCCGTACAGCGCGAACCGGTGCGGAGCCATGGTCGAGCCGTCGCCGACGAGCATCAACTGAATGAACAGGATGATGAAGCCGGCGAACGTCGACCCGTACATCACCGCGACGTGCAGCACCCCGTACATCCACCCCGCAGGGATGTGATGACCCGCCATATCGAATACGGGGCCGCCGAGGAACCACGCGAGAGCGCCGACTCCCACAAGGGCGCCGATGCCGAATACGATGCCGAGCACATAGCCGATGGTCTGCCACGTCGACTTGCGCAGGGTGGCAAGGGTGAGCGCCCAGCGCAGACGCACCATGGTCAAAGCGACTTCCATCATGACTCCTCGGGCGATGGGAACGGGGCGGTGGGCGCAAACGAGTCGGCAGGGGCGACGCCGTTCGCCGCGTATCCGCCGTCGAGCCACGACAGCTTGGCCGCGGCATGCCGGCCGCCGACCAGCTGCAGGAACCGCTCCTCAAGGTCCTCGCCGGCCGACACCTGCTCTATCGTGCCCGCCGCGCGGACCTGCCCGGCGTTGATGACGGCGACGTGCGTGCACATCTTCTCCACCAGCGACATCACGTGCGAGGAGATGATGACCGTGCCGCCGGTGGACGCGTACTCGGCGAGGATGTCCTTGAGGTTCGCGCTGGACACCGGGTCGACCGACTCGAACGGCTCATCAAGCACCAGGATGCGCGGGCTGTGAATCATCGCGGACGCCAGGCAGATCTTCTTGGTCATGCCCGCGGAATAATCGGACACCATCGTGTCCGCGGCGGAAACCAGATCGAAGGCGTTCAGCAGGTCGCCGGCGCGACTGTGCGCCACATCGCGCTTCATGCCGCGCAGCATGCCCGAATAGATCAGCAGCTGCATTCCGGTGAGCCGGTCGAATATCTGGTCGGGCTGCGGCATGACGCCGATCTCACGTTTGGCGGCGTTGACGTCCTGCCACACGTCCTGCCCGAGGATCATCGCGGTACCGGCGTCGGGAACCAGCAGGCCGGTCACCATGTTGAGCGTGGTCGTCTTGCCCGCGCCGTTCGGGCCGACGAGGCCGAAAAACGAGCCGACCGGGATGTCGAGGGACAGTCCGTTGACCGCAATCTTGCGGTCGAAGCGCTTGTACAGGCCGCGAATGGAGACCGCCGCGCGCGGGTCGGGCGGCGGCAGTGTCGCAACCGCGGGACGGGAGGGGACGGATGACGATGCCGTACGCGCGGGAAAACCGCCAATCTGCGGCTGATTGTCTATACTCATGACTCAAGCATAGACCATGCAGCGGTATAGACCAATCATCCCGCAGATCGATGACGGGCCGGCGGCAGCCGGCATCGGCCCGGCCGGCGGAGCCAGACATCGCTGCCGAACGCCGGTCGAAGCACGGTCCAAAACCGCTCAGCCCTTATGCACGATTGGCTTCCACTGAGCCTTGGAGAAGATGGCCTGGAACGAAATCGGCATGTAACTGAGCATGTAGATGGGGAAACTCAGCACATAGGCGAACAGCTCCTTGTTGGTGGCGCCGATGTGGTCGCGTTCCGCGACGATCGTCAATGCGGCCAGCGCCATCATCGTCACGACCGCCAGCACGATGTCAAAGGCCCATCCCGCAATCGCACTGAGCTGGCTCTGCCACGTCACGAATCCGAACGCCACGAACAGCAGTCCCAGTACGATGCGGATGACGCCCAGCACCGTGAACGGGCATAGCAGCAGGGTGAAATCGACGGATGAGAAATCACGCTCACGCACGGCCCGCTTGATCAGCGCCATGCCGTAATACCGGAACACCTGCAGGAATCCCTTGCTCCAGCGCAGTCGCTGACGCCAGCTCTGCTGGAACGTGACCGGCTGCTCGTCGTACAGCATGGCGGTGCCGCAGTATCCGATGCGGTCGCCGTGCAGGATGGAGTCCATCGTGAATTCCAGATCCTCGGTCAGCAGATGGAATTTCCATCCCCTGTTGCGCCGCATCACCTCGCGAGAAAACATGAATCCGGTGCCGCCCACATGGCAGCTGGAGCCGAGGATCATGCGCGAATTGTTCAGGAATCGCGACTCGCGGATGAACCACAGGGCCGAACCGGACGACACCCAGTTGTCGGCCAGGTTGACCGAATTGCGGTAGCTGGTCAGGATGCGGAAACCGGACTGGAAGGCCTTGTTCATCTCCTCGACGTAATGACGGTCGAGCCGGTTGTCGGCGTCGAACACGAAATAGGCATCGTAGTCGTCGGCCACACCCGAGTCAATCATGGTGCTCAGCAGGTACGACAGCGCGTATCCCTTGCCGATCAGCTCCGTGTCGTGGCGTTCGACGACATGGCATCCCATCTCGCGGACGACTTCGGCGGTGCGATCGGTACAGTTGTCGGCCACCAGCCAGATATCGATCAGCTTGCTCGGATAGGTCTGGTTGTGCAGCGAGTCGATGAGGTTGCCGATGACGTTCTCCTCGTTGCGCGCGGAGATCAACACGGCGTAGCGCTTGTCCATCGGCGCGTCCGGGAAGTGCACCGGCTTGGAGAACAGAGACATGATGACGCAGATGGCCTGGTAGATGATGCCGACGCCGCCCACCACCATCATAAGCACGTCGATTACGGTCAGCAATGCCATTAGCGCCACCTGCTTCGCGGATTGTCGGTAGACCCGTCACCACGGCGTGGGCGGGCGGTCTTTGCGGGACGGTCGGCTGCCGGCTTCGCGGCGGTGCCGGATGATTCGCTGTCGGACGGTCTATCGGAGGAGGTCTTCGCGGCGCCGGGCTCTGCAGAGCCGTCGCTGCTACCATCATCGCCATGCGCCTGTGCGGTACCGTCACCGACTCCGCGCAATTTCACGGCGTTGCCCGACTTCGCCCCCTCGCGCACGCTGCGCGACAGCACGTCCTTCGGTATGGCAATCGTTTCGGAATCCTCGGTCTCGTTGGCCTCGTCAAGGTCATATATCTGGTCGCGCAGCGCACGTAGCTCGTCGCTGATCGGCACATGGGCGCTCGATCCTTTGGCGGCGCGCGGCATATGGTCGCTCATCGGCTTGATCACGCGCTCACTGAACGCCTCGGCGCCCTCCACGACCTTGGACTTCTTCCCCGGCATCGGATCGCTCATCAGCGGCGACTCCACCAGCGCATAGCGCTTCGTGTACACCTTGAAGATGGCCTGCATGCTCGCCGTGACCGGCAGTGCGAGGAACGCGCCCAGAGCGCCGAACAACGCGCCCATCACCAGTACGGCGAGGAACGCGACGCATGGGTTGAGGTCCATCGTGCGCTGCGAGACCTTCGGCGAGAGAATCAGGTTCTCAATCTGCTGGTACACGATGATGAACACCAGCACACCGACCCCGTACCACAGGCCATTCGACCCCCAGGCGAACAGCACCGGCAGCGCGCCGCCGATATACGTGCCGACCGTCGGCACGAACTGCGACACGATGCCGCAGAACAACGCCAGCGGCAGCCAATATGGCACGTGGATAATCTCCAGGAAAACGGCCGTGCAGGTGGCGTTGATGGCGGCCAGGATGGAGCGGGAGAACAGGAAGCCGGAAATCTGCTCCTGCACCACCGTCCAGCCGAGCAGGAAACGGCGCTGCGTGTTCGGTCCAAGCCACTGGCACAGGCTGCGGCGCATCTTCGGGCCCGCGGCCGAAATATAGTACGTCACCATCAACACGGTCAGCAGATTCAACAGGAAGCTGAACACGCCCATCGTGGTGGTCAACGCCTGACCGGCGAAATCGGTGATCCACGACGTCTGCACGTTCTTGAATATCTCCATGCCGAGGTTCTCTATCTTCGGCATGTCGAACGACGTGTACTGCTTCACCGCGTCCACGATCTCCGTGTATATCGACGGGAGCCCCTTCACCATGGAGATCAGCTGCTGCACGAACATGTTGCCGAACAGCGTGAGCAAAGCCATGACGATCACGGCGAGGCCGATCAGGCTCACCGCCGACGCGAGGCCGCGCTTCCAGCCGTGTCGCACCATCGAGACCACCAGCGGCTCGACCGCCAGCGCGATGAATATCGAGATGACGACATCCAGCACGATGGTCGATATCTTGCCCCACGATGTCCACACGAAAATCGCGGCGAACACCGCGATGACCGTGTACAACAGCGCGCGCCCCCACCAATCCGGCGGTCGACGCGAATCCCCTTTGGCGGGGAACACCGACGCCAAATCCAGTTTCTGATCATCCGTTTCACTCATGAGACCCTATTGTAGCCAGCGGGAGTGTACGCACAGGTGCTTATCCTGTAAGTATGCTCAACGTTTCGATTATCATCCCCGCGTGGAATGAGGAGGAGCGCATCGCCGACTGCCTGATGAACGCCACGCGCCAGACCGTCGCACCACATGAAGTGATCGTCGTCAACAACCGTTCCACGGACCGCACCTGCGACATCGTCGAACGGTTCCAGCGCGACCATCCCGAAGCTCCGGTCATCCTGCTGCAGCAGAACGAGGATCAAGGACTGATCCCGACCCGCAACTTCGGTCTGAACGCCGCAACCGGCGACGTGCTGGGACGCATCGACGCCGACTGCATGCTCAAACCCGACTGGGTGGAGGTCGTGTCCGGCATCTTCACCGAGGATCCGGACGCCATGGGCGCGACCGGACCGGTGGTGTATTACGACATGCCCGCGAAGGGTGCCGGGCTCGCCGGCGACGACCACATCCGCCGGCACACGTACCGGGCGGACAACGATCAGGTGCTGCTGTTCGGTTCGAACATGGCGATTCGCGCCTCAGCATGGCACGCCATCTCGGGCGAGGTCTGCCGCGACCCGGAGGACGTGATGCACGAGGACATCGACGTGTCGCTGCATCTGCTCAACCATGGTTTCAAGACGGTGTACTCACAGTGCATGATCTGCGGCATCTCCGCACGGCGCATGGACACGTCCTTCGCGTCGTTCCACCGGTACATGCAGCGGTTCAAGAACACATTCGCCGCACATCCCGATCATTGGCGCGAGCACCACACCGAGCGGCGCCTGTATGCGCTCTACCCGTGGCTGCACATGCTGTACCCGATTTATCAGCAGCATCTGGCCGCGAAGGACATCAACCCGGCCGAAAAGATCTGGTTCGACGAGCAGATCAAGCTCGTCAAGAGCCATTTCGACAATCCCGAGCAGGTGGACGCCGTCGAATGACGTCGGCTGACGCCAGCTAACAGATGATGGTGGGGTTCCGACACGGTATGTGCCGGAACCCCACCATCATCTGTTAGCCGCATCCGTTGCGGATTATCGCGGCTTTCTCCCGCTCACGGGGCCGGCCGGCGGATGGACGCGCCGCCGCGGACCGGTCCCGTGTCGCTCTATCACATCAGCGAGGTGTAGATCTTCAGGATGTCCTCTTCGGTGGCCTTGCGCGGGTTGCCCGGCGTGCACACGTCGTTGAAGGCGTCGTGGGCGAGCGGTGCCAAGTCGGCCTCGGTGGCACCCACCTCGGAAATCGTGGTCGGGTTCTTGAGATCCACGGTCAGCTGGTGGACGGCCTGCACGGCCTCCTCGCGCACCTTCTCAAGGTCGCCGGTGTAGGCGTCCTCGATACCGAACGCGTCGGCGATGTCACGGTACTTTTCGCCGGTGAAGTCCTTGTTGTATTCCATGACCGGGGCCAGCAGGATGCCGTTGGCCACGCCGTGGGCCACGCCGAGACGGCCGCCCAGCGGGTGGGCCATGCCGTGCACGAGACCCAGGCCGACGTTGGAGTAGGCCATGCCGGTGATGTAGGAGGCGTAGGCCATCTGCTCGCCGGCCGGCACGTCGCCGTCGGCGGACTTGGCCAAGTTCTTGGCAATCATGCGGATGGTCTGCATGCTCAGGCAGTCAGACAGGCTCCATGCGCCCGGGGTGATGTAGCCCTCGATGGCGTGGGTCAGGGCGTCCAGGCCGGTGGCGACCTTCAGGCCGCGCGGCATCGTGTCGGTCAGGTCGGGGTCGACGAATGCGACGATCGGGATGTCGTGGGGGTCGACGGCCACGAACTTGCGCTTGTTGGCGGTATCGGTGACCACGTAGTTGATGGTGGTCTCAGAGGCGGTGCCGGCGGTGGTGGGCACGCCGAAGATCGGGACGGACGGGTTCTTGGTGTCGGCCACGCCCTCAAGGGACAGTACGTCGGCGAACTCCGGGTTGGCGGTGATGATGCCGATGCCCTTGCAGGTATCCTGCGGGGAGCCGCCGCCCAGGCCGATCAGGAAGTCGGCGCCGGATTCGGCGAACTTCTTGACGCCGTCCTGGATGCATTCGACCGGCGGGTTCGGCTTGACGTTGTCGAACACCTCATACGGCAGGCCGGCCTCGTCCAGCACATCGGTGACCTTCTTGACAGTTCCGGTCTTCAGCAGGATCGGATCGGTTACGATGAACGCCTTGGTGAAGCCATGGGACTTCGCGACTGCCGGAATCTCCTTGATGGCTCCACGGCCAAAATACGCGGTCTGATTGAAGATCATGCGATATACCATGCTGGCTCTCCTTTGAATGACGCGCGGGCGTTGCGCTCGGCGTATCTGCTATGACGATTCCTATCGTACCTCGAAAACTGGAAACATGCTGGGAAGGTAACGCAAACACAGCAGAGAACAGTTGCGGTATAGCGCTGTAGCATACAATCGCCCCCGCGGCCTTACCCCTACGAAAAATCCCATTTGTCACCGCGTAAGTTTCTTCATCGCAAGTCCCACAAAGCAGTACATGCCGTACCACATTATGAGCCGCCCCGCATCCCGCCGCCCTCATTCATCCCGCCAAAGTCCCATCCGCACGGGCTGAAACGGGACTTCGCTCGGACTAGACACTCGGACGACACCCCCATCCGGCCAAAATCCGTTTGGCGCGGCGCGGATGCGACCATACACGGATGACGTGGCCAGAATGCTCATGCTGGGGACGATGCAAAGAGGCGATTTCATGCCTGCGCATCAATCAGACGCCCGGCTGCGCTCCGCTCAGGAATGATGCACGGCACTCGTCACCTTGATGGCGGTCCATGCGCCGCGTACGGCCAGCAATGCAAGCCATGCGGCGAACAGCAGCGAGCCGACACGCGGCGAAATCAGCCCGGCGATCAACGTGCCCAACGGCGCCGTCTGACATTTCCGCCCGCGCCGCGCTTGCTCTTGCCTTCTTCAATCATGCTCACGGGTTTACTCTAGCGCGGGTAACGCCTTCAACCAGCACCGGGTGCAAATTACGGGTTGAAATCGCCGTTCTGGGCAATTCCCCGTGCCAAATCGCCGTTTTAAGGTCCAAAAACGGCGATTTGGCACGGGGAATCACGGATTGCGGCGATTTCAACCCGTAATTTCGGGAAGAGCGGGGAAAAAAGAGACCGGGAGGAGGGAGGGCGCTGGGGGCATGCAGGACCGAGACGCATGCTGGCCCTAGCCCACGCAATCAGGTAAGACCCATGACCCGCCCGACTTCTCGACCAGATGCAAGAAACCCGCCATCCCAATGTTTCCAAAGGGTGACGGGTTTTCCGTGGTGGCTCCGAGCGGCATCGATCCGCTGACCTAGCGATTTTCAGTCGCTCGCTCTACCAACTGAGCTACAGAGCCAGTGAACATAAAAACCCGGCGAAAACCGGGTCTTCACATTCCAGCGACCCCGGCCGGACTTGAACCGGTGACCTCCGCCGTGACAGGGCGGCGCTCTAACCAACTGAGCTACGGGGCCATATGCTTGTTTGCAAGCAACGAGTAGATATATTACAGAGTTCTGGGCGATATGCAACTTCGGCGTGTCGCAGCGCCCGCAGAGCCTCCCAAGCAGGCCCGAACACCACCGAGGATGAACCTGAATCCCAGTATTTCCAGCACTTCCCGCACCTACCCTATCAGCGCCGCCAACGGCATGATCGCAAGACTGGTGAAGGCGGAGTCGCCGTAATCCTTGTAGACACAATCGCCGTTGATGCAGTACGACCCGTTCCAGGTTTCCGGATGATTCACCATGTATACCCCCACCGCGATCGCAAGAATGATGGTGATGATAACGATCACGATGGCAATCGCGCTGATGACGATGCCCGCTATGGCGAACGCCTTGCCGCGCTCCTGCGTGCGGTTGATCTGCCGCAGGGCGATGATCGAGAGAATCAGTCCGGCCGGGCAGAACACGAACGACAGGACGAACCCGACAATCGACATCGTGTTCCATCGATCGTTCGGCGCATAGTATGCCGGCACGCCATAGGGGTTCGCGCCATACAGAGGATACGGAGGATATTGCGCAGCGCCATAGGGAGCCCCGTACTGTGGCTGCTGGGCGCCATACCCCGGTGCTCCATAGCTGCCGGTCTGGCTGTGCTGAGGCTGGCCATACCCTGGCTGGCCCGAGTACCCGGTCTGACCATAATCCGGCTGACCATATCCGGTCTGACCATACTCACCCTGACCATACGGCGGCACCTGACCATCCGCGGCACCGGCACCCGGAGCCCACGAACCATCGCCCGCCTGCTCATACCCGGCCTGCGTCGGCACCTGCCCGTCATTACCGTCAGTCGGCATGGCACTTGGCGTATTCGATGACATCTCAGGACTCCTTCGGTCGCTATCGTTCCCGCCGCCGCTCACCGCCCGGCGCTACGCCCAGTATATCCTGTCAACGCCTTCATCTCAACGCCAAGGCATCACAGCGCCATCCCCGAACCGGCGCAATACGATCGGACAGACCAGGGCCGACCGCACCGCCCCATCCGCAGACGAAGCGACGCGAACCGGCCCCGTATTCGGTCGAGTCACCATTCAGACGGCGGTACGTCCGGCCATAAGCCGACCGTCAACGCCCAGCAGCCCGACCGGCCACCCAGACACCCGGCCACCCGTTCAGCTGACCTGCTTCCAGGTGGCGACGTCGATGTGGTGCTCGGGGTTGGCCTGCCACGCATCCCACGCGGACTTGACGATGTCCTCCACGTCGTACTTGGCGTGCCAGCCCAGCTCCTCGTTGATGCGCTTCGGAGAGCCGATCAGGTGCGGCGGGTCGCCTGCGCGACGGGCCATCACGGCCTCGGTGAACGGCAGGCCCGTGACCTTCTTGACCTCGTCGACGATCTGGCGCACGGAGGTGCCCTCGCCGGTACCCACATTGAAGGCGTCGTACTTGCGCTCGTCGCGGTCAAGGTACTTCAGCGCGGCGATGTGAGCGTCGGCCAGGTCGGAGACGTGAATGTAGTCGCGCACGCAGGTGCCGTCCGGGGTCGGGTAGTCGTCGCCGAAGATGGCCGGCGCCTTGCCCTTCTTCAGGCGGTCGAACAGCATCGGGATGAGATTGAGGATCGCGGGGTCCTCCAGCTCCACCGGACCGCATCCGGCCACGTTGAAGTAGCGCAGCGCGCAGAAGCGGATGCCGAACGGCTGCTCGCAGGCGCGGGCCATCCACTCGCCGAACAGCTTGGTCTGGCCGTAGGGGTTGATCGGCAGCATCGGGACGACGTCCTCGGGCACCACGTCGACCGGCGGCACGCCGTAGGTGGCGGCGGAGGACGAGAAGACGAGCTTCTTGGCGTTCTTGGACTGGGTCATGCCGGTGAGCACGTTGAGCATGCCGTTGATGTTCTGCTGGTAGTACCACAGCGGCTTCTCGACGGATTCGCCGACCTGCTTGCGCGCGGCGAAGTGGATGACGGAATCGACGTCTTCGGCGTCGAGGATCTCGGCGAGGCGGTCGCCGGCGCCCGGCGCGGCGATATCCATGCCATACAACCGCGCGCCTTCGATGCGGGTGGGCTTTCCGTAGCTCAGATCGTCGACGACGACAACGCGTTCGCCGGCTTGATGGAGCGCATGGACGACGTGGGCACCGATGTATCCGCACCCACCGGTAACGAGAACTGTCATGTCTGTCCTTTCGTGACCGCGAGCATAACCATCGGCATCCGCGACGACTGACCATAACCAATGGTTAACGATAGTTGAATGTTTGATTATGCTCGCTTTTGTTATTTTTCCGAACAGTTTTATCGTAGCACATGAACATAAGAGAACAAAATATGTTCATTGAAACATTACCGACATTCCAGACCATGCACAGATGACAGGCGAGACGGCCCATCGAAGCACGGCGGCCACGAAGGAGGTCAACGGCCCCGGGATAATATGGCACATACCACGACCGACCAGAAACGAGGAAACCGTGCCAGAGCAGATCGAACAGCCGACTTTCACCCCGCGTCCGGTACTGTCGTTCGTGCGGCGATCCGGCCGTCTGGACGCGCGGCTGCAACGCGCGTGGGACAACTACGCCGACACGTATCTGCTGGACATCAACGACGGCGAGGGGTCGCTGGACGTGCGCGACGACTTCACGCTCGACCGCGACACCATCGCCGTGACCTGGGGCAACGCCAATCCGCTGATCGTCGAAATCGGCACCGGACAAGGCGAGAACATCGTCGCCGCCGCGGCCGCGCACCCCGACGTCAACTTCCTCGCGCTGGAGGTGTACGACCCCGGCGTCGCGCACACGCTGCTGCTCGCCGGCAAGCAGCGGCTCGGCAACCTTCGCATCGCGCAGGTGAACGCGCCCGAACTATTCGCCGCGACCGCCCCCGGCTCCATCGCCGAGGTCTGGACGTTCTTCCCCGACCCTTGGCCGAAGATGAAGCACCACAAGCGCCGCATCGTGCAGCCGCAGCTCGCGCAGTCCATCCACGGCGCGCTAGCCGACGGCGGGGCGTGGCGCATCGCGACCGACATCGAAGACTACGCCCTGCACGTGCACGAGGTGATGGACGGGCGCACGGACTTCCGCAACGCCGGCACGATCGCCGTCAGCCTGCCCACCGGGCACGTCGGCAAGGGCAACGCCGAGCTCGCCGACGACATGCCGCACGCCGATTTCACCGAATCGGAGCGATTCGACGACCGGGTGCTCACCAATTTCGAAAAGAAGGGACTCGCCGCGGGCCGGGTCATCCACGACCTCACCTATATCGCGGTGTGACGCCGATTACGGCGTGTCGCGGATTTGCATTATCGTCGCAGCTCACGTAATGTATATCGAGTTGTCAGCCCCCATCGTCTAACGGTTAGGACACCAGACTTTCAATCTGACAACGAGAGTTCGACTCTCTCTGGGGGTACTCACCAGCTCCGGGTTCCACGAGGTATCGTGGCTCGGAGTCTTTTGTTTCCAACGGTTTCAGGCCATCAGCTTGGCCTTCAGCTGCTCGAACAGGAAATCGCGCGGTGGTCGCTGCCACCAAAGATGCACCTAAGTTCCTCTCTCCCAGCATCTGACGCATGAGCGTGTCGTCCAGCAGGGACATCACGGGCACGCCGAAGTAGTCGGCCAGCGCCGCGATGTCGGGGATGCTCCACGTGTTCTTGTTCTTCATCTTCGCGCTGACTCCGCCCCTGGTCATCTTCAGAGGCTCCGTGAGCGCCGTCTGGGACAGGCCGTGCGCGGTGAGGGACGTGGAGCCGAAGACAAATTGTCCCGGAATCTTGGACAGAAAGTCACCCAATAGACAAGTGATAAACAATTCTCCCCTCATCCCCTTCGGGGATGCTCCCCTCAACGCCGAATCAGCCTCCACGAAGCCGGTCGCTGATCCGAAGCCCGAACCCGTTCCGGCGACCATGGCCGATCGCAAGGCCGTCCACTCGCTGCTGATCGACAGGCCGTACGGTGAGATCGTCGCGACGATGGACTGGGCGTACCGATCTACGGGGCGGCGCTGCTGCGCACCTCGTTGTGTCAGGAACACATCGAAGGCGTCATCTCGCAGGAGGCATGCCCGGTATGCGCATACGACAAACGCAACCACGCCACCCACGGCATCGACGGACGGCGCAAGGCGAAAGCCGGCGCACAGGCAGAGGCGGTGCGGCCATGAGCGGGGACGGGCAGCATCTTGAGGCGCGGAAGAAGGCCAGCGAATGCCGCGACTTCCCGCAACCATGGTCCGACTACCTGTGGTCGCTGGAGTTCGAGCACCGTCCCGGCGACGCCGGACGGCACCTCCATCGCCGACTTGTCGGTCTCGATCTCGCACAGCAGGCTGCTGGCGTCCACCTCGTCGCCGACGGCGACGAGCCAGGACGTGATCAGACAGGACTCGACAGTGTTGCCCAACTGGGGCATCACCACTACCTGGGCCATTCCACTCCTTCTATACGACCTGCACCGTTGGTGCGGTCTGCTTGAGTACGTCGACCGACCCGGGGCCGATGCCCGAGTCGGTGATGATTCCGTTGAGTTCGGTGAGGTCGAGCACGCTGACGAAGCCGGCCCGGCCGTACTTGCTGGAGTCGGCGACCAGCCAGGTCTCCTCCGCACGCTCGTTCATGGCGCTGATCACCTCGGCGCCCTCGGCGAACTGGGTGGTGAGACCGCGGTCGGAGGTGAAGCCGTCGGTGCCGATGAAGGCGATCCGGGCGTTGAAGCGGCGGATCGAGGCGAGTGCCACCGGGCCCACCAGGGACTCGCTCTCGCGGTGGAACTGGCCGCCGGTGAGGATCACCTCCAGCCCTGGGTTGAGCCGGGCGTAGGTGAACACCAGCGTTGAGTTCGTGACGATCTGGACGCCGGTGCGGCCGGCGAGGTGGCGGACGATCATCGCGGTCGTCGTGCCGGCCTCGATCATGATCCGGTCGCCGTCGCGAACGTGCGCCGCCGCGGCGGCCGCGATCCGGTCCTTCTCGTCGTCCTGGACGCGGACCCGCTCCAGGACGTTGGTGAGGGTGTTGGCCCTGGCCCCACCCCAGGTGCGGGCGAGCAGGCCGCGCTCCTCCATGGACTTCAGGCTGGACCGGATGGTCACCTCGGAGACGCCGAGGTCCTTCGACAGCGCAGCGACGGACAGCGAGCCGTCCCGGGCAAGCCGGTCGAGGATGTAGCTCTCCCGCTCACCACGCTCCGTCGACATCGCACCGTCCTTTCAGGATGTTTCGATTCTAGGGCAACACGTAAGTGAGTCGCAATCCAATTCGAAGAATCTCACCGGACTTCGAAAGGGTGTCGCGCCTCCACCGGACGCCGAGCAGGATTGGAGAAGCGCCCCTGCGGGTCGGCTTCCTAGCATGGAGACCCACACCGACCCCGGAGGCACCCATGGCAGCCAAGGCCACCCAGACCGTTGACGAGCAGGACGGCTTCTCCGCCCAGGAGCGGGCAGCGATGAAGGAGCGCGCGGGCGAGGTCCGCAAGCGGGGTGCCAAGGTGGACCCGGAGAAGGCGCTGCTGGACAAGATCGCCGAGTTGCCCGCCGACGAGCGGGTCATCGCCGAGCGGGTCCACGCCATTGTGAAGGAGGCCGCACCTGGCCTCTCACCGAAGCTGTGGTACGGCATGCCGGCCTACGCCCGCGACGGCAAGGTGGTGCTCTTCTTCCAGGCCGCCAGCAAGTTCGAGACCCGCTACTCAACCCTCGGGTTCAACGACCTCGCGACCCTGGACGAGGGAACCATGTGGCCCACCGCCTACGCGATCACCCGGCTGACCAAGGTGAACGAAAAGCAGGTCGCCGACCTCGTGAAGCGCGCGGTGGGCTGACCCGGCGGGTTACCATCGAAGCAACAACCGGGTCGACGGCGCCCTGCTGCCGGCCACCGGGCTCGTCCAGGGGAGGCCGACTTGACCGCTGATCAGTCCACGTCCGAGATGGTTCGCAACCCGGGCCCGGAGGAACTGCTCGCGGGCCGGTTCGCCCGCGGCGCCGGACTCGACCAGTCCACCGTGGACGAGTTGGCGGCGCAGTGGCGGCAGTTGCGCGACGAGTTCACCAGGTTCCGGCTGTATTACCAGTTCGGGATCGAAGAGGTCCTCACCAAGGTGAACATCCTGCGCCAGGAGTTCGAGAACCACCCCTTCGATCCCGCATGGCAGATCACGTTCGTGTACTCGCTCGGGATGGAGATCGTCGAGGAGTTCGCCTCCGATTTCTGCGAGCGCTTCGGAATCGACCGCGCCACCACGCGCGACATCCAGATCGGCCCCACGATCGGAGCGCACCTGGGCCCCGATTGCGTCGGCCTGTGCTTCGTCACCCAAGATCCCGTCGAATAACGGTACAATCTCCCCAGCCGCCCGGCGCAGCACGCCCGGCGCCCCGACAAGACGCCCCGAAGCGAAAGGCACCGCCATGCCCGTCATCAACCAGCGCAAGGTCGCCGAGATCGGCTCGCAGGTGTGCCAGGCGCTTTCGGTCGCGCACAAGCAGGACATCATCCACCGCGACGTCAAGCCGCAAAACATCATGGTCCAGCCCGACGGCAACGTGAAGGTGATGGACTTCGGCATCGCCCGGGCCGTC
>ERZ857984.889-NODE-889-length-30013-cov-16.738067_pt1 | contig 30013 bp, 27 predicted proteins | sample MGYA00519914_ERZ857984 | MGnify/ENA primary metagenome ERZ857984 (study PRJEB31778, sample SAMEA3449417) | human gut metagenome | biome: human gut; feature: human-associated habitat; material: faeces | place: United Kingdom | collected 2010/2012 ... | reverse complement strand
TTGATTTACCGTTTGAAATAACAACCAGAGCTTTTTTGCCATGAATCGCACCCATCGGGGTGTTGATCTGGTCGTGCAGTTCATTCAGTTTACCAGCACCGAACAATGCGGTAGTGGGGACAGAAAATTGAAAACTCATAATAAGTTACCTCCATTGTTATCGGATAAAATTGGTTCTGTGAAACTCTTCTTTTTCGGGGAGGCCATATTGTTCTTTCCCTAAAGCAATGCTTTTCATAAGAAAAGTCATATTTCGGGCAAGTACCCGCATGGTTTGCAGCCCTTCTTCATCCTGGACTGCTTCGCCGATTTCACGTCCGTGGACGCCATTCCAATATTGGCTGGAAGCTACCGGCATTCCGGAGATGGTAAAGTATTTATTCAGTTCGTCATAGGTGGCGGTGATACCGCCACGACGAGCTACTGCTATGCTGGCTCCTACTTTCATGGTTTTGTCAAAGGGGGCACTATAGAACAAACGATCAAGAAAGGACACCAAAGTACCGTTGGCAGAACCATAATATACCGGGCTTGCAACCACGAGACCATCTGCATCTTGAAATTTCGAAGCCACTTGATTGACCTGATCATCAAAGATGCATTTCCCGTTCTTTTTACAGGAATAGCAGGAAATGCAGCCGCGAACGGCTTGATTTCCGACTTGAACAGTTTCCACGTCTATACCTTCTGCTTGAAAAATTTTCTCCATTTCTTTCAAAGCAATAGCAGTATTTCCATCTTTGCGCGGGCTTCCATTGAGCATTAACACCTTCAAAATTACTACACCTCATTTCAATTCTGCATATTCGTCATCTATTGGGAAGACATTCCCTTATTAAAATTAATTTTTGCTATGGTCTGTTGCCTTTCTTACAGATGCTGTTTTCAACTCACAGCGCATTCCGCGTGCGGAGATATCCAATATAGGGAACCCATTGAAATGGCGTTAACCAAAAATCGCTTCTCATTTAGGCGTGAATTTTCACGCTGTTGAGCTGTCTTGCTGTATAGTAATACCGATGGTCAATAATTTCGCTATGCCCGATATCCATCCCGGCAATGGACTCCATCTCCTTTGCCGTTAGGGAAAAGCTAAAAACATCTAAATTTTCTTCCATACGGGCTTTGTGAACCGTTTTAGGGATGACCGCTACCCCTCGCTGTAGATGCCAGCGCAAAATCACCTGTGCCGTTGTTTTTTGATGCTTTTCTGCAATTTTCAATAGTGTTTTATGACGGAATATATCCCTTTGTGCTTCTGAAAGGGGCCCCCACGCCTGAGGAATTGCACCATATTCCTCCATAACACGGATTGCTTCCTGCTGCTGATAAAAGGGATGGATTTCAATTTGATTGACCATGGGATGCACATGATGGTTCATGCAAAGATCCACCAAACGTTCCGATGAAAAATTGCTGACGCCAATGGCACGGACAATCCCTTCTTCATACAATCGTTCCATGGCCCGCCATGCGCCATAGTAGTCGCCAAACGGCTGATGAATCAGATACAAGTCAATATAATCTGTTCTGAGCTTTTTCAGCGAAGCATCAAATGCCTTCAAGGTAGCATCATATCCGGCATCCTGCACCCATAACTTGGTTGTAAGGAAAACCTCTTTTCGAGGGATCCCTGAACTGCTTACGGCAACTCCAACTGCTTCTTCATTGCGATATGACGCTGCCGTATCGAATAAGCGGTAACCAGTTTCCAAAGCGTCGTTGATGCATCTTTCACACTGTGCAGCATCCTGAATTTGAAAAGTACCATACCCAATCACCGGCATTTCCACACCGTTACTGAGCGTTACATACTGCATAGCGATTTCCTCCTTAATATCCAAGTCCATCTAACCACTGGGAAATATCTCCCTGCGCATTTGCCGCATCACTGAAACGCACCGTAAATCCGTCGGTAATTACGGTAGCATTCGGTTCCAGTTCCTGGATGGTATTGATGGTATCGGAAAAACGACTTCCATTATGAGAATTGAAAGGAATGATGGTTTTCCCAGAGAAGTCGTACTCATCAAAAAAGCTGTACATGACCATAGGCATGTCATACCACCAGTTCGGATAACCCACAAAAATCGTGTCGTAGTCCTTCATGTTGCCCCGCTTGACGGCAATTTCAGAGAGTGAAGGCCGGAAAGCCGGTCAGAAGGAATACCCTCTCCTACAAATGAGCGCGGGGACGAAAGACCGAACAGAGCCTTTCGCCCCCGCGTTCATAGAAGTATAATTAAAACCGGCAGAGGGCTTTCGTGTCGCTGCTCCCCATTATACTCTTACTTACTCGCCTTATGCACACCGGTGAAGAAGTACCGGCCCAGGCCGTCGCCAAACACTCCGGTAAACGACTCTGACAGGCTCCAGCTGCGGGTGCTGCAATACATGGGAATCACATTGCCCTTCTCTATCAGCAGGCGCTCCGCATCCTCCAGATAGGCATCCCGGGCCTCCTGGCTGGCAGACACTGCCGCCACGCGCAGGAGCATATCATAGGCGCTGGAGGTGAAATTGGCATAGTTATCCTCCTCTCCCATGCGCCAGCGGTTGAGAAAGCCCGTGGCGTCATTGCGGTCACTGGTGACACGCAGCGCTGCCAGCGTATATTCGCCCCGCTCCAACGCTTGGGTGATCTCCTCGCTGGAAACGCCCTTGAGCGTCACGCTCAGCCCCAGCTTCTCCTTCCAGGTCTTCTGCAGCAGCAGCGCCAGGGAATCTGCAGTGCCATCGGACTCATAGAGCATAATTACCGGTGTCAGGCTTTTCAGCTTGGTGGCAGTGTAGCCTGCCTCCTTCATCAGCTCCTGGGCCGTCTGACAGTTTTTCTCGTAATTCTCGCTGTCATTGTCCACAGCGGAGCCGAAATCACGGAACTGGCCGCCCGTTGTGCTGCGGATGCCCCAGGTCACCAGCCCCTCTGCCGCCAGATGCGTCCGGGAGCCCAGCAGCTCGGCAATGGCGTTGCGGTCAATGACCAACCCCATAGCCCGGCGGACATTTTCATTGCTGGTCAGGTCGGACAGCTGGTTCAGCAGCACCACGCTGGTCTCGGGATAGTAATCCGGCATCCAGCTGTCTATCTTCTTGGCCACAGCCTCGTCCGTCAGTCCCAGGACGAAATCCGCGTCCCCCTTCTCAAAAAGGGAGTTGGCCGTCTTCGCGTCTGCTGTAAAGCGGAAGCTGATGCTCATCGGTCCCAGGCGGCGGGCATCGTGATAGCCATCCGTCTGCTGCAGCAGCATCGTGTCGTTTTCCCAGGATGCAACGGTATAGGGGCCATTGGTGACCAGGGTGTCCGGCGACATGGACCAATTCTCCTGGGCCGCTGCGGCACTCTGTACCGGCATAGTCGCCGCCGCCGTGCAGACGCTGTCGATGAAGTACGGACAGCGCCCGGAAAGCGCCACCACAAAGGTCTCGTCATCCGGTGCGGAAACCTGCAGCGCATCCTCTCCCGTCCGGGCAGCGCTGTAACCGGCCACCATGTCCAGGATTCTATCGTTTTTTGAGCCAGTAGCAGGATCCACCAGCCGTTTCCATGCGTATACGAAATCCTGGGCAGTGACCTTGGTACCGTCGGACCAGGCGGCACTGGAGCGGAGCTTGAAGGTGTAGGTCTCCTGCCCCTCAGCCGTGGTGTCACACTGGTAGCTGCGGGCCACTCCGTTGACTGCCGTGGTACCGCCGCTTCCGTCGGATTGCAGCTTCATAAGATTTTCAAACAGATGGCTGACCACGGTCTTTTCCTCATCAGTGGCGGCCAGGGCCGGGTCCAGCGTGGCCGGAACGCTGCCCATGGCCACCCGGAAGGAAACGCCGTTCTCCCGGTGGCAGCCGCTCAGCAGCCCCAACAGCAGCACAGCTGCCAGCAGCGCCGCCACAGGTCGTTTCAGTTTCATCATAATGCGTTTGCTCCTTTTGCATCCAATGGATTTATTTCTTTTCCGGCTCCACATGGCCATTTTCATCCACCGCAGCAGAGATGATCTGGCTACGGGTGTTGCGGGCTATATCGTCCAGCCGCATACGGCTTGGGAAATCCGAAAGCAGGGTATAGGCCACGCCGTGGCGCTTAGCCCGGCCTGTGCGGCCGATGCGGTGGATGTAATACTCGTTTTCATCGGGGACATCGTAGTTAAACACCGCGTCCACATCGTCCACGTCGATGCCCCTGGCGGCCACATCCGTTGCAACAAATACGCGGAGCTTCCCCTCCCGGAACAGGGCCATCACTGCCTCCCGCTTGCGCTGGGGGATGTCCCCGTGGATGCACTGGGCATCCAGGCCACGCATCTGCAGGAACTTGGTCAGCCGCTCCGTGGAGCCCTTGGTGTTGCAGAAGCACATGACCCGCTCCAGCTTTTCCCCGGCGATAATGCGGGCAATGGTGTCCACCTTTTGGTCGGAGGGCACCTCTATGCGATATTGCAGGATATCAGGCTTATTCTCCTTGGTAGCCTGAACAGTAATCTCCTCAGGATCCCGCTGGTAGACCCAGGAGATGTCCATAACTTCCCGGGAAATAGTAGCGGAGAACATGCCCAAATTCTTACGGTTCGGGATCTTGTCCAGGATCCGCGTCACGTCGTGGATGAAGCCCATGTCCAGCATGCGGTCTGCCTCGTCCAGCACCACGGTCTGTACCTCCTTCACCGTGACGGTACGGCGCTTCATGTGATCGGACAGGCGGCCCGGGGTAGCCACCACGATCTGGGGCTTCCGTTTGAGGGCATTGATCTGCTTGCCGATGGGCTCACCGCCATATAGGCACACCACCCGCAGCCCCTCGTGGTACACGGCCACCTCCCGCAGCTCCTGGGTGATCTGCATGGCCAGCTCCCGGGTGGGTGCCAGGATCAGTGCCTGCACCGCCTCGCTCTCCCGGTCCATGCGTTCAATAATAGGCAGGCCGAAGGCCATGGTCTTGCCGGTGCCTGTAGGGGCCTTGGCAATGACGTCCTTCCCTGCCAGCATGGGCGGGATGCAGCCCGCCTGCACGGGCGTCGATATGGTATAGCCCTTGTTTCGGATGGCGCGCATGGTGGCCTCCGACAGGCCAAAGGTATCAAAGGGTACACCCTGTGTAATGTCCATAGTATTTATCCTCTTTTTGTCACAATTTGTCATAGTATATCAATGTATATTTTACCACAACTGTCAACCAATGAAAAGAAAAAAATGACAAGTCAGAAGCAGAGCAAGATCGGCTCCTCCGGTGCTCTGCCCCACCCCATGCAGGCAGGAAGCAGGGAGACGGATCGCCGCAGCCAGTCTGCGGACTCTCTACGCAATAGTAAGGGCGAACGGCACAAAGCGGCGGCACCTGATTGGTGCCGCCGCTTCGGGGATAAGCTCCTATTTTTTTATTCTCTGCAGGGAACGTGCCAGATATCCCGGGCATAGTCCCGGATGGAGCGGTCCGCAGCGAACACGCCGCTGCGGGCAATGTTGTGCAGGCTGATCTGATTCCAGCGGGTGCGGTCACCGTAGGTCTCCATCATGCGGCGGCCGGCGTCGCAGTAGGACACGAAATCCGCCAGGAGCAGGTACTGGTCCGCCGGGCAATCGCCGCCAAAGAGCAGGCGGCGGTAGATATCCTCGTAGCTGACCCCATCCCGGAAGCCGTCCCGGATGGAATCCAGCACCCGGCGCAGCACAGGATCCCGGTCATACAGCAGCTTGGGGTCATAGTGCCGGGAGAGGGCGGCGGCCTCCTCCGCCTTCAGACCGAACAGGAACATATTCTCGTCACCCAGCACCTGGTGCATTTCCACGTTGGCCCCGTCCAAGGTGCCGATAGTCACGGCGCCGTTCATCATGAACTTCATATTGCCGGTACCGCTGGCCTCTTTGCCGGCAGTGGATATCTGCTGGGATACCTCGCTGGCGGGCATGAGCATCTCCGCCATGGAGACCCGATAGTTCTCCAGGAATACCACCTGCAGTCTATCCTTGCAAATGGGGTCGTGATCGATCTGATCGGCCACGGAGCCGATGAGGCGGATGATCCGCTTAGCCACGGCATAGCCCGGGGCGGCCTTTGCGCCAAAGAGGAAGGTCTGGGGGCGGAAATCCATATTGGGCTCGTCCTGCAGGCGCTGATAGAGATAGAGAATGTGCAGCACATTCAGCAGCTGCCGCTTATACTCGTGCAGGCGCTTGACTTGCGTATTGAACACGGCATCGGTATTGAGCACCACGCCCTGCTGACGCTTGGCCCAGTGGGCAAAGCGGTCCTTATTTCCCCGCTTGATCTCCGCCAGCTGCACCAGCACCGCGGCATCGTCCGCGAAAGCATCCAGCTTGCTCAGGGCATCAGGATGCAGCAGGTAGTCATCGCCGCCGGTGAGGTCACAGATGAGGCTGTGGAGGCCGGGATTGATCTGACTAAGCCAGCGGCGGTGGTCCACACCGTTTGTAACGTTGTGGAATTCCTCCGGGTGCATCTGATAGGCGTCCCGGAACACATCCCTGCGCAGGATCTCCGTATGCAGGGCGGATACACCGTTGACGCTCATGCCCCCGGCGATGCACAAATTTGCCATACGCACGCCGCCGTCCCACACGATGGCCAGCTTCTCCGTCTTGGCGGGATCGTGGTAGAAATCCTCCACCTGCTTTTGCCAGCGGTGGGCAATCTCCACGATGATCTGCCAAATACGGGGCAAAAGCGTTTCAAACAGGCTTTGGGGCCAGCACTCCAGCGCCTCGGCCAAAACCGTATGGTTGGTGTAGGCCACGCTGTTTTTGGTGATCTCCCACGCCTCGTCCCAGCCCATGCCCGCATCGTCCATGAATATGCGCATCAGCTCCGGAATTACCAGCGTGGGGTGGGTGTCGTTGATCTGAATGACGTTTTTTTCATGGAAGTTCCGCAGGGTACCGTACACCTCCAGATGCTTGCGGGTGATGGATTGGATGGTGGCGGATACGAAGAAATACTGCTGCTTCAAGCGCAGAGATTTACCCTCATAGTGATTGTCCTCGGGATAGAGGACCTTACTGATGGCATCAGCCATGGTGCGCTCCTCGCTGGCCTGGAGGTACTGGCCCCGGCTGAACAGCTGCATGTCCACGGGCTTTGGGCTGCGGGCCTGCCAAAGCCGCAGGGTATTGACATGGTCGGTCTTATAGCCGGCAATCTCCATATCACAGGGCACAGCCAGAACTCTTGTATAGTCCTCGTGGACCACCATCAGCTGGCCGCCGTCCCACTTGGTACGAACGGTGCCGCCAAAGTGGACCTCCTCCGTCTCCTGGGGCCGAGGCAGCAGCCACGCGCCGCCGATGTCCTGCCAATCGTCAGGCAGCTCCACCTGCTGACCCTCCACGATCTTCTGCTTGAATATGCCCAACTCGTAGCAGATGGAGTAGCCCGTGGCAGGGATATTCAGTGTGGTCATACTGTCCAGATAGCAGGCAGCCAGGCGGCCCAGGCCGCCGTTGCCGAGGCCGGCATCCGGCTCATGCTCAAACAGATCTGCCGCCTTGAAGCCCAGCTCCTCCACCGCCTGGGTAAGGGGTTGAGTCAGGCCCAGGTTATAGGCGTTTTTCATGAGGCTGCGGCCCATGAGAAACTCCAGGGACAGATAATGCACCTGCCGGAGCTGGCGGGCGTCCGTATCCTCCCGGGTGGTAATGTTCCGCTCGGCCATGATGTCCCGCAGGACCATGGCGCAGGCCCGGAGCATATCCCCATCCCCTGCCTGCCGAGGGGTGCAGCCGCAGTTGATGCGCAGCTTCTGCACAATGGCTTCTTTCAGTGTATCCTTAGTCATTTGTGTTTCACCTCGATGTGTCGGTAATATTCTCATACAGAGCCTCATAGGCCCCGGCGCTGACGTTCCAGCTAAAATCGTCGGTCATGCCGCACCTCTGCACCCGGCGGAAGCCGTGGAGGTCGCTCCGATACAGCTCAACCGCCTGGGAGATGACATACTGCATGTCAAAGGCGCTGTAATTGGCAAAGACAAAGCCGTTGCCGTCCTCCTGCCCCATCTGGCAGGAGCGGACGGTATCCGCCAGGCCGCCGGTCTGGCGGACAATAGGCACGGCGCCGTAGCGCATGGCGATCATCTGGGAAAGGCCGCAGGGCTCGGAGCGAGAGGGCATCAGAAACAGGTCGCTGCCGGCATAGATCCGGTGGGCCAGATCCTCGTTATACCCAATATAGGCGCAAAGCCGGCCCTTATAGCGGTTTTCGGCGTAGCGGAAGAAACTCTCATACTGCTCCTCCCCGCTGCCCTGGAGCACCAGCTGGCAGCCGGTGCGCATGATATTGTCCAGGCTCTCGCAGATGAGGTCGATGCCCTTGTGTCCCACCAGGCGGCTGACCATGGAAATAACAGGCACATCGCTCTGCACCTGCAATCCCAGCTCCTGCTGCAGGGCCTTCTTGCAGGTGGCCTTGCCCCGGAGGTTCCGGACACTGTAATGGGCCGGGAGTACCGGGTCCGTGGCCGGGTCGAATACGGCGGTATCAATACCGTTTACAATGCCGCTGAATTTCTCCCCGCAGCGCTGCACCACGGACTCCATCCCCTGGGCATAGGCGCTGAGGCAGAGCTGCCGGGCATAGGTGGGACTGACGGTGGTGACGGCATCGGCGCAGAGCATCGCCCCCTTCATGAGGTTCACGCAGCCGTCCATCTCCAGGGTGCCGCCGTCATACCAGCCACGATCCAGGCCGAACAGATCCGACACCGTATTCGCTCCGAACTTGCCCTGGTACTCAATATTATGAATAGTGAACACCGTGCGGATGCCCCGCAGGGCGTCCCACCGGCCGGTGAGATCCTGACGGTACACCGGCACCAGGGCCGTCTGCCAATCGTTGCAGTGAATCACCTGCGGCATCTCGTCCAGCAAGGGCAGCAGATCCAGCACCGCCCGGGAGAAAAAGCCGAAGCGCTCGCCATCGTCCCCCTCGCCATAAAGCCGGCCCCGTGCAAAGTAATGCTCATTATCCACGAAATACCAGGTGACACCCCGGTACTCCAGGGAAAACAGCCCGCAGTACTCATGCCGCCACGATAGGTTCACATAGATAAACCTGTGGAAGGTCATCTGACGGCGCCACTGCTTAGAAATGGTGTCATACAGCGGCAGCATCACCGCCACATGGTGGCCCCGGGCCGCCAACGCCACCGGCAAACTCCCGGATACGTCCGCCAGGCCGCCTGTTTTACAGAAGGGGGCGGCCTCCCCCGTTACATACAGAATATTCACCTTACATTACACCTCCGCGCCTTTGCCCAGCACCAGGGGGTACTTCTCTGCCCCCTCCAGATGCACACCCGGGCCGATCCTTACCGCTTTATCCGCGATAACGTGGCGCACCACGGCACCCTTTTCCACCACGGTGTCCTTAAATAGAATACAGCCCTCCACAACAGCACCCTTTTCCACCCGAACATCCCGGCTGAGGATGGAACCCCGGACGCTGCCCTGGATGTCGCAGCCGTCATCCACCAGGGAGTTCACGCAGCCGCCCTGGGGATCCATATAGGTGGAGGCGGCGTCATTTTCTTTGGCATAGATGGGCCTGTCGGGGCAGAACAGATCCTGCCGCACAGCCGGGTCCAGCAGGCGCATGCTGCTGGCATAGTACCCGGCCACATCGGTGATGTGGGCTGCAAACCCGTGAAAGGCATACCCCTGGATGTGCAGCTCCTTGGTCAGGCCCTGGAGGACGCAGCCCTGGAAGCTGTACTCATGGCGGCTGACAAATCGCTCCACCAGGGAGAGCAGCAGCTCTGTCCGCAGCAGGAAGATCTGCAGGCAGCGCAGGCCCTGGTGCTGCTCCTCCACCGCCTCCATCACCCGGCCGGTTTCATCCAGGTTCAGATACAGGCCGTCCCCTGTGGAGGGGGCACACACCACAGTGATGTCCGCGCCGGCCTTTATATGCGACTCCAGCATCGCTTTCAGATCGATATTCAGGGCCACATCGCTGTCGGCCAGGAGCACATAGTCCTGCCGGATATGGCGCAGGTAATCCTTCACCACGTCCAATGCCTCCAGCTTGCCCCGGAAGCGGCCGTTGCCCCGGGCGCTGTTATAGGCGAACACCGGCAGCAGCGTCAGGCCGCCGAAGCTGCGGGAGAGATCCCAACTCTTGCCGCTGCGCAGGTGATCCATCATGCTCTGGCACTTGCCGTGCATGATGACGCCCACGTCCCGGATGCCGGCGTTGACCATGTCCGAGAGGATGAAGTCCACCATCCGGTATGAGCCGCCAAAGGGCACGGAGCCGTGAATACGTGGCTCCGTCAGCTCCCGCAGGCCGTTGCTTTTTTCATAGGAAAAGATGATGCCGTGTACTCCGTTCATACCTTAACCTCCTGTCCGTGGGTCTTATCCAGCATAGCTCCGGCGGGGACCGTTTCCCCGGGGGGCACTTCCGTCTGTGGGCCCAGCACCGCCACGCCCCATTTATCGGGGTCGGCGGCAGTCTCCGGCCCGGCGCCTACATGGGCGCTCTCGCCCACCAAGCTGTTCTCGCCCAGGATGGCATATTCCACCCGGGCGCCTTTTTTCACCACCGCACCGGGCATAAGCACGGAGTAGGTGACTACGGCGCCCTCCTCCACCACGGTGTTGTAGCTGAGGACGGTGTTCTTCACCTCGCCCCGGATGTCGCAGCCCTTGGCCACGGCGCTATTGCCCACATCGGCCGTCTCGGCAAAGAAGGCCGGCGGGCAGGAGGGCGTGCGGCTGTAAATGGGCCAGCGCTTATCCAGCAGGTTCAGCCCCGAGCCCGGAGAGAGCATATCCATATTGGCATCCCACAGGGAGTCCAGAGTGCCCACGTCCTTCCAGTATCCCTCAAAGCGGTAGGCCACCATCTTCTCCCCGGCCTTCAGCATGGCGGGGATGACATTCTTGCCGAAATCATTGGCCGAGTCGGGGTCAGCATCGTCCTGCAGCAGGTAGGCCCGAAGCTTTTTCCAGGTGAAGATGTAAATGCCCATGGAGGCAAGATTACTCTTAGGTTGCTTGGGTTTTTCCTCAAAATCGGTGATGACGTCCGCTTCGTCCACATTCATAATGCCAAAGCGGCTGGCCTCCTGCCAGGGCACCTCCATCACAGAGATGGTGCAGTCGGCCCCGGTCTCCTTATGGCGGCGGAGCATCAGAGAGTAGTCCATCTTATAGATATGATCCCCGGAAAGCACCGCCACATACTCCGGATCATACAGATCTACAAATCCGATGTTCTGGCAGATGGCATTGGCCGTGCCCTTATACCAGGTGGCGCCGGTATTGCTTTGATAGGGGGGCAGGATATGTACGCCTCCGTTCATGCGGTCCAGCTCCCAGGGCTGGCCGCTGCCGATGTAGTTATTCAGCTCTAAGGGGCGGTACTGGGTCAGCACACCCACGGTATCTATGCCGGAATTGGCGCAGTTGGACAGAGGAAAGTCGATGATGCGGAATTTCCCCCCGAAGGGAACCGCCGGCTTGGCCATGTCCCCGGTGAGCACATAGAGCCGGCTGCCCTGACCCCCGGCCAGCAGCATGGCGATACATTCTTTTTTCACAGATGATTCGCTCCTTTCTTCCGGTTATACTTTCCAGCGCCCCGCAGATACACCGTACCCAGAGGCGGGATCCGAACAGCGATGGAGGTCTCGCGCCCGTGGGACGGAACAGCCTCCACCGGTATGGGTGTTTCATTGATGGCACCGCTGCCGCCCCATTGCAGGGCATCGGTGTTGAAAATCTCCTTGTATTCCGCCCTCTCCGGCACGCCGAAGCGGTAATTCTCCCGCAGCACCGGAGAGAAATTCACCGCGCACACAAGCTCCCGGCCCCGGCGATCCCGCCGGAGGAACACGATGACATTGTTATGGTTATCGTCCGGCACCAGCCAGGTAAAGCCGTCCCAATCCAGGTCGTTTTCCCACAGGGCCGGGGTTTTCCTGTAAAACCGGTTCAGCGCCCGGATGCACCCATGGGCGGCGGAGACCAACGGATCCTGCAAAACGCCCCAATCCAGCTGTCCGGCAAAATCCCATTCCTTCCACTGAGGCAGCTCACCGCCCATGAATAGAAGCTTGCACCCCGGGTGGGCCAGCATATAGGCTAAAAAGCCCTTCACACCGGCCAGCTGCATTCTCTCGTCTCCGGGCATCTTGCCCCGGAGGGAGCCCTTCATATGCACCACCTCGTCATGGGAGATGGGCAGCACAAACCTCTCAGAAAAAGCGTACACCATGGAAAAAGTGACATCCTTATGATGGTATTGGCGAAAATAGGTATCCATCTTCAGGTAGTGGCACAGGTCGTTCATCCAGCCCATGTTCCACTTCAGGTCAAAGCCCAGCCCCTCGTTCCCCGTCACATGGGGCCAGGCGGTGGACTCCTCCGCGATCATCAGCGCGCCGGGCCTTTCCCGGTGAACGGTGCGGCACAGCAGCTGTAAAAACTCTACCGCTTCCAGATTTTCCCTGCCGCCGTTTCGGTTGGGCCGCCACTGGCTGCGGCCGTAATCCAGGTACAGCATAGAGGCCACAGCGTCCACCCTGAGACCGTCCATATGGTACTCCCGCAGCCACCACATGGCCGACGAGAGGAGGAAGCTGCGCACCTCGCCCTTTCCATAGTCAAAGACCCGGGTACCCCAGCCCTCATGCTCCCATTTCAGTCTATCGCCGTATTCATACAGGCAGGTGCCGTCAAACTCCAGCAGGCCCTGCTCGTCCTTGCAGAAATGGGCCGGCACCCAATCCAAAAACACCGCCAGGCCCGCCCGGTGGAGCCGATCCACCAGGTACTTAAAATCCCGGGGGGTGCCATAGCGGGAAGTGGGGGCAAAATATCCCGTACACTGATAGCCCCAGGAATCATCCAGTGGGTACTCCGTCACAGGCATCAGCTCCACCGCCGTGTAGCCCATGTCCGACACATACTTGGCCAGCTCATCCGCCAGCTTTCGGTAGTTAAAGGGATTGCCGTCGGCGTAGCGCCGCCAGGAGCCCGGATGCACCTCGTAAATATTCAGGGGCCGGGTCAGCAGCGGCTTGTCAACAAGGCTCTTTTCCCATGCATCGTCCTGCCAATCATAGTCCAGAGGTGCCAGCTTACTGTCCGTCTCAGGGCGGGTAGCAGCGTGAAAGGCGTAGGGATCCGCTTTCCACACGATTCTCCCATCAGCCCGGGTCAGACAGAACTTATAGCTGTCGTAATCCTTCGCCCCGGGGACAAAGCACTCCCACACGCCATCTGCGCACTGCATGGGAATCTGCTCCCAGCCGGAAAAGTCCCCGGCCAGACGCACCGCCCGGGCGTGGGGCGCCCACAGCCGGAATCGGAAGCCGCCGCATTCGGGGTGCGCCCCGAACCAATCCGCCGCGGCGCACCAGGTGCCGCCAAAAAAAGCCTCTTTATCCACCTGCGCCACCTCCTCATTCTCTCCATTCTATCATTCCGCCGGGACAGAGCCTGCCGAAACGAACGGAATCTGATTGCATTATTTTACCCTAATTCCCGCGCTCCGTCAAGAAACGTATACAGCGGCGACTATCCCCGGAAAGGGCAGCCGCCGCTGCATAATTCACTCCGATTGCTCCTGCTGCAGCGCAGCACCCATGCCGAAATCCTCGGCTACGCTGCCGCCGTCCCGCCGGAGCATCTGCTCCATCACACGGATATCGCTGTCCACATCCATGGCGTCGGATTGATAGAGCTGATCCAGCTGCCGCTCAAAGCCCGCCACGATCTTATCCATTGTGTCGGCAATGCGCTGCTTAGCCTGAGACACATTCCCGCCGCTGACGCCGGCCTCCTCAAAGTCAGCATAGCTATCCAGCAGCTTTTGGGTGGTGGGCAGGTAGTAGTTGAGAAAGGTGGACGCCTTGGCTTTCTTGGCCGGTTCCTCCTCCACAATGCGGAAAATTTTACCCGCCAGATCCTCCAGCCGGTCAATCTTGGCGCTGATGGCGGGGTCAGCGATGCGGTCATTGGCCCGGCGGATATCCCGCAACTGGCCGCTGTAGCCCTCCTCCGCCTCCGCCGGGGCGGGCTGTGTCTCCTTTTGGGCCTGCTCCAGGTCCTCGGCCGCCTCAAAGGTGCGCACCAAAACGCCCCGGCCCAGGTCCAGGTAGGCCTCCTTACCCCAAAGGCCCTTCTGCACCATCTGCTCCAGGTCGTTTTCCACCCGGCGGGTGGACACATTTGCAGCTGCAGCCAGCTGGGATATGGTCACCATGGGCTTTTTCCCGGCAATGGCCTGATACTTGGCATAGCGGCGCAGACGGCGGCGCATCCAGTGGCTGCCCAGAAGCAGCCCCAGGCCCCCGGCGGTAATGCCCATGGGCCAAAATGTGTACTCCAAAAACGCTCTCCAGTTGCCGTACTCCAGGAAGAACAGGTTATCCCCCAACGCGTTAAACAGGATGATGGCGCCAATTACGGTCACCACAAGACCGATGTTCCGCAGTACATTCGCATTGCTGTCAGAGATCTTTGGGGTACGGGTAATGCTGCTCTTGCGCTTCCTGCTCTGAGCCGCGGAGTCGCTCTTTTTTTTCTCCGCAGCGGTGGGAGCAGCGGTAGCTGTCACGGCATCCTCCGGCTCGGCTGTAATGATCGTCTGCTGTGCGCCGGCGCGGTTTTTCTTGCGCTTGCTGCTGTCGGAAAGCTTGGCAAAAAGCACGATAAGGCCCACTGGCCACGCAAAGGCAAACAGGAGGGCAATGACAATCCACGACCACAGCTCATTGTTATCCGGTTTTTTCGGCTGTCTGGCATTTCTGCTCTCATCCATGAGTCGTTTCCTCCTGCTCAATATGACTAACTGTTGTTCGATACATTTATTTTACTCTTTTTCCCTCTCTGCGTCAAGAAACGGCTGACAATCTTTATGAGATTTGCAGGCAGCCGGGAAACCGGCCGCCTGTGCGTTGTTTGTCAAAAGGTCTCGCAGAGCTCGCGTCCGCAGACGCGAAAAATTCAGATCATTTTTCACCGCCACATGTGCGTGGGGAAAAATCCCTCTCAGGCGAGAAGCAGCGGACTGCGATCCCTTTGGCAGAAAAATCGAAGATTTTTCGCCAGAGGTTTTTATTTCCCCCGGCGCGTATAGATCCGGGCCAGGCCGCCCTCGGCGGTCTCCCGATAGCGCTGGTTCATATCCAGGCCCGTGTAGTACATGCTTTTCAGCACCATATCGTAGCTGATATTCCGGGTGCCGGTGAGGAAGTAGGCAATATTGGCGGAGTTGATGGCCCGCATGGCAGCCACGGCGTTGCGCTCGATACACGGCACCTGCACCAAGCCGCAGATGGGATCGCAGGTAAGACCCAGATGATGCTCCAAAGACACCTCGGCGGCATACTCAATCTGATGGATATTATACCCGAATGCCTGGCAGGCAGCAGCCGCCGCCATGGAGCAGGCCACGCCTACCTCCGCCTGGCAGCCGCACTCCGCCCCGGATACCGAGGCGTTGCGCTTGGCCAACTCGCCGAACAGGCCCGCCACACCCAAAGCGTGGGCAATGTCCATGTCGCTGAGCTTTCTCTTGTCCCGGAAATAGTACAGCACCGCCGGCAGCACCCCGCAGGAGCCGCAGGTGGGCGCCGTGACAATGGTGCCGTTATCGGCATTCTGCTCGCTGACGGCATAAGCATAGGAGCAGACCTTCTGACACTCCACCAGCTCCGGGTGCTTGGTCTCCACAATATGGTCGTGCATGTATTTGGCCTTGCGCTGAATGTGCAGGCCGCCGGGCAGCTCCCCGGTGCGGGAGAGGCCCTCCTCCACGGAGGCGGCCATCACACGCCACACACCCATGAGATAGTCCCAGATCTCGGGTCCTTCGTTCATCTCAATATACTCTACTAAATCTACATACCTGTATTGGCAGAACTGCAGGATCTCAGCAAAGGAGTTCTCCATATAAATCTCCTCGCTCTCCATCTCCTGCTCCCGGCCCTCTATGACAATGTCGCCGCCGCCAATGCTATGCACCCGGATGCGGCCCAGCTCCTCCCCGCCCCGGAGGGCAATGAGGTCCATGGTGTTGGGGTGCTTTATATCCTCGGGCTCTCTCTCCGAGAAGATCACCTCTGCCGCCACGGGGGCAAGGGCGTCCCGTATGGCGCGGTCAGTGCCGTGGCCCCGGCCCGTCTTGGACAAAGAGCCATAGAGAATCGCCTGAAATTTATCCGCCTCCGAATGCTCCCCGCGGAAGATCACCGCCGCCCGGGCGGGGCCCATGGTGTGGGAGCTGGACGGTCCTGTACCAATTTTATAAATATCACGGATGGATTTCATGGCATTCACCCCTTCTTAGATTTTCAAGCGAATTATATCATAGCGGCCGAAAAAGGGCAACCCCGATCAAGCACCGAGCCCCAAACAAAAAAGCTGCGGTCCACCGGCGGGCCGCAGCTTTACCATTATATTTTATAATGTATATAGCAGTTTTGCATGAGGAAAATTGATTCCACTATATTGGGCTATTAAAAATACACTACTACCCTTTCCCAAAAAATGCAAGACAAAAAATTAACGAATTATATATAAATTTTTTGTTAACATTTACCCTTGATTCTGTTAAGATTCCGTACTATAATCCGAACGTGTTTTAAAGTGAGCTTTCTATGCGAGGGGATTATGGCGGCATAATTTTCCTCGCAGTAGACTTTTCTCCTGTTTTTTCAGCTATATTGGTGCATTAAATGTAATTTGCAGTAATACAGCGATACTATATGATACGTGATAGGAGGCGGAATTATGCAGACCATGACACGGGCCGAAGCGGCAGATAAGCTGATAGACCGCTACGCCGGATATTTTGATATCTCCCCTGCCCAGGAGGAGCAGGCGCCCCTGGTGGCCACCTGCGATTTCCACGCCCATTCAGAAAAATATGTGCTCAGCCGAAAGGCAAAGCTCTGGGAGGCAGGCAGCCACGAATATGTGTACCTGTTTTCTGTGCCCCATCTGACGGAGGATATTTACAACTCCTGCCGGGACTATGCCTTGGAGCATGGCATGGCTAAGGTGGAGCCGGGTCCCACCCATATGTACAGCTACATCACCACGATGTTCCTGTGTGACAGCTGCGACAAGGCAGCAAAAAAAGCTCTGCGGAAATGCCGCATCTATAAGAGCTTCAAAATGGCCTTTTGGGGGTGGATGGATTTCCACTCGGGCCTGGCGGTGCTGGAGGAAGGAAAAGCATTTTCCAACGCCAGCGGAAAAAGTGCAGCACAGCTTTTGAATAAAACGCTGTTTTGTAAAGCAAAGAAACAACTGTTAGGAAAGGAGAAAACTTTATGAATGCTGCATTGTTTTTAATCATTGGCATTGTTGTGCTGGTCATAGGCTACATTTTCTATGGCGGCTGGCTTGCCAAGAAGTGGGGCATCGATAACAGCCGTGTTACCCCTGCTCATGAACTGGAAGACGGCAAGGACTATTGTCCCGCCAAGGGCCCCGTGCTGATGGGCCATCACTTCTCTTCTATCGCCGGCGCAGGCCCCATCAACGGCCCCATCCAGGCCGCTGTGTTCGGCTGGGTGCCCGTGATGCTGTGGGTGCTCATCGGCGGTATCTTCTTCGGTGGCGTGCATGACTTCGGTGCTCTGTTCGCTTCCATTCGTCACAAGGGCCAGTCTATCGGCGAGGTCATCGGCGATGCCATCGGCCCCAAGGCTAAGAAGCTGTTTATCATTTTCTCTTATCTGACCCTGATTCTGGTGGTGGCTGCCTTCGCATCCATCGTTGCCAACACCTTCAAGGCCACTTACACGGAGACCGGCGCCATTAACTATGAGGCGTCTGCCGCCAATGCTTCTACCGCCATCATCTCCATCATGTTCATTCTGATGGCCATCATCTTCGGCTTCTTCGTATACCGCCGCAACGCCAACCTGGGTGTTGCCACCATCATTGGTGTTATCGGTATCGCCGCTTGCATGTACATCGGCCTGAACTGGCATCCCATCTACCTGAGCTACACCGTGTGGATGATCATCGTGGGTCTGTACATCGGTATTGCTTCCGTTACCCCCGTGTGGATCCTGCTGCAGCCCCGTGACTACCTCAGCTCCTTCCTGCTGTATGGTATGATTATCCTGGCTGTTGTGGGCATCATCGGCTGCCACCCCACCGTGGATATGCCTGCCTTCACCGGCTTCTATGATACCCTGGCTCCCAGCGGCACCTCCCTGGGTTATATGTTCCCCGCCCTGTTCGTGACCATCGCCTGCGGCGCTGTGTCCGGCTTCCACTCTCTGGTGGGCTCCGGCACCACTGCCAAGCAGCTGGATCAGGAAAAGGATGCCAAGCCCATCGCTTACGGCGGCATGCTCATCGAGTGCGCTCTGGCTCTGATCTCCGTGTGCGCTGTTGGCTACATTTGGGCCAAGTACTCCTCCGGCGAGACCGTGACCCCCACCGTGGTGTTTGCTACCGGCCTTGCCTCCATGTTCTCCGAGGTGTTCGGCAGCAGCTGCTACAACGTGGTGTACTCCATGCTGATCCTGGCCGTTTCCGCCTTCTGCCTGACCTCCGTGGATACCGCCACTCGTCTGGCCCGTTACATGTTCCAGGAGCTCTTTACTCCTGCCGGACAGGATGTCAAGAACCTCACCGGCTGGCGTAAGGTCATCACCAACCCCTATGTGGCAACCGCTATCACTGTAGTGGCCGGCGTTGTTCTGGGCCTGACCGGCTATGCCAAGATCTGGGCTCTGTTCGGCGCTGCCAACCAGCTGCTGGCTGCCCTGGGCCTGCTGGCTGTGTGCTGCTGGCTGGGTAAGGTTGGCCGCAACAACAAGATGTTCTACTTCCCCATGTTCTTTATGCTGGTGGTAACTCTGACCTCCCTGGTCTTCACCATCAAGGCACAGGTTGCCGGTATCATCGCCGGCGGCGAAGGCGTGGTGTGGTTCTACATCCGCGGCATCATCGGCGTGCTGCTGGTGATCCTGGCCATCGACCTGGTGGTCGAGGGCATCAAGGCTCTGTCTGCACAGAAGAAGCAGAAGGCTGCTGCCTGATTTATCGGATTCCCTTTCTATCCATTCTCCTCAAACTGCAAAGCGGGATAGCCCTTAGGCTATCCCGCTTTGTCGTATTTATCCGGCAGGCCGCCTCAGCCTGATTGTCTCTCCGGCCCTATACCCGCACAGGGCCTTTTGCATTATCTCCCGAAAATCCTGAGCTGCCGTAAAAAAACAGTTGACAAAGGCAGTTAGATATGTTAAACTCACATCAGTTAGAGGCGATTAACCCTCCTGCATTTTCCTTGTATGTCCGCAAAAAAGCGGCACAACCTGTCCACAAAGGAGGGAAGCCGGAATGTCCGATGAAATGATCGTTCGCCAGTGTGCACCTACCTTGGCAGGCATCAAAACGGGCAGCCTGTTTCCCTGCCCCTATGAGTCCCGCACACAGCTCATGGATGAGATTCGCGCCATGAACCACATGCTGGTGCCCAAGGGCCTGTGCATGCTTCCCGTCCGGTGTGAGGGCGGCAGCGCACTGCTGTATGTGTACCGCCCCGGCAGGCTGCAGCAGGATCTGCAGAATGACCTGGCCCAGCGGCTTCTGCAAAAGGCCGGGTATTCCCGGGGAGGCAGCGCGCTGTGCGTGTCCCAGCTGGTGCAGCGGTTGCGGCAGCAGGAGGATTTTCCTCACGAGGTAGGGCTGTTTCTCAGCTACCCGCCGGAGGATGTGGCGGGCTTCATCGCCAACAACGCCCGCCGGTGTAAATGCGCCGGCCTGTGGAAGGTCTACGGGGATGAAAAAAGAGCCCGCAGAATGTTTCACGCCTTTAAAGCCTGTACGGCAGACTACTGCCGCCATCTGCGCTCCGGGCGATCCCTGGAGGAGCTTGTGGTGGCTGTCTGAATAAAAACACGGAAAGGAGTTTTTTCCATGCTGCAATGGCTATCTTCCAACCTATCCACCATTGTCATTTCCCTTCTCTTACTTGCTGTAGTCTTTCTCATTGTTCGCTATCTGATCCGCCAGCACAAGCAGGGAAAACACTCCTGCGGCGGCAACTGCGGTGCCTGCGGAGGCTGCGCCCATTGCCACGGCAAGACCTGAAAACGGAAAACTGCGGAGCGAGCTGCTCCGCAGTTTTCTGCTTTTCACCCATCCAAACCGGTCATTGAATACCCGTCTGTGTCGTTTTAGCACTCACCTTATATGAGTGCTAAAATTCATATTCTGTTCACAGAAATTGCTGGATTTGTTCACACCTCCGGCATAGAATCATAATTGTTCCAAGGGGAACAGAAAAGATAAATCCAAACAGTTTATATAGGAGGTCTTTATCATGTTGAATCGCAATCATGCACTGAGCGTATTTGATCCGTTCCGTGAGATGGAGAAGATCGAGAAGCACTTCTTCGATGAGCCGTGGGGCAACTTCAGCCGGACCTTCGCCGACTCCTTCCGCACCGACGTCACCGATGAGGGCGACCACTTCAAGATCACGGCCGATCTGCCGGGCTTTGAAAAGGAGAACATCCACCTGGATCTGTATGACGATGCCCTGACCATTTCCGCCGAGCGTCATTCCGACCACGAGGACAAGGATAAGCGCGAAAAGTATCTGTGCTGCGAGCGCAGCTACGGCGCTTACAGCCGCACCTTCAATGTCACCGGCATTGATACTTCCGCCATCAAAGCCAAATACGACAAGGGTGTGCTGGAGCTGATCCTGCCCAAGGCCGCCAAGGAGGAGAAATCCGCCAAGCGCTTGGAAATCGAGTGATCTCTCATTCACCCATTCAGAGAAAAAGCCGCCGCAGGCAATGCCTGCGGCGGCTTTTAACTGCCCCAAAATCTTCCGGATTTTGGGGCACAAGGCTTGCAGCCTGCTGCGCGCATAATTTTAAGCCCATGGCCCAAAATTCCACACTGGCAGCCTGAGAGGAATTTTTCCTCACGCACATGTCGCGGTGAAAAATGATTTAAATTATTTGCCGCCTGCGGGCGGCAAACTCTGCGAGTCTCAAAAATGGATGCCGCCGCAGGCAATGCCTGCGGCGGCTTTTTTATGCGGTCAGCCCTTTTTATGCTCAGCAAAGTAATCCCGAAGGATGGTCAGGCTTTCCTCCCGCAGCACGCCGGCTGTGACCTGCGGCTGCCAAAAGGAGTTTTCAAACACCAGGGCCGAGCAACTGCAGCCCTTGTTGCCCAGCAAGGTCTCCAAATCGTCATTGCTTGCGCCGTACACCAGCCGTCCAAGCTTCACCCAGACCATAGCGCCGCTGCACATGAAGCACGGCTCGCAGCTGGCATACATGGTGTACTCCCGCAGGTCGGTGATGCCTGTCTGGGCGCAGAATTCTCGGATTAGGCCCGCCTCGCCATGAAATGTTGGATCGTGGCGGGTATAGATCTGATTCTCATTGGAAAAAATGATCTCCCCGTCCTTCACCAGTACCGCGCCAAAGGGCTCATTGCCGTGGGCCACAGCGGCAGCGGCCAGCGCAATGGCTTTTTTCATGAAATATTCGTCATTCATAGTGTTGTATCCCCTTATATTTTCCCCAGTTCCGGAAACGGCGTCACGGGGCGCTGCACCCCACTGTGTGTCCCGATGATTTTCTCCATGCAGGCCACGTTATACCACCGCCCGAACTTATAGCCGCACCGGTGGTACAGACCCGCCTGCTCAAAGCCCAGATGCCGGTGAAAATCCAGGCTGTTGCTTGTCAGGTATTCATCCTCCTTCTCCTCCGGGCAGGCCACTACAGCGTACATGTTCAAAATACCCATCTGTCCCAAGGCCCTCTCCAGGGCCTGGTAAAGGGCCCGGCCCATGCCGCACTTTGTCGCCCCCCTGCGCAGATAGATGGTGGTCTCGCAGCACCAATCATAGGCCGCCCGGGCGTAAAACGTCCCAGCATAGGCATAGCCCAGGATCCGGCCGTCCTGCCGCAGCACCAGGTAGGGAAAGCGGCTCAGGGTATTCTCGATCCGCCGGCGGAACTCCGCCGCCGTGGGGGTCTCGTACTCAAAGGTGATGGCCGTATTCTGCACATAGTAGTCGTAGATGGCCACCAGCTCCTCGGCGTCCTCCGGCACTGCGCCTTCAATGGTAAAGGCACGGTTTTCTTTCATAGCTCTATCTCCTCCAGATCCTCCGGCACATAGAGCCTGCCATGAAAGAACTCGCAGCCTTCCCGAGTATACAGGGCTTTGCGGTCCCGGATATTTTTATCCTCTGTGTGGTACAGCACCAGGTTCTTCACCCCCATGGATTGGGCCAGGCGGCAGGCATCCGCCACGGTGGAGTGGTGCTTTTCATAGGGGCGGAACACATCCGCCTGGGAGGACAGGCAAAATGCCTCGTGCAGCAGCCAATCACTGCCCCGGACGTACCTCTCCTCGCAGTCGTGGTAGGGTTCATCTCCGCAGCAGGTAAGCCGTTTTCCCTCGCCCAATTCCATGGAAAAGCCAAACTGCCGGTCCTTGGTAGAGCCAATGTCGAAGAAGGTGACGGGCCTGCCCAGGATCCTTTGCTGCTCGCCGTCCTCTACGGCCACCAAATGCAGCCGCCGGCCTATAAATTGAGTCTGCTTTTCATGCAGGAGCTTGCCGGCCATATCCTCCAGCAGCCCGATGACCTCTCTATGGCCATAGATCACCGCATCGCCCTCATACTCGCCCCGGGCCATCCCCTGGCAGATGAGACGCATCATCCAGAGAATGCCTAAAATATGGTCCATATGCTTATGGGTGACGAAAACAGTGCGGATCTGCCGCCAATCTATATCCGCCTGCTTCAGCCGCAGCAAAAGGGTGTTTCCGCCGCCCCCGTCCACCAGGAAATACAGCCCGCCCTCCTGCAGGACAAAGCAGGTATTATAGCACGCCGTCACCACGGCGTTGCCGGTTCCCAGCATAGTAAGTTTCATGTTGTTTTCACTCCTTTTCTGCAGGGGTTTCCCCCGCCTTCATGGTGTAAGCGCCGCAAAAATGCAATTCCCCGCCGCTCTGCATTTATTCGCCGGAATCCCACCCGTCACAGTGCCTCGAAATGATATCTGGGCTGGCCAACACTTTTTCTGCCGTACTCGATGGCTTCCGCCGGGCAGTAGCAGATGCAGGCCATGCAGTGGGTGCAGCGGTCTCCCCAAACCGGCTTACCGACCCGCAGGGTGATGTTGTTCATGGGACAGAGCTTGGCGCACCGGCCGCACCCGGTGCAGCCGTCCCCGACCCGGAAGGCCTTCGCCTTGACAAAGAACGAGTAGAACGCCGGATTCACCGGGCCGCTCATGAAGCGGTCATAGAGATTATTCCGGGTGGGGGCAAAGGCCCGCCCCGCCCGGACGGCGGCGATAGCCGCATCGATGCCCGGTTCGGCCCGGGACACAATCTGCCGAGCTTCCTCCACCTCGGGTGCGTGAAACATGGCGATATAATTCTCCGGCATAACGATCTGCACCGTTCCCATGCAGGCCAGGCCCTTAGCCTGGCAAAGGGCCCGGTTATACCCGGCGGCGCTGCCAATCTCGCTGCCGCAGGTCATGACAAACCACACCCGCTTTGCTCCGGCCATCCGGGTTTTCAGCAGCCAGTCCCGCACCAGGCGGGGAATCCGCCATGCGTAGGTGGGTGTGACTACCACCAAATCCTCCCCGGTCTCCACCGGAGAGGTGTCCTCAGCCTTGATGCGCTCATTCAAATCCAGCAGCTGGTCGTCCAGCTCCGCCGCCATACGCTTTGCCACATGCCGGCTGTTGCCTGTGCCGGAAAAATACAGGATCATATGGTCCCCTCCTCTTATCCGTTGTTTGTCACTCATACATGGCCAGCACTTCCGCCGCATGGGCCCGCATTGCCTGGACCACATGGTCCGGGCCCACGATCCGTGCCAGGCTGCCGAAGCCGCTGATCCACGCGAAAAACTGCGGGCTCACCTCCACCTGTGCGGTCACGGTGAAGCAGCTCTCCCCGTCCGGGATGAGCATCGCCTCCCGGCCCAGCCGGTCTAAAACGGCGCCCACCAGCTGGTTATCAAACCGCATCCGCACCCGCTCCTCCCGGCCGCTGAACATGCCGAAGACCTTTTTGGCATATTCCGCCATATCCAGGGCAGCGAAGCTCTCCTGGCCGTCCCGGGCCTCGTCCAGGATGCCGATGTCCAGCATCTTATCCACCCGAAAATGCTTAATTATACCGGCCTCGGAATCGTAGGCCACCAGGTAATAGTTCTCATCGTCCCAGGTAAGAGCGAAGGGGCTGACGACATAATAGCCGCCATCTCTGCGGAACCGGCGCTCCTTGCTGACCGTGTAGTCAAAATAACGGAACCTGATCCTGCGGTCCCGGGCGATACCCGTATGGATCTCATCCACGTTGTAGTAGATGGACTCGTTCATGGTCTTGATGCGGTTTTTCACATAGACCTGCCGGGAGAGGAGCTGAGCCTCGTAAACGCTGGCCAGGCTCTCGATTTTGCGGATAAGGGCCAGTGTCTTTTTGTAGGTGATGAATTTAGAGGATTGGACGCTGTCCACCAGCAGCTTCAGCTCCGGCAGCTCAAATTCCCGGCTGCCCACGTAGTAGCCGCTCTGCCGGCCGATCTTCACCTGGATGATATCCAGGCCAAAGCGGCGCAGAGCCTCTACGTCGTCATAGATGCTCTTGCGTTCAGCCGGGATCCCCTCCCCGCTGAGGAAATCTATTATCTGCTGCACCGTCACCGGGTGCGTCTCGTCAGAGCTGCGCAGCAAATAGCGCATAACATAGAGCAGCTTCAGCTTTTGGGATGACTCTCGCGGCATATGCTCTCCCCCTCCATTCCTTCCGCCGTTTATTATACCGCACGGCCGCTGCACTGTAAATATAAATTCAACCGGCCGGATAGGTCAAAAAGCCGGGCAGCCGGTGTTCGCTCCGGCTGTCCGGCTTTTCCGGGTGTGATTTCCCTCCCCGGTTCGGCGGAAAATCTGCCCGCTCACAGGGTCAGTCGCCCCCTCTCCATGCCGTCCACTGTGAAGGAAAACAGCGTTTCCTTGGGCACGGCGGCAAAATAACCGCTGCGCCGGTATACCTCAGTATAGTTCTTTTCGATGAGCTCCAGGGTGTTCTTCAGCTGCATCATGGCCGCCACCTCATGCTTGCAGCTCCCGCCGCAGAAGCATGAACAGGTCAGGCCGCTGACCTCGCCGCCGCAGTAAGTGAAGTTCACCTCATAGGCCCGGCTCCCCTCCACAATAGCCCGGCCCTTGGTCCCGTCCACACAGAGATACCGGACCCTATCCTTCACAAAGTATGCAAGGCCCCGCTCCACCGCCGGGTTGGGCGCCTTCATTGCTTTCAGATCACTGAGGGGGAAGGAGGTCTCATCCTGCCCGCTGGCGTACTCGTCCTCGGGCTTGTCGGGGGCCATGAACCAGAGCGCCGCCTTCTCCGCAGGGATGGCCGCCCGGTCAAAGGTGACAAAGTGGGACCCGGCCACATAAAACTCCCCGTGGACCGCAGTATCCGCTACGGCGATGACACGTTTGTAATCGGCAAGCTTGATGCGGAAATTGTAGCTGACCTCCACCACCCGGCCGCGCACGCCCTCCAGCTTGCCCTCCACATAGACCAGGTCTCCCTCATGAAGGTCGAAGCGATCATTGTAATACGTCCAGGACCTGTCCCGGCTCTCGAAATACACCTGCACCACAGACGGATGGGGCGCATCCGTGTGCTGCCGCGCCTGGTACACAGATTCTTCACACCGCGTCCGCTTATGATCCGCAGTAAAACCGATCTTAAATGCCATTGCCTATCCCTCCTGTTTTCTCCTTGGTCTGTAATTTTTGTTTCTACAGTTATTTTACAGAGTCATCTGTCCCATAAACCGGACTTGATATAAGAAAAAGCGCCCTCTGCGATTTTTTCGCAGAGGGCGCTTTTGTCAGATCTTATTGGGGCCGGATCACCGTACAAAGTGCGTATGTACGCGCTCTTCCTTTTTGGGCAGGCCGAACTTTTCCTTGCCCAGGGCAATACTCTTCATAAGGAAGGTCATGTTTCGGGCCAGGGTCCGCATGGTCTGCCTGCCCTCCCCATCCTCCAGGGCATCTCCCGGCTCAAGGCCGTGAATGGAGTTCCAATACTGGCTGGACGCCACCGGCATGCCGTTGATGGTGAAATACTTGTTCAGCTCGTCAAAGGTGGCCGAGCAACCGCCGCGGCGGGCGCACACCACGCTTGCGCCGACCTTCATGGTCTTGTCAAAGCCGGTGCTGTAAAAAAGGCGGTCCAGCACGGCGATGAGGGTGGCGTTGGCAGAGGCAAAATACACAGGACTTGCGACAACAAAGCCATCCGCCTCCTTCAGCTTGCCGGCCAGCGCATTGACCACATCGTCAAACACGCACTTACCCGTCACCTTGCACCGGCCGCAGGCGCTGCAGCCCCGAACCGGCTGATTGCCCACCTGCACCAGCTCCGTCTCCACGCCTTCCTCAGCAAAGACGCTGCACATTTCCTCCAGCGCCGCGGCGGTGTTGCCGTTGACCCTGGGACTTCCGTTGAGCATCAAAACCTTCATGGGATGTTTTCCTTCCTTTCAGACGTATTTGCCGCAGCCGCAGAGCGCAGGCTTTCCCGCTGCATAGGTTGCCTTAAATATCGGAAACCTGAGCAAATTCTGCATCGGCCGCATCATCCTGGGTGACTTTTCGAATCATATTCAAAAAACCGTCCGAAAGGTCACTGGCAAAAAACTTGCGAACTCCGGCGGCATCCTGCGGGGCGCAGAGATCATTCTCTTTAAGCACGCGAATGACCTCCTCCACCACGATTCTTGATGGATTTACGAAATTCACCGTCGGATAAAGCTCTCCGATGGTCTCTTGAATAAAGGGATAGTGTGTACAGCCCAGGACCAGGTTCTCCACCGAATTGGTCTCAATGAAGCTGTCCAGATAGTAGTGGGCAACGGTCTCGATCACCTTTCCCTCCCAAAATCCGTTTTCGATCAGCGGAACAAAAACCGGGCATGCTTTGGAGCAGGAGTCGATCCCGCGGGCCTGCAGCTGGCGCTTATAAACGCCGCTTTTGATGGTGGCGTGGGTCGCGATTATCCCCACATTCTTCAGCCTATTTTCGGCAATGTGCTGCACGGTCGGCTCGATGATACTGATGATGGGGATGGACGGAAATTTCTCGCGGAGGATATCCGTACACAAGGCGCTGACGGTATTGCAGGCGATGAGGATCATCTTCACATCCTGGTGCGCCAGAAACTCCACAATCTGGATAGCAAACCGTATGATTGTGTCCCGGGCCTTGTCGCCATACGGCGTTCGGGCTGTGTCGCCGAAATAAACCACATTTTCGTTAGGCATCCGCTTACAGATTGTCTTTATACAGCTTAGGCCTCCCAATCCGGAATCAAATACGCCAATAGGGCGTGTATCGGACATCGCTATTCCCCCCATCAAGTTTTATGCTTATTCATCCGTCTGATTTTCCGCAGATGCCGCTCCTAAGCGTTCCTATTTCTTAGGAGCCAAACGAGCTTGCCGCATTATATTCTTTAACATGGATCTTTAACGCAATGTACAGCATTTTTTCTACGATATTATATCCCGTGCTGTGGGAAATGTCAATGAAGGCAGCGTCTTTATTTGCGTCGGATGCCCTGGGATTTCCTTCAGCAGGCCGCTCCACAGGGTTCAGGCAAAAGAAAGCGCAGGAGCAGCCTTCTATCCCTTGTCGATCCGCGATTTTTGGTAGACAATCGGAGTGCCGGATGTTAAAATGTTCTCAAAGCAGTATTTTGGGAGGTGACACTATGCCCCTAATCATCGTTCGCAACGACATCACGAAAATGCCTGTGGACGCCATTGTCAACGCGGCCAAGGAGTCCCTGCTGGGCGGAGGCGGGGTGGATGGGTGCATCCACCGGGCGGCGGGGCCGGAGCTGCTGGCCGAGTGCCGACGGCTTGGCGGCTGCAAAACCGGCGACGCCAAGATCACAAAAGCTTATCGTCTCCCCTGCCGGTATGTGATTCACACCGTTGGGCCTGTGTGGCGAGGCGGCGGGCATGGCGAGCGGGAGCAGCTGGCCTCCTGCTATCGGACGAGCCTGGCGCTGGCCCAGGCGCACAACTGCGAGACGGTGGCGTTCCCGCTGATCTCCTCCGGTATCTTCGGCTACCCCAAGGACCAGGCGCTGCGGGTGGCGGTGGACACCATCGGCCAGTTCCTGCTGGGCAGCGACATGACGGTCTACCTGGTCATTTTCGACCGCGCCGCCTACCAGATCAGCGGCAAGCTGTTCGCCGACATTGCCGAGTACCTCGACGACCACTATGTGGACGCCCACACCGACACTCGCCGGGAGCGTCTGCGCGGGAGCTTTGACCTGCAAAGCCAGCCGCTGAGCGTCTACGAGGATGCCGCACCGCAGTATGCCTCCGCTGCCGTAAACCCGGACAACCTGGACGACCTACTGGCACATTTGGACGCCGGATTCTCGGAGACCCTGCTGAAGCTCATTGACCGCAGCGGCAAAAAGGATTCCGAAATCTACAAAAAGGCCAATGTGGACCGCAAGCTGTTCTCCAAGATCCGCAACAATCCGGACTACAAGCCCTCCAAGTCCACGGCCATCGCCTTTGCCATCGCCCTGGAGCTGAACCTGGACGAGACCCGCGACCTCATCGCCCGGGCGGGCTATGCCCTCAGTGCCAGTAGCAAATTCGATGTGATCATCGAGTATTTTATCGGGCGGAAAAAGTATGATATTTTTGAAATAAATGAGGCGCTGTTTGCCTTTGATCAGAGCCTGTTGGGGGCGTGAGGAAAATATATTTTTATAACGAGGAGCGTAACACCATGACTTTTATCTGCTACCCCAAATGCACCACCTGCCAGAAGGCGCAGAAGTGGCTGGACGAGAACGGCATTTCTTATACATTCCGAGACATCAAAATGGAAAATCCCACTTATGAGGAGCTGTCTGCGTGGCATCGGCGCAGCGGGCTGCCGCTCAAGAAATTCTTCAACACCAGCGGTCTCCTCTATAAGTCCATGGCGCTGAAGGATAAGCTCTCCACTATGAGCGAGGACGAGATGCTGAAGCTCCTCGCCACAGACGGCATGCTGGTCAAGCGCCCGGTGCTCATCACCGACAAGGGCGTCTGCCCCGGCTTCAAGCCTGAGGAATGGGCAAAGCTGCTGTAAAAAAACAAAAAGACCGGGCCGCGCGAGACAATCGCGCGGCCCGGCTTTTTCGTTTTAAATTCAGAAGGGCAGAAGGGGCAGCAGCCGCTCCACCAGGAACACGGTGGCGCAGGCGCAGGCCGCCACCGTCACCAGCCCCTTGCCGGCCAGGGCCACCCCCAGCGCCACCACCAGCGCCGCCAGCAGCTTGAGGTAGTTGGCGTTGAGGCCCAGCGCCAGCACCGCCTGCAGTAAGGAACAGAACCAAAGCGCCCGTAACCATGAGGGTCAGTATTGCACCGATAATGCCCTTGGGCATGTCCTTCTTTGGATTTGCCGATTCTTCCGCTGCCAGGGGAACGCCCTCAACAGCGAGGAACAGCCAAATACCGAATGGGAGAGCAGAAATCACACCGGCAACACCGAAAGGCAGAAGTGCCGTACCCCCATCTACGACAGGGGCAATATTGAAGAGATTCGCCACTTCGAAGTGAGGCGCAATGCCAACAACGAAAGCGATAAGGGCGATCATGGCAATAGCGGTAATGCCAAATACGATCTTTAATGCTTCGCCAACACCAATAAGGTGGATACCAACGAAAACAATAAAGAAGAAGCCGATGATGGCAACCGAGGGGATATCGGCGAACAGGCCCAACGCATGCACATACGCAGCAATAAACGTCGAGATGGCAGCGGGGCAAATCGTGTACTCAATCAGGATGGCGAACCCGGTCAGCGCACCACCCACTTTGCCCATGGCGCGGCGGGCAAAGCCATAGCCAGCGCCAGCTGCGGGCATGGCAGAGGACATTTCAGCCAAGCCTATCACCATGAACAAGTACATGGC
>ERZ857984.886-NODE-886-length-30157-cov-5.852933_pt1 | contig 30157 bp, 33 predicted proteins | sample MGYA00519914_ERZ857984 | MGnify/ENA primary metagenome ERZ857984 (study PRJEB31778, sample SAMEA3449417) | human gut metagenome | biome: human gut; feature: human-associated habitat; material: faeces | place: United Kingdom | collected 2010/2012 ... | reverse complement strand
TTTACTTTCGATAGCTTATCAAGGAAAATAAAAAATCCTTGTTTAGTTATAAATAAAAATTTATTAAAAGGAGTTCAAACATGAACAACAAAAAATTATTATCACAATTCTATCTTTTATTATCTTATTTGCAATAAGTTGTAAATCTAATGAAGACCCTGCCCAATTTAAACCAAGTGATTTGATTGGAACTTGGTCTGGAGGAGGAAACAGTTTTACTATTGATAGCTCTAGAAATCTAAATTTCAAATATCAAGGCGTAAATTATCAACACGCATTTAATCACATTCTAGATGAGCCTACTCAATATCTATCTAGTACAGCGTATGATATAAACTATTCTGATACTGATACTTCAAAGTATAATATAGGAGATAAAATAAAAGTAGCCCGATTTAGTTTCAATAGCTCTTCAAGTTGCAATGTTTACATTGGCGAAATTAAATTGATAGAAGAATATAGTGAATTAAATGGTAAAACAATCACGAATAAATCTTGGGATTATAGTGGTGCAGAAAACACTTCTTTAGGAACTTTCACAAAATAAAAATATAAAGATAATAGATAGATAGAATAATAAGAGGCATCGTATTTTATTATAAATATTATCAATAACCATATAAAATATTATCTTATAAATAAAAAATATCTTTTATAATATAAATAAAATCTTGTTTTGGGAATTTTTGAAGCTGAATAACATTTTCTATAGCGTCCGCATAATATAATTTTTTTTCGCTCGGCAAATATGATAAAACAAAATTTTGAGAATTAATGCCGTTTAATAATTCTTTCGTATATCCGTTTTTAGACATTTCTATTATTCTGCTTGGAATATTATCGCCCATAAAAATAAAAACTATATGATTATATAATTTCGCTTTTAATATTTTTTTATCTTCGTTATCTTTTTTAAATAATTTTTGATTATCGTCAATATATAAATCTAAAATTTCGTTTAATTCGTTTTTTAAATTAGTTAAAATTCCTTCGCCGTCTTTGTCAATATCTATAAGTATAAAATAATAAGCGTATAATATTATAGATTTATTTTTTTTAATTATTTCGGCATTTATAAAAACTCTTGAAGAATTAATTGAATACATACTAAACCCGAAATATTTTAATCTGTTTATTATATTTTCTTTATCAATATTTTTATTAATATTATGTTCGACTATTGAATTATTTTTTATAAAATTTAATTTTCTTTTATTAATATTTGCTATATCGATATAAGTAAAAATTAAAGTTAATATTTCAAGCGCTATTAAAATTATTGTTATATAAATATTATTATTTCTGTAAATTGATATAAAAGTTAAATTGGCAAACGCAACGGCTATTAAACCGTAAACGCTTGCCCTAAACAACTCTTTTTTAAAGGAGAACTTTTTGTTATCGTTCATTTCATTTTTAATTATCTATAAGAAGTTATTTCTTGATACGCTCTAACCGCTCTATCCATTACCGCTTTAGTAAAACTTAAAGATAATTCGGCTTCGGCTATAGCGTTCATAACATCCGAAACATCCACTTGGTCGGGTCTTATTCCCGCTTGCACTATTATATTATCTCTATCGACTTGTTTTTGATTAACCGATTCTATAGCCTCGCTTAACATTGTTCCAAAATTGCTTATTAAATCTCTGCTCGTATCTCTTCCTATTTGTTGGGCCGGTCCATAATGTCTTGAGTCTGTGGTTTTCAATACAAAATTATAATTATCTCCGACATTTCCAATATTATTCATAAAATACCCCTTTTAATTTTAATATCTTATTATATTTAAAGCGCTTCCAAACATAGTTTTAGCCGATTGTATCATTGTAGAATTGGCTTCATAAGCTCTTGACGCTTCCATCATATCTACCATTTCCGTCACAGGATTTACATTTGGCATTTCAACATAACCCGCTTTCTCTCCGTATTTAATAGCGTCAGAATGCGAAGGGTTATAAACAAATCTTGTAGCGCTTTCCATATCTTTTTCTATGCTAAAAACTCTAACTCCCGTTCCTACATTAGGCTGCAAAGCGTCAGGCAGAAAAGGACTTTTATATTTATTGCCATCATCTCTTGGCTTAAATATAACTCTACTTCTTCTAAAAGCTCCGCCTTCCGTTGTTCGAGTAGTATTAACATTCGCTATATTATCGGCTATAACATCAAGCCTTGTTCTTTGAGCGGTAAGTCCGCTTCCCGAAGTATTTATAATTGAAAATATTCCCATAATTTCTCCTTTATCTAAATCTAAAAACTAAAATTAAGCGTTTCCTATCATTCTTCTAATTTCTCTATATTGAGAGTTAACTATTTGAGTAAACATTTGATACCTTAAAGTATTTTTAGCCTCTTCCGCCATTTCTTTATCTATATCTACATTATTTTTATCGTTTCTATAGCTTGTATCAAAATCTACGGTTATAGTCGGCGCAACTTCTCTATAATCCATCGGCATATTAAAAGGAAAATGTCTTGCGTCCGTTCTTTTCGCTTCCAAACCGTTATATTCTTCGCTGTCTAAAGCTCTGCCTAATTGATATTCAAATGTTACATCGCTTCTCTTAAAATTTGGAGTTGAAACATTAGCTATATTGTCGGCTATAACCTCCGCCCTCAAACCGTAAACATTTAAAAGTTTTTTTGCAATAGTCATCGTTTTAGCGTAAGTAGTGTCTGCAAACATACTCATAATTTTATAATCCTAAAATTGTAGTTTTATTTATTTTCGGTTTTTTGAAAAAAGCCTTAAATGAATTTTTTATAGAATTAAAGTTTATAAATTGATAAATAGAAATTTATATTCTTTTAAGGAAGCAAAAAATCACTTCTTTTTGATAATAAAGAAGCAAAAAGATTAATAGTCAGAATTTATAGTTATTTAGTTTATTTGATATACTTTTTATTATTAATTTTATTAAATTAAGCAACGGAAATTATATTCTATTATCTCTTAAATATAAAATATTATTAATATTTTTTACTTTATAAAAATATTTTCTTTAGTCTAATTCTAAAATTATTAATTTTATCGTTATTGGAACTGATGCTATTAGTCACACAACTTGAGGCGTGGCAATCTATCATGTTTATACTTGTATTTTATAATATTAATTATAAAATATTTTAATAATTTTTCGGAGTTTTATAAATGATACTTGACGGAAGAGAATTATCTAAAGAAATAAAAGAAAATATAAAATCGAAAGTCGCTTTGCTTGATAAAAAACTAAGAATAGATTTTATATATTTTGAAAATGATAAATCTACTGAAATATATTTTAATAGAGCTAAAAAATCCGTAGAAAACGCGGGAATGATTGGAGCACTTCATAATCTTAACGCAAACACAAGCGAAAAAGATTTTTTAACTTTAATAGAATATCTAAACGAAGAAAAAGAAACCAACGGAATAATGATTCAAGCGCCTTTGCCTAAACATATAGATAAAAAGAAAGTTTACGAAACAATCTCGCCAGATAAAGATGTCGATGCAATATCAAATATAAGTTTAGGAAGAATATTTTTAGGAGAAAGCAAACTTATTCCATGCACTGTTAAAAGCGTAATGGCTTTGCTTAAAAAAACTAAAATAAAAATTGAAGGAGCTAACGCCGTAGTCGTTGGAAGAAGCGATATAGTTGGAAAACCTTTAGCTCATTTACTTCTACAAGAATCGGCAACGGTTACAATAACTCATTCAAAAACAAAAAATTTAAAAGAGATTTGCAAGAAAGCCGATATATTATGCGTGTCTATAGGAAAAGCGGAGTATATAACCGAAGAATATATTAAAGAAGGAGCGATTGTTATAGATATTGGAATAAATGTTTTAGAGGACGGTTCTATAAAAGGCGATGTAAAATTTGACGAAGTTTCAAAATTATCTTCTTTTATAACTCCAACTCCAAACGGTGTGGGAAGCGTTACGGTTGCAATGCTTTTAGATAATTTGCTTTATCTTTATAATTTGCAGAATAATATTAAAATGTGAAGATTTAAACTAATTAAAATTCTAAAATCTTTATATTGACTTTATTCAATTTGTATAGTAAGGTAATATTATTATAACAAACTATTTACTTTGGAGGTATATATGCCAAGTTTTGCAAATCCTTTTAACGCTAATGTTCAAAGAAAGGTGAGTAAGGAAGAGTTGATTCAGGCTATAAGATTAGATATAGCGGGAGAGTTGGAAGCGATTTATTTATATGACGCTCATGTTATGGCTACAGACGATGCAGTTGCAAAAGCTGTTTTAAGCGATATAAGAGACGAAGAAAAAGCGCATGTTGGAGAGTTAATGGCTCTTTTGAGACATTTGGACCCTAAAGAAGCGGAACATTTTGAATCGGGAGAATTAGAAGTTAAAGAGTTAATGGAAGAGCTTGGGATAAAAGAACCCGAATTATCGGGACTAACCGTTGGAAGCTTAAAAAATAAATAAGGAGGCATTTATGGATTATTTGGCAAGAGAAAGTTCGCCTTTTGAAAATGATTTTTGGAGAAATATTGATAAAACCGTTATAGAAACGGCAAGCAGAACTTTAATCGGAAGAAGATTTTTAAATATTTATGGACCTTTAGGCTCGGGAACTATAAGCGTTCAATACGATAAAAATAATAGAGAAGAAGTATTTGAAAAAGGAATAGTTAAAACTTCGGACAGAAAATCTGTAGAACTTCCTCAATTATACGAGGATTTTACTCTTTTATGGAGAGATATTGAAAATAATGAAAAAAATAAATTGCCTTTAGATTTGTCGGTAGTATCTTCCGCCGCTCAAAATTTGGCAAATATAGAAGACAATCTAATATTTTACGGAAACGAATTTTTAGGCGTTGAAGGAATATTAAATGCTAAAGGAACTCAAAAATTAAAATTAAGCGATTGGGGAGCTGGAGAAAATCCTTATAAAGATATAGTTAAAGCTATTAATATGATTACGGAAAAAGGCATTGTAGGAAAAATAACCTTATGTTTAAGCAGAGGTTTATATTTCGATTTGCAAAGAATTCAGCAAGGAACGGGAATGACGGAAGCTCAAAGAATTTCAAGTATGATTGGAAATTTATTCAATGTTTCGGTTATTAAAGATAAAAAAGCCGCCGTAATTTGCGCCGAACCTCAATATATAGATTTGGCTATCGGAATAGATATTTCAACGGCTTATTTGGAGCAGAAAGATTTAAATCATAGCTTTAGAATAATGGAAACAGTTTTACCAAGAATAAAAGAGCCTAACGCTATAGTCGTTTTGGAATAATAAAAATTATTTACCGCATACGATTAATTTTGTATGCGGTTTAATTTGATTTTTTATTTAACCTTTATCTCTATACTCTTACTTTCAACTCTCTTATTTGAAACGGTTATTTTTATAATTCCTTTTTTAGTGTTCGTTTTTACCCAAAAAGAATAATATCCGCCTTCTAAAACGGGATTATCGTTTCCTATCAATTCTCCCGCTCCTTTCACTTCTATATTAATAGCTTCGTTAATATAAGGCAGTCTATTTCCCCAAGAATCAACCGCTTTAATCGTTATTCTTGTAGAATCCCAAGCCTCGCCTTCGTTTATAGAATTAATTTCTTTATCGTCAGAAAATATTTGCAATTCTTTTAAAGTAGGATTTTTCAAATATTTTCTTTCAATTTCAGCTTTGCCGTTTATATAACCTATTACTTTTAAATCTTCCCAATCCATAGAACTTACGCCCGGTATATTTTGTTCGATATTAATAATAATAGGAGGATGTTTTAATCCAGGATATTTATTTGTCGCGGGATATTCTTTTGCAATCATAATATCTTTAAAATAAACTTCTACATAATCGCAATTTGTGGAAATCATTAAAGGAGTAATTCCTCCAATCGCTCGCTCGCCTCTTGCGTATATCGTTATAGGTTCTAAAATAATTTTTTTATCCGTATCTATTTGAGAAGAATAAACTGTTGATGCAAATTTTGGATTTCTAAACATATCGTAAACGCCATGATAACATATTCTATCGCCCGAACCAAAATCATAATGCGTATGATAATCGAAAGCGCACCAACCAGTTCCTCCAGCAATATGATTGTCAATCGCTATCGCGTTAACGACTTCGTAATGTCTTTTAGTATGTTCGACTAATCTCTCCTCTTGGTCTTGCATTTTTGTCGGAAACATATGCCCGTTATATTCGGTAATCATATAAGGAACATTTTTATTTAATTTAGTTATAAATTTTTGCGCTTTAATCGGCGTCTCTTTTCCGTCATAATTAAAATCATTAACGGTAAAAACATCTTCAAGAAACTCGCTTCCAATTACATATCTAACTCCGCCTGTTGGTCTTGTTTTATCTAATTTATGAGCGACTCTATTTGTTTCTTTATAAAAACTATGATTATCTTGACTCTCGTTAATTCTCACGCCCCACATAATTATTGAAGTATGATGAAAATCTCTTTCAATCATATCTCTAACATTTTCTATAGAAATTTTTTGCCAATTTTTATCTCCTATATGCTGCCATCCAGGAATTTCTTCAAAAACTAATAAACCTATTTCATCGCATCTGTCTAAAAAATGTTTTGAAGGCGGATAATGTGAAGAGCGAACTATATTTAATCCCAAATCAAATTTTAGAATATCGGCATCTCTTTTTTGAATTCTTTCGGGCATAGCGTATCCAACATAAGGAAAACTTTGATGTCTGTTTAATCCTCTTAATTTAATTCTTTTATCGTTTAAGAAAAATCCATTTTCGGTTATTTTAATATCTCTAAATCCTAGATTTAAAGAAACCAAATCTTTATTTTCTAAACTTATATCGAGTTTATAAAGTCTAGGATTATCAATATCCCATAATTCTATTCTGTCGGATTCTATATTCCAATCAATATTTATGTCGGTAAATAATTCGTCTTTTAATTGAATCTCTTTTTTTATTTCGCATATTTTATATTCTCTATTATACAAATTAAAATATAAAGTTTCTTTTGAAATATGTTTTTTTGAATTTCTTATTCTGATTTTTCCCGTTACCTTTTGATTTGATAAAGCCGTGAGCATCGTTTTTTCTATCGAAATATTATCCGCTATTATTATTTGAACTTCTCTATATATTCCGCCATAGCATAAATAATCTATTTCATTTCCAAAAGGCGGTATATCTTCTCTCTCTCTGCTGTCTAATTTTACCGCTATAATATTTTCTCCGTCTTTTAAGGCTTCCGTAATATCGTAGACGAAAGGCAAATATCCTCCTTTATGCTCGCCGAAACTTTTTCCGTTTATAAATAATTCCGCAGCCGCCATAGCTCCTTCAAAATTTATAAGTATTCTTTTATCTTTCAATTTCGCTTTGTCGTAATTAAAAATATTTTGATAGCCCGAAATAAGCCAAGTGTCAGATTCGTCAAAATAATGCAAAGGAATTTCATGAACCGTATGAGGCAAAGTTATGTTTTCGCCTTTAAGAAATTCATTTTTTATATTGTCGTTCCATTCTTTAGAAAATTTCCAATTCGTATTAAAATTTATTATTTTTCGCATAATATTATCTCCAATTAGGTTTTTATCTGTTAATTTTACTACTAAAATATAAAAAATCAAATTTAAATGGTAAATAATATAAAATAACTATTTATAATTTTCCATATTCTTATTTAATCTCTTCAAAATCTTCTTTAGACAAATTTGCTATAATAAGCGGAATTAAAATATTTTCTTCTTTAAAAATCATATCGTAAATTTTATTTTTTAAATCTTTAAGTTTTTCAAAAATTTTATCGGAGTTGTCAAAAATAATATTTTTTAATTCTTCAAGAATATCTTTATCGACTTTAGTCATTACTTTTGAAGGTTCAAAATTTCCATATTTATTTAACATTGTAAAAAATATAGATTCTTTTTTTATATAATGATTATGAAGTTTATCGTAAAAATCTTTGCATAAACTTATATCTTTCAAATCAATTATATTTTCAATCAATTTTTCTATATCTCTATTTTCTTTTTTAAACTCTTCGATTGCAATATAATTATTTTTATAATTTTGATTTATATATTCGTTGTCTATTGCATTTTGCAAAATCAAAGACCTTATATAAAAGAATTTTTTAGCTTCGTCTATAGCCATTCCCGATTCTACAAGTTCATGCATAGCGTTATGGATTTCTAAAGCCGAAACTTTGTTTAATTTTTCTGCAAATTCTTTTTTAATATTTTCTATATTTTCTCCATTATGAAGTCGAGTTATAAAATTTTTTAATATTGCATTTCTATTGCTATTTTTATCATTTTCAAAAATAAATCCTTTCTCTTCAAACTTTTTTATAATTTCTTTCATGTCAATATTTTTTATTTTTGAAGCTTTATCTATAGTCATTACTTTTGCAACAGTATTAAACATAACGGGATTTTTTATGGCGTCAAAACCCAAATCAGCCAATATATTTTTAATTTCGGGATATTCTTTGCATAATTGATAAACATTTTTATTTGAATTTATTAATTTCATTATAAAACCTCTCTTTTTAATTGTTTTAATATTCTAACAAATTATAACTTAAATACGGAATTTAGTCAAATTTATAAAATCGTTAAATATAATTAATTTAATATTATTATAACATTGGAGTTAACTCCAGAGTCAATAGCAAAATACGACTTTATTTAAATATTTTAATTAATTAGTAATTTGAATTTTATTATACTTGAACAATATAATTAAAAATAATTATAAATAATTTTTTAATTCTTTTTCCATTAATTTAATTGTTTTATTTAAAATATTTTCTTCCAACGGTTTAAAATTTTTATGTATCGGTTTGTTAATATACCTTTCGCCTTTTAATAAAGTTATTATATTTAAATCGACATCTTCAAAATAGCTCATTATAGAATGCGTGGATTTTGAACCGTACATAGTTTCTGGCAACTCTGAATAATCGCCACCTAATTGACTTTCTAATTGAAATAAATAACAAGATATATTTGGAAAAATAGTTTTTAGCAAATGAAAATCTATTAAAATTCTTTTTATCATAGCGTTTTCAGTGTAGGCTTTGCATTCTATTCCAATAACAAATTTATTATCTATAAAAACATGTTTATCTACGCTTAAACCGTAATAATAATATTTTTTATTATTCGTTATATATTTTCTAACTTCTTCGTTTTTAATATTTTTTATATAACTTTCTTTTATAGGAAGTTTAATTTTATCCGAATTAATTTCTAATCTATTTTGATTTCCATTTAAATTATTCCAAGCTATTTTTATAATTTCTTCGGTTATATGTTCTTGCAATTTTCCTTTAACGCTTCTTAATAACTCCTCCATAAGCTCTACTATTTTGTTTGGAAGCGTCTTTATCTATAACTTTAACTACGCTATTATAATCTTGTATAATATCTTTTACAGAATACATATTTTATTTTTCCTATGAATTGAATAAATCTTTTTCTTTTTTAGACATATTAAAGCAGTCGTTTAATCTATCTTCTGCGGTTTTACAATATTCTTCCGATATATCAATTCCTATAAATTTTCTATTTAATTGTTTGGCTACTTTCGTAGTCGTTCCCGCTCCATTAAAAGGGTCAAGAACAATATCGTTTTTGTAAGAAAATAATTTAAGCAATCTTTTAACTAATTCTTCAGGAAACATAGCGTCATGTTTATATTTTTTCATGTTTCTTTCTGGCGCTATACTCCATTTTCCGTAAACCCATTTTTTAAACTCTTCAGAATCTATATCTATATTATTTTTATCGCCTTCTTTTTTTAAAGAATTTTTGCAAAATATTTCTACAAACTCCCAAGAATATTTTAAATAAGGCGAAGAAGGACTTTTCCAACTTCCCCAAGTGCAATATTTACAATTATAATTATTCTTTTCCCAAATTATCTCGCCTTTCCAAATCAAGCCCTCTTTTAAGAAAAAATTACTTATCAAATGATGCGTTGGAATATAATCCGAAAACATAGGCTGAACATTTATAATAATTCTTCCGCTGTCTTTCAAAACTCTAACGCATTCTCTAAAAATATTAAATAATTTATTAAAATAATCTTCCCAAATATTTACATCGTTCGTATTCTCGTAATTTATGCCAAAATTGTAAGGAGGCGAAGTTAATACTATATCGATGCAATTATCGGGGAATTTTTTTATAATATCCAAAGAATCGGCGCAATGAATTTTATTTATAAATTTTTTATTTAATTCGTTATTTGTTTTTGAAAATTCTTTTTTATAATATTCGTAAGCTAATCTTTTTTTACCATTTTCTTTTTTATTTTTTACTCTCTTGTCTTTATTGAAACTTTTAAAAACTATTTTACCGTTAGAGCTTGAAAAAGAACGAATTTTATATAATTCTTCTATCGTTTTTTGTATTAAAGGATTATATTTTATATTTTCAAGCAATTTAATATCTACGGTATCAAAATTAAGTATAATATTAGTTTTATCCGTAAGAGTATCTATGCCTGAAGAACTTAATAAAGGTAAAGCTTTGTTTATATCGTCAATATTATAAATATTTTCTATTTTTAAGGTTTTGTATTCTTGCATTTTAATTCTCTGATTATATTATAAAATTAGTATAAATATAAATTAAGAAAAATTCAATAAATAGAATTTTAGCGTTTTATAAATAATAATTTTTAAATTATATTTGCGTGTATAATTTATTAAATTTATTTTTTACCTTTCATAAATAATATTAAAAGCCCGCTTGCTATAAAATTGCTCGCATAAGTTCCTATAACGACTCCGCAAAAGAAAGTAAATGCAAAATCATAAAGTATAGGACCGCCCCAAATCATTATAGAAGATGCTGCAAGCAAAGTCGATATTCCCGTCATTATAGTTCTTCCGACTACGCTATTTAAACTTAAATTAACTATATCTTTAAAAGGTTTATTTATATCGGCATTCTCTCTAATTCTATCGAATACTACTATTATATCGTTAATCGTATAACCGATTAGAGTTAAAATTGAAGATAAAACTAAAACCGAAAATTCTTTATTTAAGAAAAGCAAAATTCCAAAAACTATAACCACATTATGTATAAGAGTTATAATCGCTGGCAAAGCGTAACGATGATTAAATCTTATCGCTATATAAATCATTATTATTATCCAAGAAATTATTATAAGTATAAAAGCCAATTTCAAATTATCAGCGGAAACTACCCCGCTTATAATATTGCTTCCAATTAATGAAACTTTATCCTCTCCGTATTTCTCGTAAAGAACTTTCATAGCTCTTTCTGATTCTTCGTTTGAGCCTCTAAATCTTAAAAGAAATGAATTTATATTTTCTTCGCCTTCAAGTTCCTGTATATTAATTGTCTCTTCGCCAAAATGAGAATACAAAGCTCTTATTTCGGCAATATTTATAACTTGAGGATTGTCAATTTTTACATTTAATTCTACTCCGCCTGCAAAATCTATACTTAAATTAAAATTATCGCTTTTGATTTTTTGAACGAATATAAAAACCGAAGCTATAAAAATTATAGTCGATATTACCGCAGCAATAGGCATAAATTTTACGAACGGAATTTTATTTTTTGTTATAATATTTTCTTTTTTTTCTTTAATAGTATCGTTATTGCTCATTTATAAATCCTTATTAAATTTAAAATATCAAATAAAGAAGAAACCCGCTTTTTTTACAAGTTTTGCTCTTATAATTTCTTCGTAAATATATCTTGTTATAAATACCGCCGTAAATAGATTTATCAAAATACCGAAGAATAATGTAATCGCAAAACTTTGAACGGGACCGCTTCCAAATATCCAAAGTATTAAAGCCACTATTATTGTTGTTATATTCGAGTCAAATATAGTGGCAAAAGCTCTATCATAACCTGAAATAATGGCGTCTGCAATATTTGATTTTATTTTTAATTCTTCTTTTATTCTTTCAAAAATAATTATATTCGCATCAACCGCCATGCCCATAGTGAGAATTAATCCCGCTATTCCAGGCAAAGTTAAAGTAAATCTTAAAGGCGATAAAACCGCTATAACAAGAACAATATTTATAAGCATTGCAATCGTAGCAAGAATTCCCGAAAGCCTATAAGTCGCTATCATAAATAAAGCCACTAATATAAAAGCCATAAATAAAGCCGTAGTTCCCGCTTTTACAGAATCCGCTCCTATTGACTGCCCAACAACCGCTTCCTCTATAACTGTAACATTTAAAGGCAAAGCTCCTTCTTTCAATATTCTTGCCAAATCTTGCGCTTCTTCAATAGTAAATCTGCCCGTAATGACTCCTCTGCCTCCTCTAATTTCCTGATTTATATTTGGAGCGCTTATAACTTTATCGTCCAAAACTATAGCAAGCATTCTATTAACATTTTGAGCGGTTACTAAAGCGAATTGAGTCGCTCCTTCGTTATTAAGTTCAAAAGAAACATTTGCCTCGCCAAATTCTCCTCCCGTAACGCTTGCATCGATTAAAGAACTTCCTTCAAGTGAAGGCTCTTTATTTATTATAACGGGAGCGCCTCTAACTCTTCTTCCGAAATCGTCTTTTTCGCTATAAAAATATAATTGTTTTCCATATTCGGGAACTTTTTCAAAATTAGTAAAAACGCCCATAACCATATCGTTGCTATTTATTAAAGCCGTAGCTTGTTCATCAACCAAATTAAAAGTTAAAGCGCCTTGACTTAAAACAACGCTCTTTATTCTATCGGGGTCACGCGCTCCTGGAAGCTCGACTACTACTCTATCTTCGCCTTGCTTTCTTATTCCAACTTCGCTAACTCCAAATTGGTCTATTCTTCCTCTTAACCTCGATATGAGTCTATCCATAGCCTCGTTTTTCTCTTCGGCGCTTAAAGAAGAAACATTTCTTTCAAGTCTGCTTGCATATTCTTCAAAATCTGCCTGCAAAACTATTCTTATTCCGCCTTGCAAATCCAATCCCATATTAACCGATTCATTTCTTAATCTTTTATATGATTGAACTTTATCTATTTGTTCTTTCGTATATCCTTCGGTTATCATATCGTCCAGAGATAAATTGCTCTCTTCTTTTTTGTCTTCTGAAGTAAAGAAATACCATCTAACCGTTGGAGCGATAAACCAACCCATAACGGCAAGCCCTATAATTATAAAAGCTAATCTTAAATTATGACTCATATTTTATTCCTATAAATTTTAAATTTAATTATTCTTTTTTATCTTCTTGTTGAGCTTTTTCTAAATCTTCTTTTATTTGATTCTTTTCTTCTTTTGATTTTTTATCTTCCTTTTTTGGAGGATTTAACATATCTTCCGTAACAACTGCCGATATTGAAGATTTAATTATTTCAATTTTTGTATTCTCTCCTACTTTAACTATAGCGACTCTTCCGCCTTCTTTGTCCGAAACATATTCGGCTACAATTCCGCCAGAAACTATAATTTTATCGCCTTTTTTCAAACTAGCTATGCTTTGTTGTAATTTTTGTTGTTGTTTTTTTTGCGGTCTTATTAGTAAAAAATAGAATATGGCAAATATAGCTACCATCATTCCTATAGATACTATCGGGCTTCCTCCCGCGGCTTGTTGTCCGCCTTGAGCATATAATGTGTCTGTGAACATTCTTTAATTACCTCTTTATTTAAATATTTTAATAGTATATTATAAAGTATTATTAATAATTGTCAATATTATAATTAATAATAATTTTTAATAAATGTAATGTAAGGTAAATAAAATGATGGAAACGGAAAAAAGCGAAAATAAGAAAGCGTCTTTTTTAACTATGTTTATATCTTTCTTTTATATAGGATTAGTAACAATAGGAGGAGGTTTAGCTATGCTTCCGATAATGGAAGAAGAATTTGTAAATAAAAGAAAATTTTTAACTAAATCGGAAATAATCGATGTTTTTGCATTAGCTCAAAGCATTCCTGGAGTTATCGCTGTTAATACTTCTTTACTAACAGGATTTAAAATTGCAGGAATATTGGGAGGAATTATGGCGGGAATTGGAGTAATGATGCCTTCTTTTATAATAATACTTATAATAGCGCCGATATTTGAAAGATTTCAGAATTTAGAATATGTCAATAAAGCTTTTTTGGGAATTAAAGGAGCGATAGCGGGATTAATATTACTTTCGGCTTACGGAATGGGAAAGGAAGTTTTAAAAAATAAATTTACCGCTATACTTTTTATATTTAGTTTTATTCTTGTAGTATTTTTGAAATTTAATGTTATTTATACGCTTTTAATTTCGGGTTTAATCGGTTGGATTTATTATTTAATAAATAAAAATATAAAAAATAAAAAGGATTTATAATGATTTATTTCAAATTATTTTACGTATTCGCAAAATTGGGACTTTTCACTTACGGCGGAGGCTACGCTATAATCGCGCTTTTATTAGGAATATTGGAAAATTACGGTTGGATAAGCGCATCGGAATTTTCAAAATTAGTGGCAATCTCTCAAATAACGCCAGGTCCGATAGCGATTAATTCGGCAACTTTCGTGGGTTATAGAGTTGCGGGAATTTTAGGTTCTTTCTTTGCGACATTAGGAATATTTGTCCCTGCATTTTTTATAACTATGATAGTATCTAATTTTTTTTACAAAATAAAAGACAATGAACAATTTAACGCAATAATGAACGCTTTGAGAGTTTGCGCGGTCGCTTTGATAGCTTCGGCTGTAATCACATTTTCAAAAGACGCTTTTTTTGTAAAACTCACGGAAACCTCAATATTAAAAAATATAGATTTTATTCAAAATATTTTTAAGTATATAAGCCCGATTGGAATTTTTATTTTCGCTTTGTCGATATTTTTGAAAATTCAAAAAGTTCCCGTAATAGCGATAATATTAATTTCCGCTGTTTTGGGAATTGTTTTGTATTAAATCTTATTAATAACTCACTCCTCATTAATCTCCTCAATCTTATAATTCGGCATAACATTTAACATCCTGTATTTTATTAAATATTTTTCAGCGGATTCGAAAACTACTATATCGGGTTTACGCCACTATATTATTTATTCTTAATATATTTTTATCTATATCGTTTGGATTTGATTTTCATTAGCAATATTTAAAGAAAAAATCATTGAATATATTTAAAATCTCGAAGTTTTCTAAACGGTATTAACCGACAATATCGCTTAAATATTTTTTTTAATTTTTTGTTAGGCATAATATTTTATACCTCGCAAAAATAAAAAAATGAAGTGAAAAAGACTTTTTACAAATAAAGGGAAGCTAATAAAAATTTTAAAATATTACTTAAGTCAAATTCCCAATTGGCGCTTTTTTCTCCCAATTTATATCGTTCGACATCGGAGCTGGAAAAGTTTTCCAATTTATATTTTTTTTCGCAACCCAAACTTCTTTCGACTCGAATACTCCGTTTTTTTGCATCCATAAATGAAGCTTGTCATAATAAGATTTTTTATAAGCGTAAGTGTAATAAAGTTTTCCGTTTTCCGAAATATATCCTTCCATAAAAGTCACTTTAACCGAAGGATAGCCCGAAAACACGAGCATAAATTTACTTATATAATCGCTATGGCTATAAACCGCCGCGTTATTTGAAATCGCTTTTATAAAATTCAATTTCTTTTTTCCGTCTATAATAAGCTCGCCGTCTTTTTGAAAAACAAAATTTTTATCGGCGTAAACTTTTTTATATTTTATCAGATTAATCCAATCTTTATCGAAAGAAACCGTTATATTATTCGTAGTGAAAAATAAAACGGCGATAACTAAAAATATAACCGCTATAATAAATATATACTGCATTTATAAATTTTATTTAAACCTAAAATAATTATTAATATAATTCGCCTGCATAATCTCCGCTCGCCCAGTTTACATCTTCGGGTTGTGGCACGGGAAATTTTCTCCAATTAGCGTTCGTATTTGCAACCCATCTGTCGTTAATAAAAACGGCGTTATCTTCTTTCCAAGCGTCCAATTTTTCTTCATAACTTGGAACATATTTTGAAAATCTCGTTATTTTAGCGCCTTCAATCGAATATCCTTCCACCATAACTATTCCCAAACTCGGAGCGTTGTCGAAAAATAAACTTATAGGTTTTTGATGCGAATAATAAGCCTGCGACTCCGACCTTGCGCCTAAAAATTTATATTCTTTTATAAGCAAAAAAGGAGACTTGCCCGAAATCAAAACCCAATTTCCGCCGGGAATCGCCTCGTATAAAGCGCCTTGCATATCTATAGTTTTTCGATTTATGCGATTAACCCAATCTTTAGAATATTCGCTCGTTCTCGTAATATTTTGAGCGTTAAGCGAATTGATTGAAAATAAAATAAAAAATAGATATAATAAAATTTTTCTCATAGCGAACTCCGTTTTTCTCATAATTTAAAATATTATTTTTTTGTTAAAAGTAAAATATTTATTTATATTATCGTCAATTAACGGCTATTTATTCATAGACAATGATAAATAAAAGAAAATTTTAATCAATAAAATCATATCCAAACATTATGCATGCCATTAACTTTCAAATTTATTTCTAAACTTATCTCTCCATTTTATAATTGGTATCCACAAAGCAAGTTATTGCCCTTTCCTCATTCATTTTTAGTGCAAATATAATTTCAAAGAAATAAAATATTAAATAATTTTTCGTATTATATATTCCAAATAATTTTATCCAGTCCTGATTTTCATTAATTTATATTATTCAAATCCATTTAATTAAATATAGGTTATTTTGTATAAATCTTATATTTTTCAATATTTTAAAATTAATAAAGTATATAATAATTTTAAGTTTAATAATTATTTGTTTTTTATAAGCATATTTAAATATTACTTTAGCTCTGCAATTAAAATAGTTTCTAATAATATTTGACCATCTAATGGTTTCACTATTTTAAAATTATAGCCTAAATTCCAATTTTCTATCAAAGGCTTTATCTTAAAAAAGTCGCTTGCAGAATGATATATGCTAATAATTAATGTAGGTTTTTGAGTTTTTATAGTTTTCTCCGCTCCTTTTAAAAAGTCTTGTTCCAATCCTTCTATATCAACTTTAATTAATCCTACCAGCAAATTATTATCCGCTACAAAATTATCCAAAGTTATAATTTCTATTTCTTCGCTATATTTAGAACTTTCGGAATTTACCACATTATTTTCATTAGCTGTGCTTGCAGAACCGTAGAAATATAATTTTTCTTTGCTTGACTTTTTGCCTAATCCCTTGTTTATAGCTATTATGTTTTTCTTATTATTAATTTTTATAGTTTTCAACATGTTTTCAAAATTATGTTTTGAGGGTTCAAATGTATATACATTATGATTAGTATAATCCGATAATATTAAAGCCGAATCTCCTATAAAACCTCCTAGATCTATAATCGACTTATCTTTAATATAATCTTTATTTATATTCATTATCTCATGCTTATAATAAAAAACCGATACTTCAAAATGATCTATTGGAAGTAAATATTTTTCATACTTATATACATCGCCTAACTTTAATTTATTATTAATAAAGTTTTTACGAATATCGTTGATTTTCAGCATTTCCTCTTTTGTGTAAATATCTATATAATTTTCATTAATATGATTTACGCTATATTGAATTCTTGCTATAATTTTAGAAACTTCATTAACGCTTTCATTATCTAAATTTTCAATAAGTTTATAGTATAAATTTTGGATATCCATATTTTCCATATCGCTATAAAATTTATCAATCCAACCTCTTTCCCAAGATTTTTGAGGATATTTTAAGTTATAAACATTTTTATATATATAATTAAATCTCTCTACCAAAAAAGTATGCGAATTATCAAATCTTTTATAAATATCTAAATACCCATTTTCAATAAAAGGATATAAATTATCAATTCTACAATTAGATTGATTAAGATTATTTTTATATTCATAATAAATATTTCTAATTGAATCTCTTAAACTTTTAATAGGTATCCACCAAACTATAGCGTCTATATCCGATTTTGTAGGCTTCTTTTTGAAAGTAATTTTTATAAACAGAATTTTAATTATTATATATTTGTCGGTTTCGGATTTTTGAAAGAATTTAATCATAATGAAACCTCCGCCATAGAATAAATCGGAGTAGATAATTCTTTAGTTTTGCAATGAAAAAACAGCCAATTACATATTAATGGCTTGTATTGTATTGTAGAATTTACATCCGCTCATTTTTTCATGCTCTCCTTTTTCGACAATTACAAATTACAATTAATTTTTTAAATATTATACATGCTTTATAAAAAATTGTCAAGCAATATAATTTACAATTAACAATCAATTTAATTAAATTAATTATAACATATTAAATAAAAATATCAATACTTAATTAAATATAATCTTAAATATCATTGATAACTGCAATTTTTATAATTGCTATTTATTAAAATAATAAAACTATTTTTAAATTATAATATAAATTTGCATTAATTAAAACTATATAATACAATATATAAATTATTTTTGAATTAATATTAATAGAGGTTAGTATATGTTTAAAGGCACTACTATTTGCGCGGTAAGTAGAAACGGAATTACTGCCATAGCTGGAGACGGACAAGTTACGCTCGGCGAAACCGTTATGAAACCAAACGCCGTAAAATTAAGAAGACTATTCGGCGGAAAAATAGTGTCGGGTTTTGCTGGTTCTACTGCGGACGCTTTCACTTTATTTGAAAAATTTGAAAAAAGACTTGAAGAATATTCGGGCGATTTGACAAGAGCGGCGGTAGAGCTTGCAAGAGAATGGAGAACAGATAAAATGCTTAGAAATCTTCAGGCTTTAATCATAGTTGCAAGCAAAGATAGAATGCTTTTACTTTCTGGAAACGGAGATGTTATAGAAAGCGATAATAATATACTCGCTATTGGAAGCGGCGGACAATATGCAAAAGCGGCGGCTATAGCGCTTACGGAAAATACGGATTTGCCTGCGGATATTATAGCTAAAAAATCGCTTGAAATAGCTTCTAATATATGCATATACACAAATAGTAATATTTCTTTGGAGGTTATAGAATAATGTCATTTGACGCAAAATTGGAAAGCGAACTTACGCCTAGAAAAATTGTCGAGGCTTTAGACCAATATATAATAGGACAAACCGAAGCTAAAAGGTCGGTTGCCATAGCTTTAAGAAACAGATACAGAAGAAGACATTTGCCTGACGAATTAAAAGACGAAGTCGCGCCTAAAAATATAATATTAATAGGACCTACGGGAGTCGGAAAAACTGAAATTGCAAGGAGACTTGCAAAACTTGTAAAAGCGCCTTTCATTAAAGTTGAGGCTACAAAATATACGGAAGTCGGTTATGTTGGACGGGATGTTGAAAGCATGGTTAGAGATTTGGTTAATGCGGCTATATTTGATTTAAAATCGGCTATGATGAAAGAAGTTGAAAAAGAGGCAACTGATAACGCTTTGGATAGATTAGTGAAACTTCTTTTAAACTCCGATAAAGAAGACGATAAATATTTATCCGAAAACGAAGCGGAAAAAAAGAAGAAAGCAAAAGAGCAGATGAAAATTAGAATCGCCAATGGAGATTTTGACGAGACTTATGTCGAGATAAAAGTTAATAGCAATCAAAATAGAATGTTTGGAATAATTCCAGGAATGGGTTTTGAAGAAAACGATATGATTCAATCTATGGTTGGAAGCATTATGCCCGTTAATAAGAAAAATAAAAGATTAAGAGTTAAAGAAGCTAAAAAATATTTAATAAGCGAGGCTTCGGAATCTCTTATTGATATGGAAAAAGTAACTTCTGACGCTTTGAGTTTAACTGAAAATATGGGAATAATATTTTTAGACGAAATAGACAAAATAGCGAGCGGAAACAAAAACGACCATGGCGATGTGGCAAGGCATGGCGTTCAAAGAGATTTACTTCCGATAGTTGAAGGAACTACGGTTAATACGAAATACGGACCCGTGAAAACCGACCATATTTTATTTATAGCGGCTGGAGCGTTTCATACAAATAAACCTTCGGATTTGATTCCCGAACTTCAAGGAAGATTTCCGATAAGAGTGGAATTAAAAGCTTTGTCAAAAGAAGATTTTAAAGATATTTTAGTTAATCCAAAAAACGCCATAACGAAACAATATCAAGAATTATTGAAAACCGAAGGAGTTTCTATAGAGTTTGAAGAAGAGGCTTTAGATAGTATTTCGGATTTGGCTTATAGTATAAATACAAATGTTGAAAATATAGGAGCGCGAAGACTTTACACGATAATGGAAAAAGTTTTTGAAGATATTTCATTTACGGCGGACGAACATAAAGGAGAGTTTATTAAAATTAAATCCGAGAACATAAAAGAAGCTATGAAAGATATAGAAGAGAATAGAGATATTAGCAGGTATATTTTATAAAATTCGCGATTATATATTTAAAAATAAAAAATAGTTGAAAATATTAAAATTTTTATTATATTTAGTATGAGAACAATTTTTTAATATCACTTTAGGGAGAATTTTATTTATGAGAAAGAATAATGCTAATGAGACAGAAAACGAAAGCAGAGAGGATGGCGTTTTTATAGAATGGAGTCCTCTATACGATACCAAGCATAAAATTATAGACGAACAGCATAGAGAGCTTGTAAATATAATTAACGACCTTTATTTATCGACTATAGATAATAAATCGAACAAAAACGAGGCTTTTATTAAAGCGGCAAAAAGATGCATCGATTATACCGATTATCATTTTAAGACGGAAGAGAAAATAATGGATATTATAAATTATTCGGATGCGGAAAATCATAAAGCTATGCATAAAGATTTTTATAACGAAGTGGTAAAGCAAATAAGCAGATATCAAGAAGGACAGCCTTTTGTCGCTAATAAATTGGTAAAATACTTAAAAGATTGGCTTTTGGAACATATAGCGTTTAGAGATAAAATTTTTGTAGAAGAGTTAATGCGCGTTTTAAGAGAGAGGGAAAATAAATAATTATTAGTTTTTAAATTTATTTATATTTTTCACTTTATTAAAATATTATCTTTAGTTTAATTCTAAATTTATTAATTTTATTCAATTTTTTACTTTATAAAAAATATTTTCATTATAAGGCTCTGCTGAAACAATCCTCTTTTAATAAAATTTAATTAAATAAATTAAATTTTTAAAATTAGTTTTTTTAATGTGGATTTTCATGCTTATGCTAGCAATCACGATATCCTGCAAACAGAATACTTAATTATTTACAGTGGGCATATTATCGTTTTTGATTGAAATGTATAAAAAATTTAAATATTAACTCTTTACTTTTTGAAATTATAGCTTTTTTAATTTAAACTTATTTCAAAAATGAAACTTCTAAAAAATTTATCTCTAATAGTAAATTATCAATTAAAAGTAGCTAAATTTTATAAAATCATCATATTTTTTATATTTTTTCTTAATTTTTTTTATTATAATGTTTGACATATTTTTTTAATGTTGTATAATTTTAATTATGATAAATATAAATTGCAGTTTCATGAAGCCAAGCCAAGCCAAGCCAAGCCAAGCCTTTAATTTAAATTTTTTAAAATTTTATGTTTACTTATTAATTATAGAAAATGTTATACTTGTTTTAGAAAATAAAATAATTTGTTTATTTATCTATTTTTATAAAGAAATTTTTTATTATATATCAAAAATGCATAATCAATTTTTACAATCTATATTTGTAAATAAAATATCAATACAAGATTATAAAATATTAATTCAACAAAGATTTTTTAATAAATTCAATTTCTATTTAAAAATTAAATATAATAATACGGAGGAAATTTATGTTATTTAAAAAATTAGGATTTACGAGTAAAGAAAATTTTAAAGCGTTTATTACGGTTATAACGGCAGGGCAAATAATATACTGCGCATTTGAAGCGTTTAAGGCAAGTTTTTATACTCCGCTAATAAATATGCTTAATATTTCAAATACTCAATTTGGTATGCTTTTTACATTACTTGGAACAGCTACATTTTTCTATATTCCTGCTGGGTGGTTAAATAATAGATTTACCCCTAGACAATTAATAATAAGCGGACTAATTATAAGAATAATAGGAACGGTTTATATGGTAGCTTTTGTTAACGCTTCTTTTATATCTTTATGCATAGTCGCTTTGTCTTGGGGAATAGTTGACGCATTCTTTTGGCCTGCAATTTTAAATGGAACGAGATTATTTTCAAGCGAAGAAAATCAAGGTTTAGCTTTCGGATTATTAGAATCTGTTAGAAGAGCTATGGAATTGGGAATGAACGCTTTAGCTTTATTAATATTTATGAGATTGGGAGCTAATTCAAGCGCTATGAGAATTATAATCTCAATTTATACGGTATTAATAGTTTTATGGGTATTATTATCAATAAGATATATACCAAATATTATGTATTTAAAATCTGAAACGGCATCCGAAAAGAATAAAGAAGCTTTTCAAGGACTTATAAAAGCGTTGTTATGTCCTGAAGTTTGGCTTTCTGGTTTAATAAGTATGGCTATATATACTACATATATAACAATCGTATATTCAGTTCCATATATGCAAAATGTGTTTATGCTAACTCCAACTCAAGCCGTTGCATTCGGTTTATTTACCGCTTCAGGAATAGGAATAATCGGAGGAATATTGGGAGGTTTTTTAGGAGATAAAGTTTTTAAATCTCCCGTAAAAATGCTTTCTGCTTCTTTAACTTTAACGGTTATAGTTTTGCTTGGCGTATTATTAACTCCAAAAAATACAAATTATTTATATATGAGTATAGTTTTAATGTTTGTATTTTCATTTGTAATATTTATATCAAGGTCGGTTATGTTTGCTCCTATAGGAGAAGCAAATATACCTAAAGATTTTAGCGGTTCGGCTATGGCTGTTGCAAGCTTTTTAGCATATTCGCCTATATTTTGGGCTTATGGATTAAACGGTTATTTACTTGATATTAACAAAGATAATCCAGCTCAAGGATATTATTATATATTTTTAATAGCGTTAATATCTTCGGCAGTTGGCGCTATATGCGCGATTATATTATATAAATTGACGAAATTAAAAAAGAGTAAAGAAAATAATAATTAGTAGTTAATAAAAAATAAATAAACAAGGAGATTTTATTATGTTTTTAAGACCTGTTATAGCCCATAGAGGCTTTTCAAATAATTATCCTGAAAATACTATGATAGCTTTTGAAAAGGCTATAGAAATAGGAGCTAAATGTATAGAAACCGATGTTACTATATTAAAAGATGGAACTTTGGTTTTATTTCACGACTATGAAACTGCATACCATTCTAATTATGATGGCATTATAAACGATTTAGATTATAATGCAATTAAAGAGATAGACGCTGGTTCATGGAAAGACGCCAAGTTTTCTTCGGCAAGAATTCCAACTATTAAAGAACTTATAGATTTAGCAAAAAGAAATAATACAATAGTCAATTTAGAATTAAAAGGCGAAGCGGGAAAAAATGAAAAATATTGGGAGAGCATAGTTAAGAATACTGTAAAAACTGTTGCGGACAATAAAGCTGAAGATTTAATATTTTATTCAAGTTTTGAATTTGATATGTTAAGGACTTTAAAGAAAATATCGAAGAGCGCAAAATTTGGAATATTGCTTTGGGAAGAAACAGATAATTGGAAAGATATAGCGGATGAACTTAAACCTCAATCTATGCATCTATACGACCAAACCGTTACAGAAAAATTAGCGAAAGATATAAAAAAAGAAAATTATGAATTATATGTTTATACCGTTAATTCTGTCGATTTAGCAAATAAATTATATTCTTATGGAGTAGACGGAGTTTTTACGGATATGCCCGATATATTTTCAAAAGATTTATATTAATTTAATCCAAACGCTTAAATTAATAGCCTAAAATATGTTAATTGATAATTAATTTATTTTATGATATTATTGAATAAATTTTAATTTAAAATATTTATCTAATAAAAATCGGAGAATAAAAATGTCATTAACAAGAGCGAAAGAATATTTAAAAAAATTTGAGCTTGACGATAAAGTTATGGAATTTCCCGTTTCATCGGCAACGGTTGAAGAAGCTGCAAAAGCGTTAAACTCTGAAGAAAAAGAAATTGCAAAAACTCTCTCTTTTCTTATAGACGATAACCCAATATTAATAGTAGTCGCTGGAGATTGCAAAATAGACAATAGCAAATATAAAGCGGAATTTTCTACAAAAGCGAAAATGATTCCTTTTGAGAAAGTGGAAGAATTAATCGGGCATGCGGTTGGCGGAGTTTGTCCTTTCGGAGTAAACGATAATGTCGATATTTATTTAGACGAATCTTTAAAAAGACTTAAAATTGTTTATCCAGCTTGTGGAAGTTCAAATAGCGCAATAAAATTAGCGGTAGACGAGCTTGAAAAAATAGTTAATAATAAAAAATGGATTAATGTTTGCAAATATACGGAAAATTAATTTATGCCGACTTCAAAAGAATACAGAGATTTAATTTTAGATAAATTGGATTTGCTTGAAAATATAAGTTATAAATCAATGATGGGAGAATATTTGCTTTATTATAATAAAATTTTATTTGGCGGAATTTACGATAATAGACTTCTTATAAAAATTGTCGAAACTAATAAAGATTATAATTTAGAAGAAGCTATTCCTTATAAAAATGCAAAACCAATGTATTTTATAAAAGATATTGAAGATAAAAAATTTTTAAAAGAGATTATAATTGATACTTGTAAAAGTTTAACTAATAAAAAGAAAACTAATAAATAGGGATAAAAATATTATATAATTTATTCCCTATTTATTAAAACTTATTAAATATTTATTAATCTCTACTTCTAACTTTAGATAATAATCTTAAAATTTCCAAATATAGCCATACCAAAGTAACAAGCAAACCAAAAGCGCTATACCATTCAAAATATTTCGGCATATTCATATTAGCTCCTTGTTCTATAAAATCGAAATCGAGAAGTAAATTAAAAGAAGCTATAGCGACTATAACAACGCTTATTACTATTCCGATGGGACTAGAATCGTTTAAAAAAGGAACTGACATTTTAAAAAAACCAAGTATAAAATTTATAAAATATACTATCGCAATGCATAGAGTAGCGCCGAATATAACGCTTCTAAATTTATCGTTTACTTTTATTATTCTAAATCTGTATAACAAAAGCATAATAAGTAAATCTGCAGAAGTGAAAAATACGGCTTGAGCTACTATTCCTTCATAAACCGCATTAAATATAAAAGATACTCCGCCTATTGCAACGCCTTCTAAAATAGCGTAAAGAATAGAAAAAGTTTTTGACATTTCTTTTTTGAATATCATTATAATAGCAAGCAAAAGCGCTCCGATACTTGAAACCATAACCGCGGGATATAATAATTCTATATTTCTTGCCAAAACAAAATAAACGCTAACTAAAGCGGAAAGCATAAGTATTAAAGACAACATTATAGCTTTATTAATAGCGCCGTTTATTGTCATTGTATCTTCATTTGAATTTTTAATCGCATAATCAAACGCTTTGTTTGATAAAGCTGGATTTGCCATATTTAATCTCCTTAATTGTTTAATTTTAATTTTAGATATTATATATTATAAAAAATAAATATCAAATAATTTTAGATACTTTAAAAGTTAAAATTATTATTTTTATTGTAATAAAAATATCATATATAAATTAATTTTCAAAAAAAGTTTGATATAATGACTTTATCGCTTTATTTAAATCTTTTTCTTTGACGCCTATCATAATACTCGCTTCGCTTATACTTTGGTTAAGCATCTCTATATTAACATTCGCTTTTTCCATAGAGTTCATAGCTTTAGCCGAAGTTCCTATTGTCTCCTGCATTCCTTCGCCTACAAGCATAATTAATGCAAGTTCATGGTCAAAAAAAGCGCTATCAACTTTAAGCTCGTCTCTAACTTTTCTGTATATTCTTTGTTCTTTTTCGGGAGTTATAGCCGAATTTCTAACTATTACAGAAATATTATCTATTCCCGAAGGAGCATGTTGATAAGGTATATTTTCATTTTCTATTATCTCTAAAAGTTTTCTTCCAAAACCGACTTCTCTATTCATTAAATATTTGCTTACATAAAGACATGAAAAATCCGACTCGCCCGAAACTCCAACGACAGGATTTTTGCTTTTATTTCTACTCGCCAATATTTTAGTTCCTTTAGATTCCGTATTATTAGTATTTAAAATATGAACGGGAATATTCGCTTCATAAACGGGTTGTAAAGCTTCCGCATGCAAAACATTAAATCCGCCATAGCTCAACTCTCGCATCTCTCTATAAGTAAATTCGTCTATAAGTTTTGGATTATCTATTATCAAAGGAGATGCAGCAAAAACTCCGTCAACATCGGTAAAATTTTCGTAAATATCCGCATTAACCGCTTTAGCTAAAATCGAACCCGTTATATCGCTTCCGCCTCTTGGAAAAGTTACCACATCGCCTTTTTCAGTATAGCCAAAAAATCCTGGAAATATTATTAAAGCGTTTTCATTTTTTAATTTCGATAAATTTTTATAAGATTTATCTAAAACCGTAGCGTTTCCAAATTCTTCAGAAAGCAAAAGCCCCGCGTCTTTCGGGCTAATATATTTTGCCTTTATTCCCAAAGAATTAATATAAGCCGCCACAATTTTTGCGCTTATATCTTCGCCCAAAGCTTTTACGCCGTCTTTAAATTTTATGGCTAAAGATTTATCTTCCGATATTCTTATTTTTATGTCTTTATTAATTTCGTCTAAAAGTTCTTTTGATAAAGAAAGTTCTTCAATTATGCTTTTAAATCTTTCCATTATTATTTTAAGTTCATGATTTCCGTCATTACCCAAAAGAATAGAATCTGCAAGAATTATAAGCAAGTCGGTTACTTTTGTATCTTCTTTAAGTCTCTTTCCTGGAGCGGATACTACTATTATTCTTCTTTCGCTATCAGAAAGTATAATATCCACAACCTTTTTTATTTGATTCGCATTCGCTAAAGACGAGCCTCCGAATTTTGCAACTTTCATTGTTATTCTCCAAAATAAAAATCAATATATGATATTATAAAAATTATTTTTATTCAACCTTTATTAAATAAATTAAAAAATTTTCTTATTTAAAGATTCTATATTTAACTTAATAGAATTCCTCTTTAAAATATATCTATCATAAGCGTCAGCGTCTTTAGTTTCATTATTTATTATATAAAGATTATAATTAATAACTTCAAAAAGTTTATTATAATAAATTAAAGCGTTATCATAATCTCCGATTTTTTCGTATAATTTTGAAATCTCCTCCAAAGCCTCTTCGTCATTTTTATTTATTTCTATTATTTTTTTCAAATAACTTATAACTTCGTTTCCGTTTTTATTTATATCTCTTTTTAATAAAGATACAAATTCTTTTATAATATTTATATCATATTCGTTAAGTTTAATCGCTTCTTCATAATATTTAATAGCGTTATCATAATCGTTTTTTAAAATATAAGCGTTTGCCAATCTATAATAATATTTATAATAATTATTTTTTAATTTCAAAGCTTTATTGTAATTTTCTATAGACGCTTCAATATCGCTTAAAATAACATTAACTTTATATTTTCCGTAATGCATACATCCGAGCGAATATAAATAATAATGATTTTTCTTTTTATTGATATAATTTTGCATATTTTTAATTAAATCGTTTATTATATCCACGCTTGTTCTATCCGACTTATCGGTTAAATATTCCAAGTAATCAATATTAAAATAAATATTGTCTTTATGGAAATCGTAAAATAATTTATAAATATTATCTTCGTTATTAGTTAAAATTATTTTTTGAGAATAATATCCTAAAAGCGAAATATAATCTTTTTCTTTTATATAAGTTATTTTATTTTTTATTTTTGAAATCTCATAAATATCTTTTAAAATTTTATTAATAGAAATAAATAAATCTTCTTCTCTTGAATAAGCGCTTTTTTCAATCCATTCGTTTGGTTTTTCATTATCAAAAATAATATAATTAATCAAAATTCCGTTTTTAAAATTTTGAATTTGATAAGCGATAGAAATATTTGCATTATTATTAATCGTTATTTTTTTTATTTGAGATTTTATTTTATTATAGCTTGAATAATTTGAATACGAGTTCATAATTTTTAAATTAGAATAAAGAAATATATTTTTAATTATCAAATCGTAAATCGCATAATTCATATAATTATTTGAATAATCGGTTTTAAATATTATTATACTTTTTTGAGAAAAACCTTTTGAAGTAAAAATTATTAATATAAAAAATATTATAAACGTATTTTTAATAAATTTAGCCATATTTAATTATTTTAAATGAATTAATAAAATTTTCAATTATTAAAATTATTAAAACGATTTTATCAATTTAAAATTTATACTTAAAAATTCCGAAACTATATAAAGTTATATTTTAAACTTTAAACAAGGAAAAATTATGCGTTATTTTGCTTTCAGTTTAATATTTTTAATTATAAATTTTTATACCTTCGCTCAAAATTTTATTTCGGCAGAAACTAATACGGGAAAATTGGAACGATTATTAGAATATGCAAATTCTAATAATGCGGAAGGATTAAGAAATTTAATCTCTCAAGGCGGAATTTCAAATTTTATAAATTTTGGCGATAGTTTAGGACATAACGCTTTAATAATATCCGCTTCAAAAGGATATAAAGATATTGCAATTATTCTTTTATCTCAATCTTTAGATATCAATCTTACTTGTCGTCATGGCAATACCGCTTTAACTTATGCGGCGGATTCGGGATATATCGATATAGTTTCTTATCTGCTCGCTAAAAATGCAAATCCAAATATTATAATTAACGGAGGAACTACGGCGCTTTTACAAGCTGCGGGAAAAGGTTATTATAGCATAGTCGAAACTCTTATTAATGCAAAAGCCGATTTAAGATTAGCGGGAATTTATAGAAGCGGAAATAATGACAGAGTCGATTATAATATGACGCCTCTTATGATAGCCGCTTTTAATAATCATGATTTAATCGTCAAATTATTATTAGACAAAGGAAGCGAAATTAATCGAATAAACGAATACGGAGCGAACGCTTTATTTTACGCGATAGCGAAAGGCAATAACGAAGTGGCAAAAACGCTTTTAGAAAATGGCGCTGAAGGAAATATTTCGGCTTCTTATAATTCTTATAATAATATAACTCCTATCGCTTTGGCTTCTACTTTAGGCTCAACCAATATAATATCTTCGCTTTTAATAGGAAAGGCAAATATTAATTATAAAATGAAAGACGGAAAAACCGCTTTAATCTGGGCTGCAATATCTTCAAAAAGCGAATCGGTTTTAACTCTTATAAATGCAAGAGCGGATATAAACTCTTCCGATAATGAAGGCAAAACCGCTTTAATGTATGCGGCTGAAAACGGAGATTATAATTCCGTAGAATATTTAATAAACGCTGGAGCGGATATAAATATTTTAGATAAATCTTCAAAAAACGCTTTAATGTTCGCTATGGAAAACGGCAATTTGGATATAGTCGATTTAATTACAAAAGTTAGTTTGAATAATAGATAGACGAAAACCCGAGCCTTTACTAAAAAGAACTCGGGTTTAATTTTCATTGAATTAATAAACATTAATTTTGTATTCTACACCATAATGATATTAATCAAGAATTTACTGCTTTGTTAAATTTCCTGTCCAATATCTCTTTCCTTCAGGTCCGAAACTTATACCCAATTCTCCGCTGTCTGTATAATAAGAAACATCGAAATAATCCGTAGCAGGCGAATTAATAGTCGCTTCGGATTTTTCCCAGCTACTACCAGCTCGATAAGTGATGGAACTACCACTCTCAGGATAGTAATACCACCACTTTGTTACGGTGATAGAAAAAGTTTGGGAATCCGTCTTATCAAAATGAGCTTTTCCCGTTATGGTGCAAGTGCCGTTATTGTTTATTGTAACGGTTGCGCTATCATTATAGATAGTATTAGTATAGGTCCCTTGGGAAGGATGATTTGAGCTGGTAGAACCAGTCTCTTGCGGCACTTCGTTCGATTTACAGCTTATAGATAAAGCCATAACTAAAGCTCCTACGACCATGTAGGTAAAA
>ERZ857984.885-NODE-885-length-30198-cov-6.059350_pt1 | contig 30198 bp, 28 predicted proteins | sample MGYA00519914_ERZ857984 | MGnify/ENA primary metagenome ERZ857984 (study PRJEB31778, sample SAMEA3449417) | human gut metagenome | biome: human gut; feature: human-associated habitat; material: faeces | place: United Kingdom | collected 2010/2012 ... | reverse complement strand
ATTTAGAGAATATGTATTAGGGCAAATTAAACGGCGATTTTATGGCTAATTTTGGCGGATTTTTCGGGTATTTTTGAGCTATTTTTCGGTATTTTCCTGTATTTTCCATGTATTCGCTGGGATTTTATAATCTATTAGTCGGGATTAATATTCAATGACAAAAGTAGTTTTAATTCGTCATGGAGAAAGCGTTTGGAATAAGGAAAATCTTTTTACGGGTTGGGCTGATGTTACTTTATCCGAAAAAGGAATTGAAGAAGCTAAAAATGGCGGTAAAGAATTAAAAAAAGCGAGGTTTACTTTTGATAAAGCCTACACTTCCACTCTTACAAGAGCGATAAAAACTTTAAATTTAGTTTTGGAAGAGATGGGACTTTTATGGATACCCGTTGAAAAAGCTTGGCAGTTAAATGAAAGGCATTACGGAGCTTTGCAAGGATTAAACAAATCTCAAACGGCTGAAAAATACGGAGAAGAGCAGGTTAAAGTTTGGCGAAGAAGTTATGACACTCCGCCTCCAGCTTTGGAAAAAACTGACGAAAGATTTCCAGGACATGACGCGAGATATAAAAGTTTAACCGAAAAAGAACTTCCATTAACAGAATGTTTGAAAGATACGGTTGCAAGAGTAGTGCCTTATTGGGAAAATATTATTCTACCCGATATTAAAGCGGGGAAAAAAATAATAATAGCGGCGCATGGCAATAGTTTAAGAGCTTTGGTTAAATATCTTGATAATATTTCAGATGCGGATATTACGGAATTAAATATACCAACGGGAATGCCTTTAGTTTATGAGCTTGACGATAATTTTAAGGCGATTAATAAACAATATTTAGGCGACCCTGAAGCGGTCAAAAAAGCTATGGAAGCTGTGGCAAATCAAGGAAAAAAGAAATAAATAAAATTAAATTAAAATATTTTTTAAGAAAGGAGTTTTTAACTTGAGTTTATATGTTTTAATTAATATAATAATATTTTTAGTATTAATGGCTATTCTTTATGTAATGCAAAAGAAACATATTGATTTTACATTTAGAGTATTAGGCGCGTTAATTATGGGTTTAGCTTTAGGTTTTTTATTAAGAACCTTATATGCATCAAATATAGAAATAATTAATAAAACTATAATTTGGTATAATATCGTAGGCAACGGATATGTTAGGCTTTTGCAAATGTTGGTAATGCCTCTTATATTTGTTTCTATAACTATGGCTTTGATTAATATAAAAGGCGGAAGCAATTTGAAAAAAATGACTTTCAGCATTATAGCGGTATTAATGATAACAACCGCAATATCCGCTTTGGTTGGAATTTTGGTTTCAAAAGGTTTTGGATTAGACGCTTCAAAATTACAATCTTTAGTTGGCGATATTTCTCAAGGAGCTTCAAATTACGAAGGCAGACTTGAAAGTTTTAATTCAAAACCCATTCCTCAACAATTATTAGAGATTATTCCTACAAATCCGTTTTCGTCTTTAGCGGGATTTGGAGGCTCGCCAACTTTATCGGTAGTATTCTTTTCCGCTTTAATCGGAGTTTCGGCTTTAGGCTTAAAAAATAAAAAACCTGAAATTTTCGATTTCTTTTTTAAGATAATGCAAACTTTACATGATATTATAATGAAAATAGTTTCTTTCGTTATGAGATTAACTCCTTTCGGCGTATTGGCTCTTATGACAAAATTTATGGCTTCAAGCGATTTAAATGCTTTCGCTCAATTAGGGCAGTTTTTAATCGCTTCTTATGTCGCTATAATGATTATGCTTTTAATTCATACAATTATACTTATGATATTTGGATATAATCCTTTTAAATACTATTCAAAAGCTTTTGCAGTTCTTACTTTTGCTTTTTCTTCAAGAACGAGCGCGGGAACTTTGCCTTTAACTACTTCTACTTTAACAAATGGAATGGGAATTTCCGAAGGAGTATCAAATTTATCGGCTTCGCTAGCGGTTACAATAGGACAAAACGGATGCGCGGGAATTTATCCCGCTATGGTTGTCGCTATGATAGCGCCTACTTTGGGAATAAATATTTTTGAACCTTATTTTTTAATAAAGGTTATAATAATAATAGCTATCGGAAGTTTTGGAATAGCGGGAGTCGGCGGAGGAGCTACAAACGCCGCTTTAATTACGCTTTCCGCTTTGAATTTTCCCGTAGGTTTGGTTGCCGTTCTTTTGGGAATAGAGCCTATTATAGATATGGGAAGAACTATGCTTAATGTTAATGACGGCATGATAACCGCGGCGGTTACGGGAAAGATTTGTAAAGAAGTAGATATGGATAAATTTAACGCTAAATATACATCCTATTCTGAAAATATATGAATTATTAAAAGCTATTTTTTAGGCAGGGATTAAATCCTTGCCTTTTTTATTCGCCTATAATTTTTATCAAAACTCTTTTATTTCTTTTTCCGTCATATTCTCCGTAAAAAATCTGCTCCCAAGTTCCAAAATCAAGTTTGCCATTTGTAATTGCAACGACTACTTCGCGTCCCATAATTTGTCTTTTCATGTGAGCGTCAGCGTTATCTTCGTATCCGTTATGTTTATATTGGCTATGCGGTTTTTCGGGAGCTAATTTTTCAAGCCAAATTTCAAAATCGCTATGAAGTCCGCTTTCATCATCGTTAATAAATACGCTTGCAGTTATATTCATTGCATTGCATAAAATTAATCCTTCCTTAATTCCGCTTTCTTCCAAACATTTTTGAACTTCGGGAGTTATGTTTAAATATCCTCTTCTTTTCGGATAATTAATATCCAATACTTTTCTGTAAGATTTCATTTATTTCCTCCAAATAAAATAATTCTTAAATTATACAAAACAAATAAAAATTGTCAAAAAAATTATTTGCATTATAATTAAAAATATGATAATAAGCGCAAGCAGAAGAACCGATATACCATCGACTCATTGCGAATGGTTTTTAGAAAAATTAAAAGATAAATATGTTTTAGTTCAAAATCCTTTTAATAAAAATAAATTCTATAAAGTAGATTTGAGTAAAGAAAATGTAGATATAATAGTTTTTTGGAGCAAAAATCCGAATATAGATTTTTTAGAAGAAGTTAGAAATATGGGATATAAATTTTATATTCATTTCACTATAACAGCTTACGATAAAAATATAGAAAAAAATATTCCAAATAAAGAATTATTAATAAAAAAATTTATTAATATAAGCGATAGATTCAAAAAAGATAAAATAGTTTGGAGATACGACCCGATTATTTTAAATAAAGAATTTAATTCAAATTATCATATTAAAAATTTTTCTTATATTTCAAGCGCTCTTAAAAATTATACGGACGAATGCATATTTAGTTTTGTTCAAATATATTCAAAAATAAAAAATGTATTTAAAGATATAAATAACGATATCGAAGAGCGTAAAAATTTAATTAACGATTTAAAAGAAATCGCTAGCAAAAATAATATGATATTAAAAAACTGTTCGCAGAGTTTTGATAATATAGAAAATTCTTCTTGCATAGATAAAAACAGAATAGAAAATATTTTAGGATATAAAATAAAAGAAAATAAAGATAAAGGGCAGAGGAAACTTTGCAATTGTATAAAAAGCGTAGATATAGGAACTTATAATACTTGCCAAAACGGATGCATATATTGTTATGCCAATAAATAAATAAATAAAAAGAATTGATTTTTTATTTAATTTAAATTATAATATTTTCACTTTATAACTTTTACTTAATTTAAGGCTTTATATTTCAACTTTTATTTTTTATAATATATAAATAATAAGGAGTTAAAAATGGCAGAAAAACAAATACTTAATTTTGAAGCCGAAACTAAACAAATTTTAAATTTAATGGTTCATTCTATTTATACTCATAAAGAGATATTTTTAAGAGAGCTTATTTCAAACGCAAGTGATGCTTTGGATAAGGCAAGATTTGAATCCATAACTAAAAGTGACAAATATGCGGGAATGGATAATTTGAGAATAAAAATAGAAATAGACGAACAAAACAGAATTCTAACGATAAAAGACAATGGAATCGGTATGACAAAATAAGATGTTATACAAAATATTGGCTCTATTGCAAGAAGCGAAACTAAATTTAGACGCCTTACTAATCATAAAATTAAAAAAGTATTACAATAATTTATCGGTAAAAGAAGATTTTACTTGAAATGTTTTATATTATAAAATATTCAATGCATATTTTATAATTAAGGCTTACGAAGTTAATTTTAATTTCACTCCATAAGCCTATATATTTATAAAATTTTAAAAATAATAATGGATTCCCGTAGAGCCGTTAAATACTAATTTGATATCATTATTTAATGTTTTCATATCATCGGCAAAACGAGATGTTCCTCCAGCTTGCATCTCTAGATACAATTCTAAACTTTTTACGGGACGAATATATAACTCTCCGTAAACCACATAACCCAAAGACATGAAAGGCGTTTTTCTTCTGCTATTCATATCGCTGGACGCGTATATGCCTTTAGCGTTTATTATCGTATACGATATGGAAGGTTCGAGATACAAATGTATATTTCCGTCTTGGGAGGTCGCCATGAGCCCAACGGGAATAGCCACATTTACTCTATAAGGTTCTATGGCATACATACCTTCGGGTATGGAAGCCACATATCCTCCAGATAAACCAGAAGCCAAGTTGGGGTCGCCTTGCGCTCCCGCACTTTGACCAGCTCCCTTAGCCGCCGTAAAAGGCTGCAATCCTTTAGCCGTTATATCAAAGTTATCATATATCGAAAACACGCTCGTTGATGATAAATTATGCAATTTAGTCGGCAACGATTGGTCGTATTGAACTCTTAATATAGGAAATATTTTCACTTCGGGAGTTTCAGCCTTGAAATATATTCTCGTTTGAAAACCTACGGAACTTTGCTCCATATATTGAGAATTATCTTTAACATTTGGTATGCGAGCGTTTCCATAATTAACATATAATCTAATATGATTTATGGCTGGGATATCTTCCTCGAAATAATATCTCGCTTCTATGCCTGTGGATATAACTATAGTTTTTCTTAAATCTACCGATAAAGCTTTGCTGCTATATCCTACGCCTACGGAAACGGGTATATTAAATCTGATAGAATCGCTTAAAGCCGTAAAAGTTATAACGGGAGTATGAACCATATAAGCTTGGCTTTTATAAGTGAATTCATAACCAAATCCTATACCGAATAAATCGGAATTATAACCTACGCCTATCAAAGCGGATGGTATGAACTGATTAAAAGCGTTGGTATCGTCATAGTTATTCCTATTATGGAAAATTAAATCGCCAAAACCATTTGCTCCAGTTAATCCTACGGCTACCCTAACATTGTCGGGGCCTGCCAAGAAGCCGAGTGCGTCAATTCTCGCTCTTGCTTGATTGCTATGAACCAAGAGGTCTATAAAACTGCTCGAACTATAGAAACCGAATAAATTAAAGCTTTGCGAAGCAAATATAAGTAATATAGCGAATAAGTATTTTTTATATTTTATCATAGAATATCCTTTTTAGTTATTTTTAGTTTGAAATAATGGGTCTTTATCATAATCGACATATTCCGCTCCACCCGAAAGCCAATACAAATTGAATCTTCTGAATACTATATTATACTGGTCTTGTAGATTTTGAGTCGTCTCTTCCGTCAATGTCGCAATCGTTCCATCGGGTAAAACCGTTATCGCTGGATATCCAGAATATAATGATTCTCCGCCATTAACAAGTTGCTTACGATAAGCGTATTTGCCCGTTTGAGTTCCATTTCCATTTCCGAATTCGTTTTTAGTTAAACTAACATAGTGGTTTTTTCTATTTTGAAACCATGTACCATTTTTCTTTATATTTGCATTAATAAATAGGATATAATTTTTATCCTTAATCGGATGTCCGTTGAATTCATATCTTGCTAAATCTGCATTATTGCCTGGGTCATCGATTTCAGGGTCGATACCTTGTTTAGTCCAACTATTATAAGGATAATTTGCTAAGCTCCACTGTCTTTGCCCAACTGATACACCTCGTCTATGATTCAACATAACCCTTCCATCGGATAATTCAATTGATTTCGTCTCGTCAAGCAAATTATCCCCAGTGGAAGGCTGAGAAAATGTCCAATTTCTTCCATCGTCTTTGCTAAATGCGATTATATTTGCCAGTTGATTATTGTCGGTTCTTTTAGCGATATATGTAAAAAGTAAATTTTTCTGTCCAGCATTTTGTCCATATCTTAAGGTTACCGCTTGACCAGAAGCTGCAAAAGCCGCTTTAGCTCCAGTAGGAACTTCTAAAGCCGTATTTGATACCCAAGTTTTACCATCGTCAGAACTTCTGTAAAGAACCGTTTTGCCTGCGGGCTGTCCTACAAATCCTCCGTAGGTAACCACACCCAATATGACATCTCCGTTATGACAATTAACTAAAAACGCATCTCCATAAGAATTCTCTTTAGTAGTGGCTCCTTGTCCTACTTTAATATTAGGTCCCCAAGATTTACCCAAATCTTCGCTTCTTCTAACTACCACATCGATAGGTCCTTGTCCGCTTTGACCTAAATCCTTTGTCGAATTTTGCCTAATGTCATTAGCGGTAATTATTACATTGTTTGAAGTTACAATTATAGCGGGTATTCTATAATGTTCTTTAGCGCCAGCTACTCTTTTAAACAGAGTCGTAGTATTAATATTTGGGTCATAAATCTTTTTTTGTTCCTCTTGCGACAAAGAACCTTGGGGAAGAATATAACCTCCTCCAATTTCTTGACCACCGCCAGAGCCTCCTCCAGCGCCGCCACTAGAACCTCCATTATTACCATCAGATTCTCCTCCAGGAGAGTAAGAATTGTCCTTGCATGATAAAGCCAATATTAACATGCAAGCAAATAAAAATAATTTTTTAGAATTCATAATGAATCCTCCTATAAAGTTTGAATTTTTATAAAAAGTATTCAAAAGACGAATACTAATTACCAAGATAAAATGTATAGAACGGCAAAGTTTAGAAATAATGCCTAAAGAGTAAACATAATAAAAATAAAAAAGTGCGGAAGTGACAAAAAATTTTAAACTATAATTATTGGAACTGAACTGAACTGAACTGAACTGTTACTAATCAAAATCAAATTTTCCATATTCATAAATCCAATTTATTTATACTTATAGTATAGTAAATAAAAATGCGTTTGTCAAGTATTTTTTGCAATAATTTTAAAAGAATTTTGAGTTTTTTAAAAATATTTAAGTTTTATAATACATTTAATACATATTTTCGCTTTTATTTTATTAAAACGATTTTAAATATTTCAAATTTTTAATTTAGAAATAGACATTAAATAAAATGTATTTTTGAAAAGATTTGAAATTTTATTAAATCCGAATTATAATATTTTAGCTTTATTGCTTTTATTTTATTATTTTAAACTCTATATTCAACTTTTATTTTTTATAATATATAAATAATAAGGAGTTAAAAATGGCAGAAAAACAAATACTTAATTTTGAAGCCGAAACTAAACAAATTTTAAATTTAATGGTTCATTCTATTTATACTCATAAAGAGATATTTTTAAGAGAACTTATTTCAAACGCTAGCGATGCTTTGGATAAGGCGAGATTTGAATCCATAACTAAAAGCGATAAATATACGGGAATGGATAATTTGAGAATAAAAATAGAAATAGACGAACAAAATAGAATTCTAACGATAAAAGACAATGGAATCGGTATGACAAAAGAAGATGTTATACAAAATATCGGCTCTATCGCTCGAAGCGGAACTAAAGCTTTTTTAGAGAAAATTAAACAAGAAGCGGAAAATAAAAAAGAAAGCGGAATCGATTTAATCGGACAATTTGGAGTCGGTTTTTATTCGGCTTTTATGGTTGCGGATAATATTATAATAGAAACTAAAAATGTAGAATCCGACAAAGGCGTTAAATGGGAAAGCTCGGGAGACGGTTCTTATTCTATAGAAGATATTGATAAAGCGGATAGAGGAACTAATATAATATTGAAATTAAAACCTAAAAATGAAAATGAAGAAAACGAAGAAGATTATTCAAATAGATATACTTTAGAAAGATTGATTCAAAAATATTCAAATTATGTTCATTATCCGATTATTATGGATATGCCGATTCCTAAAAAAGACGAAAAAGAGATTCAGCAATACGAAGAGAAAACTATAAACTCAATGATTAGCATTTGGCAGAAAAATAAAAGCGATGTCAAAACAGAAGAATATAACGAATTCTATAAAGAACATTTTCATGATTACGCCGAGCCTTTTGATATTATTCATACTAAAGCGGAAGGAACTTTGGAATATACGGCTTTACTCTTTATTCCGTCAAAAGCTCCTTTCAATTTTTTGCATCCCGATTTTGAAAGAGGTTTAGAATTATATTCAAAAAATGTTTTTATAATGGATAAATGCAAAGAATTGATTCCCGAATATTTAAAATTTGTTCGAGGCTTGGTTGATTCTCAAGATTTTTCGCTTAATATTTCGAGAGAGATTTTGCAACATACGAATCAATTAAAAAGAATCGCTTCAAATATCGAAAAGAAAATTTTGGAAACTTTGGAAAATATTTTAAAAAACGACAGAAAAAAATACGAAGAGTTTTTTAAAGAATTTGGAGAGTCGATAAAAATCGGAATTTATAGCGATTTCACTAAAAAAGAAAAATTATCAAATCTTTTATTATTTCAATCTTCAGAAACGGCGGAAAACGAATATACGACTTTAGCGGAATATAAAGCGAGAATGAAAGAAGGACAAGAATTTATTTATTATGCGGCGGGAAAAGATAAATCTTCTATAGAAAAACTTCCTCACATGGAAGGCATGAAAGATAAAGGTTTTGAAGTTCTTTATTTTACCGATAGAGTTGACGAGTTTATGGTTGGAATGATGAGAGATTATGAGGAGATAAAACTTCATTCTATACTTCAAGCCGACAATGAAAAAACGGATAAAGATTCTTCAAAAGAAGAAAATAAAGAAGTGAAAGATATACTTAAAGCCGTTAAAGAAATTTTGGGCGATAATAAAGTGGCGGATGTTAGAGAAAGCGACAGATTAAAAGAAAGTTTGGTTTGTCTTGTAAATAAAGAAGATTCGATTAGTTTTAATATGGCTAAAGTTCTTGCCGAAACGGGAAACAATATGTTTGGTATGAAAGCGGAGCGAGTTTTAGAAATAAATACTTCGCATGAAGTTTTTAAAGCTATGGAAAAAGAATATCAAACAAATAAAAAATCGGATTTATTTAAAGAATATAGCGAGCTTTTATACGATGAAGCTTGCATACTTGAAAATCTGCCTTTGGAAGATACAAAACTTTTTGCTTCAAGAATGAGTAAATTAATGCTTAAATTATAAAAATAGATTTATAATTAATTAAAGGAGATACAATATTAAAAATTGCATCTCCTTTTTTATTTTATATATTATTTATTTTGTTATTAAAAAATAGCTATTGATTTTATATCGTTAATATATTAAAATTATTATATGGAAAATTTAGAAACCGTAAAAATGAAAAACAAAGTCTTAATTATAGACGATGAAGAAGATATTTTAAGCTCCTGTAAAAATGTTTTGGAAGATAAAGATTACGATGTGGATATTGCAAAAGATTATGACGAAGCTTTAAAAATATTTGAATCAAAAAAAATTGATTTAGTATTTTTAGATGTTTGGCTTCCAAATACTGACGGTTTAGATATACTTTCAAATATAAAAGAAAAATATCCAAAAACTACTGTGATTATGATGAGCGGACATGCGGGAGTTGAGACTGCAGTGAGAGCGACAAAATTAGGCGCTTACGATTTTTTAGAAAAACCTATAAGCATTTCAAAATTGCTTTCAAGTTGCGAAGAAGTTTTAAATAAAAAAGAAAATAATAAAAACGAAGAAAATTTAAATTATTTGAACGAACATGAAAATCATAATAAATCAAAATTAAAATATAGAATTCCTCAAAGGACGATAGCGAAAAGCGTTGTCGTTAGCGGATTTGCATTAATGGAAGGACGAAAAACTGCATTGACTTTAGTTCCTGCAGAAGTTAATACGGGAATAGTTTTTATAGATATAAACACGAATACTCATATAAAACTTTCGCATGAAAATATTTTATCAAAAGATAAATCGGGAGCGGTTAATTCTACGGCTTTAATAAACGGAAATAGATATATAAAAACAACCGAGCATTTTTTAGCCGCGTTGCATATGATGGGAATAACAAATTTAATAGTGAAATGCGATGGAGAAGTTCCAAATGTTGACGGTTCGGCTTTAGTATTTTGCGATGCATTGAAAGAAGCTGGTTTTATCGAACAGGAAGATTATATAGAGCCTATAGTTATAGATAGAGAATTAACTTATGGAAAAGTTGACGATAACGAAACTTATATAATACTTTCGCCTTATGACGGACTTGAAGTTAATTTGCGTATAGATTTTTCGGGAAGTATCGGAGTTCAGCAATACGATTATAAATTTGAATCTTTCGAGCAGTTTTCCGAAGATATAGGAAAGGCGAGAAGTTTTAATACTTTGGATAATATAGATTACGCTCAAAAAATGGGAATGGCTGGAAGCGGAATGATTGGAAGCCATATAATATTATGCGAAGGAAAGGTAATAAATACGAAGCTACATTTCGATAATGAATTTGTAAGGCATAAAATTTTAGATATAATAGGAGATTTATATATATTGGCTAGACCGATAAAAGCTAAAATAATAGCGAATAAATCGTCTCATTCTTTTAATCATTCGGTTGTGCATGATATTGCCAATAAATATTTGTGAGAGTTAATAATATGTCGTCTAAAAAAATTAAAAATATAAACCATCGTATTGCCGAAAGCGATAATATAACTATATATCTTGAAGACGCTAAAAGAGAAAGGCTTTTAACTCGCGAAGAAGAAGAAGAATTAACGAGAAAAGTAAAAGAAGGCGATATGGAAGCGAGAGCCACTTTAATAAAAAGCAATTTAAGATTTGTAATAACTATTGCAAAACAATATAGAAGCAGCGGACTTTTATTAGAAGATTTAATAGAAGAAGGCAATTTAGGTTTAATAATGGCAGCCGACAGATTTGAACCCGATAAAGGTTATCATTTTATTTCTTACGCGGTTTATTGGATTAGACAAAGTATATTGACAGCGATAAACGAAAAATCAAGATTGATAAGATTGCCTTTAAATAAAGCTACAGATTTGGTTGATTTGGAAAGAGTTATTCATCAAAGTTATTATAAAACGGGAGATATTCCCGATGTTAATCAATTATCCGAAATATTAAAGAGAGACCCTAAAGACCTTATGAGCGTAATGGCTGCTAATAGCGATTATGTTTCTTTAGAGAAAGAATTTAATTTTGACGGAATAAAAGAAAAACTTGAAAATATTATAGAAGACGACAGAGAAGTCGGAGTAGAAGAAAACCTTACAAATAAAGAGTTAGTCGAAGAGTTAAAAATTGCTATGGAAGATTTAAACGATATGGAAAGACAAATAATAAAAGCGAGATACGGAATTGGCGAAGAGAAAAAAACTCTTAAAGAAGTAAGCAAATCGCATTCTTGCACAAAAGAGAGAATTAGACAAATAGAGAAAAAAGCTTTAAAAAAAATGTATTCAAAAAGATACAACTCTTTAAAAGATTTCTTAAATTAAATGTTATATATACATATTCCTTTTTGCGTTTATAAATGCGCTTATTGTAATTTTTATTCGGTTGTTAATATGAACTCTCCCGATTTGTATAAAAAATATTTGGACGCTTTAATAAAAGAGTTTGAAATTAGAATAAAAGATTATAAAAAAAATATTGAAACTATTTATATAGGCGGAGGAACTCCTTCTATAATCGGCGCAAAAATGTTGGAATATTTTTTTGAAAAATTATTTGAAGTTATAAATAAAAATAATAATGGAGAAATAAAAGAAATAACTATAGAATTTAATATTAACGATATAAATAAAGATTCTTTAAAAATTATATCGCAAATAAAAAATATAAGATTGTCGATTGGAATTCAAACTTTCAATGAAGAGAGTTTAAAAATAATTAATAGAAAAACCGACAAAAACGATATTATCGAAGCTTTGAAATTAATAAATAAATCAAACATTGAAAATATTTCGGTTGATTTTATATGCGGACTTCCATTAAACGATAAAGAGCAATCTAAAAAAGATATTTTACAGGCTTTTGATTTGCTTCCTAAAATAAAACATATTTCTTTATATTATTTAGAGCTTAACGATTCTCTTAAAAATAAATGGCGAGATTTTTTGCCTGCGGAAGAAGATTGCGTTTATTATTATAATTTGGCTAAAGAAACTATAGAGAGTTTTGGGCTTATGAGATACGAAATTTCAAATTATGCTTTTTCTAATTACGAGTCGATTCATAATAGCGGTTATTGGGATTTGAAAGATTATTTGGGAATCGGAGCGGGAGCTTTCGGTTGTTATAAAAATAATAGATACGAAAATACAAAAAATATTAAAGATTATTTAGAAGTTTTATCTCAAAATAAATTGCCCGTAAAAAATATAGAATATTTGGATAGCGATACAAGAAAAAAAGAATTTATATTTTTATCTTTAAGAACCGCAAAAGGAATAAATTTTTTAAATTATAAAAAACTTTTTAAAGAAGATTTTATAGATAAACATTCTGAAATAATAAATAAACATGCAAAATATTTTATTATCTCAAAAGAATATTTATCTATAAAAAAAATATATTTTGATTATGCGGATGAAATTAGTCTATTGTTTTTGTAGAGATTTATTAAGACTCTCTTGAAATTCTTCGTTATTAATAAGATATTTATCGACTATTATCGACAAAGCGCTGTTTGGTTTTTTTAATTCTTTAGCTCCTCTTGTAATTGAACATAAACTTGCGTTTAATATTTTTGCGATTTCGTATTGAGGTATTTTCTTTTTAAGCAATGTAACTATTTTAAGCCTTTGCCAAATCATATCTCTTTCGTCTTTTGTAAAAAGTTCCATTAATAATTCCTTAAGAAATTCATCGTTTGTTTCCATTGCTAAAATATACGCTAGTAATTCCATTTTTATTCTCCTTGTTTTTTAATTAATTTATTACTATATATAATATTGTTATATATTTAAGTATAGAATAAAAAATAATTATTTCAAGTGCATTTTAAATATATTTTTATAGTAAATAAAAAATTTATATCTATATTTTAATTATTGATTTATAATAATAAAATCGTTTTGTAATTAATGGAAAAATTAAAATGAAAAAAAATAATATTAAAAAAATATCGACAAAATCTAAAAACATAAATAATATTTTTATATCTTTTATAATAATATTTTTAATAATCATAGTTTTAATTTATATTGTTCCAAATACAAATAAATCGGTTAATATAAATTTTCAAGATGAAAACGGAATGACAATAATAATGCATGCTCTTATTAACGAAAATGGTAAATTAGATAAAAACGATATAAAAAATTTATTAATTCAAAATAGAAACAAAATCGATTATAATATAATCGACAATAATAATAGAACTTTGCTTATGTTTGCCGCTTCTTATGGAGATAAGGATATAATAGAAGAAATAGTTAAATATGGAAATGGAATAGATAAAACCGACAATAATGGACAAACGGCTTTGCATTTGGCTGCTAAATATAATAAATTAGATTCTGTAAAAGAGCTTATAAGATTAAACGCTAATCCAAATATAAAAGATAATTATTCTCTTACTCCAATCGATATAGCGGAATTTGAAGGTTATGAGGATATATACGAATTTTTAAATAACATTAATTAAAATATAACCGATAAAAGCATAAAGATAAGTTTTATAAATATTAAAATCGATAAAGAAATATAATTTCCAAGCAAAAGTATTTTATTAACTTTTTCTATAAGTTTATAATTTAATTCTTCCATGTAATCGCCTACATTTTCTCTTTCAAATAATTCTCCGTCTTTAAAATAATCTCCGCCAATTTCTATATCTAAAGAACCCGCTATAGCGCATTCTAAAATTGATTTGCTATCTTTAGCGTCTTTTTTCAAAATGGCGAAAGAATTTCTAAATCTATATTGCAAAAATAAACTTGAAATTGCATAAAATAAAAAAGAAATTAGAGAAAGTATTATATTTATAATAAAGCATAATTTTACTAAAAATATTTCAAATAATTTTTTATTTTTATTTTCGTCTATTGCAACTTCGTTTTTAGATAATGTATAAATTGTCTTGTATAAAAAACAAATTGGAATTCCGCCTATAATAAAAAGTATTAATAAATAAATAGAATTCTCTGCGGAGGTTATAGTCGCATATTCTATAGTTCTTTTTATAATCGTCTCTTCATCCATATCTTCCGTATCTATTTTTAAATTTTCTTTTAATATATTTCTTGCTTTATTAAAATTATTATTCTGCAAAGTTCCAAATATGATTGAAGCAAATTCTAAAGGCTTTCTTGTTTCTAAAATATTATAAAATAAAATCAATTCTATAATCAAGCCTATTATAAAATGTATTCTATAAAATAATTTTAATAAATAAAAAGAAATTAGAAAAACTATAACGATTATAAATATTGAAATTAAAGTTCCAAATATAAACTCTAATATTTTATTTTCTTTATAAACTTTTTCATGCAATATATTATTGATTTTATCAAATAGATTTTTTATATAAGCGAATATGTCTAATTTAAAATTATTAATAAACATATCCATAAGAAAAGATATTGGCAATATTAATAATGTTTCCATATTTAATTTATTCCGTTATTTTTTTAATCAAAATTTTTCTAAAATATCTATATTATTTTTTTCGTCAATTTTTGTAAGAAATCCGCAACCGTTTTTAACCAAATAATCGTAGAAAGCCATTTTTTTATTGTCGAATTCGCTTATTATAGACATAATAATTCCGCCATGCGAAACTATAGCCGCATAATCTAAATTATTTTTTTTCATGTCTTCTAAAATATTTAAATATACTCTTTTAGTTCTTTTAAAAAATTCTTTATAATCTTCTCCGTTTGGTATATTGCTTCTCCAAAGTTTTTTATTAAATTCTTTATAATAATGATTGTCTTTTAATTCTTCGTATTTTTTTCCTTCAAAATCTCCAAAACATCTTTCTTTTAAGTCGTCAATTATTTCAATATTCATTTGATTAAAATATATTTCTACAGTTTCAATGCATCTTTTCATTGGGCTGCAATATAATTTTTGAATTGGTTTATATTTATCTATAATATGTTTTTTTTCTAAAAGTTCTTTTTTTCCGTTTTCGCATAAAGGATTGTCAGTAGAACCTAACCATCTAAATTCGGCGTTATATTGCGTTTGTCCATGTCTTATAAATAAAATTTTCATTAATTTTAAATTCTCCGATTAATTACTATATATTATACTTTATTTTTTTCAATAATATTTTTAAATAATAAAGCTAAAATATACAAATTATAAACTTGACTTTAATTTTAAAATTTGCTATACTATAGATATAATAACATAATTTATGGTTAATATTTATGACTGAAGATAAAGAACAACCTATTGAATTTGAGGGCATATATTGCGCTAATTGCCGTTATTGCGTTTTGTTTAGAAAATCAAGCGGTTTAGACGGAAAAGAATATTTATTAAGAATAAAATGCACTCAAGAACAATGGCGTAAAAAACTTGGCGAAGAGAAGATGTATAAGTATTTTACCGTAGCTAGAAGAACGGTAGAAAAGTGCGACAGTTATAAGGATATGGGAGACTTGGGCGATTTTTTAAGAATCTTGCGTAAAAGTTTGCCTGTGCGAGATGAAGTTTATTCCTATAAAAAATAGTAGGTTTTGTCAGTGAAAAAGAATTTTATTTTTCTTATAGCGTTTATTTTTTATTTAACTTCATGTGCAACCGCACTTAAAATCACGCCCGAAGAAGCGAGATATCCTAAAATAATTGCAGAAAAAGCTTATACGGAATTTAATAACAAAAAATATAAAAGAGCCATAAAATATTATCAATATATAATTGATAATTTTGATAGAGAAAATTATTCAAAAGATATGGCTTGGGCTTATTATGAAATAGGATTTTGTTATTATTATCAGAAAAAATATAAAAAGGCTTTAGAATATTTTAATATCGTTATGAATGATTTTGCAGTTTTGCCACCTAAAATGTTGGCTCAAAAAGTTATGAACGATATTTATGATAAAAAGCCAAAATTAAAACCTATAGAAATTATAGAGGAAACTAAAGAAATAGAAATTGAAGATATTGAATCATGAATAAAAGCATAGTTAAAAGACTTATATTAAATTTTATAATAATGTCGATTATCGGCATATTTTTAATATTAATTTTCTATGTTATATATTCAAAAATCTACGCTAAAGAACATTCTTTAATCTCTTATATATTTACAAGTTTAATATTATATAAATATATAATTCCTTATATAATAGCTTTAAGTATTTATTTTGCATTTTTTAAAGGCTCTTATATTGAAGGCGGAATTAATTTGTCAAAAACAATAGCTACTCCGCTTGCTACAGTTTTGATTTTAATTTTATTTTACGCATTATACGATTATTATTTATTAGACGAATTGGTATATAAATTAAAAGAACATAATATTAATAAAGATTATAGAGTCTTTATGCAATATGAAGCGGAATTAAAAAATAAAGATTATGAAATGGCAAGAGAAGAATTATTAAAAGGAAATTTAGACAATTCTTATAAACTTGCAAGAAGAGCTTTATTTTACGAAGGCGATAACGGAAATATACTTCTTCTTTTAAAAAGCATTCAAAAAGAAAAAAACGAATTATACGATATACAAAATAAAGATAAAATAGAAAATATTAATAAATTAATGCAATTAGGCTCAAGAGCTTATTCGTATTCAAATTATAACGAAGCTAATAAATATTTTGAAAGAATTTTAAATATTGATAGATATAATCCTTTAGCTTTATATTATTTAAACAGAATAAGCATAGCTCAAAATAATAAACCTAAATATTTAGGAAATACGACAGAAGAATTATACGCTTATAAAAAATTAGCGGAAGTAATAAATTTATACGAAGCGGGAAGATTATGGGAAGCTTATGACGAAATATTATCTTTATATGCGGAAGCTCCAAATATAGGCGAAGTTAATAATTATTATTCTATTATTACAGAAAGTATAAATAATTACGATTTCTTTATTGAAGAAGCTTTTGAAGTAAAAAATGTTTTTATAGATAATGCTAATTCTTTAGAAAATAATTCTATAACGGAACATAACGGATTAAATTTAATGATAGATAAAAATACTATGCTATCTTCCGTAAACAGCATATATTTTAAGGGCAATTTATATATGTTTGATATTTCTATTATTAAACTTGATAATAATTCTAAAATATTAAATATACAAAATTATAAATATGGAAAATTAGTAGAAACTCTTCATCCAAATACAAATAATATAAAAAATATTATATTAAAAGCTCCGCTTGACACTAGCAAAAAAAATTACGCTATAGGCGATACTAATTTTACAATAATTCCAATAGCAATATCTTCAAGCGCGGTTGAAAGCGTTAAAAATTATACCGAAATGATATTAGATTATATAAATTTGCCTAAACTTATATCATTAAAAAATGAAATTCCTAAATTCGGATATTCAAACGCTCCGATTAATTTAATAATATTCAAAAAAATTATATCTCCGATTTTATATTTATTATTATTTCTAATTATAGCTTATAATTCTTTTAAGTTTAGAGAAGAAGTATATTATGAAGGCGCTAGTTTAGTCGCTAAATTTATAGGAATAATCGGAACTCTAACAATAACTTTAATATATAGCGTATTTATAAGTTATATATCCGATATTTTAGTAAAATTTTCAAATATGGTTATTAATATAGCCGTAGTATACGCGATAAGTTTGGCGATTATATTAATAATGCTTTTACAAATTTCAAGAATACCAAAAAATGTTGAATAATTTATATTCTAAAAACGAATTAAAAAATTATTTAAAAGAAAATTCAATATTTCCAAATAAAAATAGAGGACAAAATTTTTTATGCGATAGAAATATTGCAAATAATATAGCAAATATAATAATTAAAAATCGTTCAAAATACGCTATAGAAATTGGCGGCGGACTCGGTTCTTTAAGCGAAATTCTTATAAATATTTATAAAGAAAATTTAACCATAGTAGAATACGATAAAGCTTTATACAAACATTTAACCGAAAGATATTCTAATATAAATATAATTCATAAAGATATTTTAACCGTTAATATTTCGGATATTAAAGATAATTATAAATTTGATATTTACGGAAATATTCCTTATAATATAGCAAGTCCGATAATAGAATGGCTTTTATGCGACTGTTATAAAAAATGGAATTATGCGGTTTTTATGGTTCAAAGCGATTTTGCAAAAAGATTAATTGCAAAACCAAATACCGAAGATTATTCTTCATTAACATTATTTGCAAATTTTATGTCGGATATTAAATTAGAATATAATGTTTCAAAAGAAGTTTTTTATCCAATTCCAAATGTAGAATCTTCTATTATAAGCATAGTTCCAAAAGATATTGATTTTCAAATTCTTAATATATTTAAATCCGTTTCAAAAACTTTATTTCATAATAGAAGAAAAAATATAAAAAATAATTTTATCGTCTCGCCTTATATAAATATAGAAAAAGAAAAAATTGACGAAATACTTGAAAAAGCTAATATTGATAAAAACGATAGAGGGGAATCTTTGAGTTTGGAAGAAGTAAAAAAATTATCGAATATAATTAAAGAATATATTTGATTAATTATTTAGAACTTTTTACTCGATTACATTCGCGACAAAGCATTTGACAATTTTCAAGTATAGTTTTACCGCCTTTACTCCAAGCTTTTATATGGTCAGCTTCCATTTCTTCTATTTCAAATTTTTTGCCCGCATTAGGACATTTTTTATTCGCGCAAATTCCTTTTTGTTTTTCATATACTTCGCGTTTAATATTATCGTCAAACGCTCTCAAGTTTAAATGCTTTTCATCTCCGCTTAATAAATATTCGTAAATTCCGCTTTTCTTTTGCACTTCGCTATCTTGCATTAATTTTGCAATTTTGTTTTCAAGTTCGTATGCGTCTAATTTCTTATCTTTATATTTATTATAGAAAAATCCCCATTCAAGCCCTTTCATTTCTTTACGATATTTTGGAAATTTCATTTCAACCCAATCTATTACCGCGCAAAAATATCCCCATAACTCGTCCGAATTTTTAGAATCTTTAGAATTTTTTGCCATATATTCGCAAATAGCTTTATCGTCTCTTTTATTTGTTATCCAAGCAATCGCGCTCTCCAAAAACTCCTGCCTCAAACTATCGCCTTTTAGATATTTTCCGCCTTTTTGTTCGGCTAAAGAATTTCTTTTGCTAAATCGTCTTTTGGCATCGCTGAGCCACGCGCTCACATATATTGCGTTTCTCAATTCTTGGTCTGTGAGCGTAACTCCCGCTATATTGATTACTCTAAACCATTCTAATTTTTCGCTATCTTTTCCCTTGCAAACATAAACCATAAGTTCATAATTTAAAAATGCCTCTTTTTTATTCTCTGGTAAGTTTTGATAAAAAAAGTTATCAACGCTAAAAACTCCATCATGATAATCGCAAATACTAATCGTGCGTTGTTGTCCGTCAAGAACTTCGTAAGAATTCTTGCCGTTTTTTACCCAATAAATAGAGTTTAGCGGGAAGCCTTTAAAAATTGTGCGAATTACTTCGTCTCGTTGTTTATCTTTATATACAAATTCTCTTTGATAAGCTGGGCGGATATTTAATTTACCGTCATATCCTATTATTTCTCCGCTCTCTTCGTTTCTTTTATAACCTTTAATTAAATCTTTAATTTTTATTTTTTTTAATTCTATTTTCATTGCTTTTCCTTCACTCTGCGCCCCGTAAGTGTCGTTTTTGAATAATTATTCTCCTATATATTTTGTTTCCATTTATACTATTGCAACCTTTACCTAATCCATTATTTAATAAATGATTATCAAGCCCTAATAATTCAAACTGCTCTGGATTATGTTTATCTAAAAAACTTATCGGAACTCCCATAACTCCATCATAATCCGTAGGAATCTCTTTTGTTTTATCCACATTTATCGCGTCATAATTATCGTATTTTGGATAATTTTCGGGCGTTTTACCGTAAGAGTAAAGCGTATCTAAAATCTCATGCCGTTTTTCAATGTCTAAATTTGTAAACCAAATAGACTGCGAACGCAATTTAACAACGCCATCAATAATTTTGTATCCGCTTCCTAATTTTTTACCGCTTAAAACTTCTTTTTGAAATTCATTGCTTGTATTAAATAATAAATCTACACTCATAGGAGTATAGCCAACCCAAAGTTTATTTTCTTTTATAAGAGTAAAAATTTCTTTATAAGTAATAGCGTTTTTATTACCGATAATAACAAAATCTTTTTTATATTCCACTAATTGAGCGACATATTCGCGGAATAGGGAAAATGGAGGATTTGTTACCACAATATCGCTTTGTTTTAATAATTCTATGCAATCTTGCGAGCGAAAATCTCCCGCGTTGTCTAAATTTTTATCTTCAAAAATAGGCAAAAGACTTTGCCCTTTATTTCGCGTCCTATCGGCTTTTAGCGGAGTAGTTTTTGATTTTAATTTATGTTTATTTTTTTCAAAAGCTTCTATAGTTTCCGCGCTTTGATTTGGGCTGTTGGATAAAGAAAGCGATAATAATTTTTCAATTTCCGCCAATAATTCAGAAGAATTGCCTATCATATCGACTTTGCAATCTCTAGTTATTTTTATTGCATACGCTTTTTTGGGCGAATCTTCGGCGCTAAATTCTTTAAAATTTTGACTTTTATAACAAGTGGTAATAAGTTCTTTTAATCCTAAATATTTAAAATTTAAGAAAAAATATTTGAAAAAATTACTTGCCAAAGGGTCATCGCAATTGCAATATACTACTTTATTTTTAAAATGGTTTTTATAATGTTTTAGTTCGTTTTCTATATCGCTAAACTGCGTGTAAAATTCATCTTTTTTTCGACTTTCGCTTTATGTAAACTTGCATTCGCGCTTTTTTTAGCCATTCTTTCTACCCCATATTTTATTATAAACGAAATCTTAATTATTATCAATCAATTTTACTGACGCTATAATATTATCGATTCTTTTATCGTCCTTTTTGCTGTTGGCGTTATACATACAAGTAATTTTTATAACTTCGTTTCCTTCATTAATCATTATGAAAGATTTATTATAAGTTAAATTTGGTCCATAATAAAAACTGCTTAAAACTTGATAGCAATTATTTTTTCCGTCAACATAACCTTCCGAAACTATTTTATATTCTTTTATGGCAAAATGATTTTTTAAATTATTTATAATATTATTTTTAATATTTTCTATTTTAATTGAAAATTTATATTTTGAATATTCTATTCCGTAAATTGCGGTTTTAGTTTCAAGTCCGTAAGTTTCGTAATCTATAACCGTTTTGTCTATATTTATAGCTCTGTCTAAAAATCCTCTTTCAAAATTTTCGGGCATAACTACGGAGAAATTGCCAATACGAACTGTTTTATTATTATTTTTTTCGCATGAATATAAAACTATAATAATAGCGAATAAAATTAATATATTTTTAATTGTTTTAACCATATACTTATTATATAATAATTTAAAATTTTTTAAAGATAAAATAAATAAAAATAATTGTAATATAGTCGTTAATATTTTATAATATTTGCAATTATTGATTAAAAAAAATTATAAAGAGGAAAACAGATTAATGAGAAAAACAAAAATTATAGCGACTTTAGGTCCGAGATGGTCCGATGAAAATAGCATAACTAAAATTATAGAAAATGGAGCGGATGTTTGCAGACTCAATTTTTCTTTCGGAACTTATGAAGAACATTTAGAAAGAATTAATATTATAAGAAAAGTTTCAAATAATTTAAAAAAGCCCGTTTCAATTTTGGCGGATTTGCAAGGTCCGAAAATAAGAATAGGAAAATTAAAAGAATCTATAACTATTAAAGAAGGCGATATTGTCAAATTAAGCGGATATAAAGAAATTAAAGAAGAAGATATTATTCCAACGACTCACTCGAATATAGCGCATGATGTTAAATCGGGTTCTATGCTTTTAATAGCCGATGGAACTATTCAATTAATTGTAGAATCAAAAGACGAAGATAAAAAATTAGTTGTATGCAAAGTTATAACGGGAGGAACTATATTGAGCGGTAAAGGAATCAATTTGCCTGGCGCTCATGTCACAACCGAAGTTTTAACAGAAAAAGATATTTCGGACGCTTTATTTTCCGCTAAAAACGGAGTCAATTATTTGGGAATGAGTTTCGTTAGAAAAGCGGACGATGTTATAAGACTTAGAAAAATTTTAGACGATAATAATTTTCAAGATGTCGGAATAGTTTCAAAAATAGAAAATACGGAATCTTTAGAAAATTTGGAAGATATTATTAAACATTCTGACGGAGTTATGGTTGCAAGAGGAGATTTGGGAGTTGAAATTCCTTTTGGCGAAGTTCCAATTTGGCAGAAAAAGATTTTGAAAATAGCAAATGACATGGGAAAGATAACGATTATAGCGACTCAAATGCTTGAAAGTATGACAAAAAGCCCCGTGCCTTCGAGAGCCGAAGCGAGCGATGTCGCAAACGCTGTTTTAGACGGAACGGATGTAGTTATGATGTCCGCTGAAACGGCATCGGGAGATTATCCTATAGAATCGGTTAAAGCTATGGTTTCGATAGTTGAAGCTGTGGAAAAATCTATAATCGTAAAGAAAGAAATTAATAATTCTTCGGATATAAATTTAAATGACGCATTAACCGATAGCGCTTCGTATTTGTCTTATTGTCTTCCTAATAAAGTTATTATAGCTCTTTCAAGGTCGGGATGGACGGTTAAAAATTTATCTAAAAAGCGTCCTAAAACTCCAATAGTTTTTATGTCGGCGGATAAAGATTTATGCAATAGAATCTCTATATGTCATAATGTTTATACAATATTAATGCCTGAAGATTTGAATTTTAGCGCGGGAATAAGTCATGGCGGACAGATTGATATTCTTGAAGATACTTTAATAAAACATAATTTAGTAAATCATGGCGACACCGCTATTGTAGTGAGCGGAAGCAAATGGCAAGGAAGATGGCAAGAAAATAGCGTTCGTATAGTGGTTATTCATTAATAATTAATTATATCTTCCAATTAGGAAACCTTTTAATAACGGCGGATATAATATCGGTTTTATAATGTTGTTCCAAATTAACAAGTTTTTGAAACTCGCTAAATATAATTTTTACATCCTCTTCCGATTCGGTTTCTATAAATTTTAAGAGATAATTTTTATCAAATACAAGCTCGTAAACAGTTTTCAAAAGTTTTCTGCCTTGAACTGCGGTTTCTTTATTGTCTAGCATTTTTGACAAATATGATATTACGCTTAATAAACCTATCATTAAAGAGTTTTTATTTATATTAATTTCATTTTTATCGGAATATTCGCCATCAAGAATCTTTTGAGCAAAATAAACGAAAGATTCGGGATATTCTCTATAATGCAAAAATATATCGTCTATAGTTTTTGATAATATATCGGTTTTATTATCTTCAAATAATTTATTTACGATTAAATAATGATTCTTAACTTGAGGAGAATATAATATTTTTAATATAATATCGTAATATTCGTCTTTTTTTCCTTCCTCAATTGCATCAAGAAATTTATTTCTATAAATTGAAGAAGGCAAAATTTCGTATATATGCGTATAATCGCTAATATTTTTAATCATATCGGAAAGCGAAGGAATATCTTTTTCATTATTGCCCGATATTTTTAAATATATAGCGCTTACTATTTTTGCGTCATTTTCAGCATTTTTATTTTTCGCCATATTAACAAAATAATCATGCATTTCTTTCGCTTCTTCGGAGTTTAAATTCGGAGTATATGCCAAATATTCCATGTATATTTGATATCTTTCAAAGAAGTTTTCCGTCTTATTAAATTTAGCCAAACTCTCGGCATCGTAAGTTTCAGCTTGTTCGTTATACAAGAAAGTATTTTTATCGAATTTAACGGTAGTTGAAGCGCGAACGGATTTTTTTGCCGATTCAAGCCATTTAGAATATGAAGCTTCTTTTATAACAGTATTCGGAGTGGAAGTTAATTCTTGTTTCAAATCTTTTGCGCTTATAGTTTTTCTATACTTTAGTATTATAGTTAAGAATTCTGTAGGATTTTCTTCCGCAATCTTTTTTAATTCGTTAAGTTTATACGCCTTATAAACATTTATATCGTCTTCAGGCAAAGTAGTAAGAGATTGAATAGCCATATCAAAAGTCATTTTTCTTTCTTCTTCCTGCGAAACGAATTTTATTTTAAGTTCGTCTATAGTTATAGCTTTAATTTTTCCAACGCCAAAATTTCTATGAATAACATATTTGCCAACATCGTATTGAATATATTTTTCAAAAATTTCAATGCAGGATTTTGGAGGTTTATTTATATTGGTTATAGCGGAAATTTCCTCTATTTTTTCAAAAAGCGAATGATTAGGATGTAAAGCTTTATAAACATCGACTAATCTATGTCTGAAAAATTTTGCTTTTTTATTATTTTGAGCGACTATTGACTGTTCGTAATTAAGAAGATTTTTAATAGTTTTCAAAGCTTCGTCATATCTTGCATTTTCAAAATAATAGAAAAATATTATCTTCCAAACATCAATCATAATATTAGCGTCAACAAGTTCATGCAAAGAAGATTCGTATTTTAGCAAATAATTATAATTGTCAGGCTCGTATTCCAAAACTTTTTTAATATTGCTTTCGGCGTTATTTCTCTTTCTTATAAGATTTCTTTCAAAAGCTATTTTATAATAATGAACTGCGCTATTTATATCTCCTGCGGTTTCTTTAATATGCGCTATTTTTTCTGGAAGTTCTGGATTTGAAGTGTCGAATTTTATTAATCTTTCCCAAACTTCAACGGCGTCCGTTTCTCTATTTGAAATTTGATAATAATTCGCCAAATATCTTAAAGCGTAATCGCTCTCGTAATATTCGTCCACAATTTTTTGCGCTATATATTCTACAATATTCCATTTTTTTGCATTCTTAAAAATACCTAAAAGTTTATCCAAATGCATATCCGAATAATTTTCAATTTTCAAATTTAAAAATCCGATTGAATATAAAGCGGAAATATGCTGCTGATTTTTTTCAAGCTGCGTTTTTGCCGTATCTATAGCGGAGTTAATTTCGTTTTTATCGTTAATATCGTTTATTATTCCGCTTAAATCCGTAAAGTATTTAATCGTATAATTTAATAAAGGTTTTCTTGTAAAAGTTTCTTCTGTAAAAGTGTTTTCCAATTTTTCTAAAGCTTCTGACATAGTTTTACCTCTTTTCTAATTTATTTATATAATATCTTAATAAATCTTCGTCTATAGCCGCCATTTTTCTTGCCAAAATTTCTATCTCTTCCCTATCCGAACTATTATGCCTCATTATAAGGCAGGCTGTAAGGAAAGCGTATGAAGATAAAAGTTTTGGAGCGGTTTTGTCTCTCAATTTAAATTTTCTATAATCCGCTTCAAATCTTGAAATATTTTTTCTTAATTCAATTTCCTCTTCTCTGCTTAATTCCTTTTTTATATCTAATATATTCATAAGCTCGCCATAAGCGCTCATCCAACTTATAATTTCTTCTTGGCTTCCGTTATGAATTCCTCTTTTTATTATTATATCTCTAATTTCTCTAACGGCTTCTATTGTAATTTTTTCAAATTCTATATTTTGAGGTTCATAAAACAAAGCCTCTCTAATATACATTTTAGCCTTTTTTTCATCTCCCAATTTATGATTAATTTCAGCGATAAAGCCTAAAGTATTTGAATTATAAGGTTCTATAGTATTCAAATATTCATAAGCCTTTAAGCCTTTGGAATAATCCTCCAATTCTATAAACGCATTTGCAAGTAAATGCAACTCATCCTTTCCGTTAATATCTTCGGGGCTTTTATTCATTATTAATTCTATTATTCTATTATATACAAAATAATGAATAGCCTTTATCGATATTAAATCGCCTTTATAATCTTTATCTCTTATAAAAATACAAAATTTCTTATAAGAAGAATCTAAAAATTTACAATATTCTGCCCAATCTTCTTTAAGTTTTTTATTTAAAATATCAAGCCTATTTATCCAAAATTTTACGCATGAGATATTCTCATACAAATCGGCATACTCAAAATCCATAGCCATTATTCTGTCAAAGTCTTCCATAGACTCTTTAAATAAGCCTTTTTTCAACTTACCTTCTATCATAAAGAAAATATCTTTAACAGATTCTTTTCTTGAAAAGAATTCCTCATTCATACGGTTTAAATAAACTGCTCCTCAAAATAAAAATCGTAAAGATACGCGGGCAATGATTATAGTATAATGCAATATTACTAAATTGTCAAGTCAAATCTTATAAAAAAGTATTATATATTTACATATAACGATATTCTATATTATAGAATTTATATTCGCTTTTTATATCGCAGGTTCTACGATATCTTCTAATAAATACAAAATTAATTTTTCTATTAATTCTATCTTTTACATAAATTAAAGTAAGACATAAAACAAAAAACATGGTAAAAATACCCTTTAGCTATGATTTAAAGATTAAAATGATTTTATATTTTGATTTTATAATTTTTATTAATAATAACTTTTACAAATAATTTAAAAATAATTCTCTATCAAAAGGATTTAAATTATTGGTTATGATTTTTCAACACAAAAAATATGCACGACCGTGTGCAGTAACGAGGAAGATATGTTAGATATAGTAAAAGAAAAACCTATAGTGGAAAAATATTGCTTTATTTTTTATATGATTAATACTAAAAACTGCGCTTGATATAATTGTATTTTATGGTATAATATAAGTTCAATAATTAAATAATTAATAAGATGTAAAATAATTTAATCAACATATAAGGAGAAAAGCATGGAAGTTATTTTGAAGAAAGATTTTATTACTCTTGGTTATGAGGGCGATATATGTAAAGTAAAAGACGGATATGCAAGAAATTATCTTATTCCAAGAAATATAGCCGTAATTAAAAACGCGGGAAATTTAAAAACTTTAGCTCAAATGCAAAAGAGTTTGGAGAAAAAAAGAGCAAAAAGAAAAATGGAAGCGGAAATTCTTAAAGGTAAAATTGTAGATATAAGCGTTATGATTCCCGTTAAAGTAGCCGAAAACGGAAAATTATACGGTTCTGTTAGTCCGCAAAATATAGTTGACGCTTTGAAAGAAAAAGAAATTGATATAAATAAAAAAGATGTCCATATGGATAAGCATATTAAAGAGCTTGGAGAATATGAAATTGAAATTAAATTATATCATAGCGTCAATGCAAATATAAAAATTAATGTAGTAAATATCGACACATTAGAAAACGCTACAAAATCCGAAATAAACGAAATCGTTAAAGAAACTGTAGAAGAGGCTTAAATTAATAGCGGGTATAAAATGAATAGTATGCCTTACTCGATAGAAGCCGAAGAGTCTTTGTTGGGAGCTATGCTTCAAAATAATCAGGCTATATCGATAGCTTTGTCAAAAATTAATTCAAAAGATTTTTATAACGAAAGAAATAAAATCCTATACGAAAGCATTATAGAATTGCATAATAGATTAGGAAATAAAGAAGATGTAAACGGAGAACTTGTTTTAAGATACTTAAAAGAAAACGGTTTATTTGAAAAAGTATTTCAAAATGACGAAGCCTATTTAATGAGAATAATAGACGGAACTCCTTTTTATCAAAATGCAAAATATTATTCGGAAGTTATTGCGGAAAAATCTTTACTCAGAGATTTAATTTTCGCATCTCAAGATATACAAAAATCCGCCTATGAAGCGAAAGACTCGGAAACTAAAGAAGTAGCCGACTTCGCAGAAAAAAAAATATTTGAAGTTACGCAAAGAAGATTAGATAATGATTTTATTCATATAAAAGATTTGCTTTTAGAAGCTTTAAATACTATTGAAAGCAGAAAAAAACATAAAAGCTCTGTTACGGGAATTCCTTCGGGATTTTTAGGATTGGATAGAGTGACGCATGGATTTCAGCCTTCGGATTTAATTATATTAGCGGCTCGTCCTTCGGTTGGTAAGACAAGTTTCGCTCTTAATATAGTGGAACATGTAATGACAAATGTAGAATCAATGAATTTTGGAATCGGTTTTTTTTCTTTGGAAATGAGCAGAATGCAATTGATTGAAAGATTAATTTCGAGCAAGGCAAGAATAAATTTGTCTAGAGTTCGTTCGGGCGATTTGGAAATGCAAGAATGGGCAAAATTAGGGCAGGCTTTCAATAGTTTATCTCAATCTAATCTTTTAATAGACGATTCAAGTCAATTAACGATAATGGAAATTCGCGGAAAAGCAAGGCAGATGAAACATAGATTTGCCGAAATGAGTAAAGAAAAAAAAGACGGAAAGAATATAGATTTAAAACTTATAGTTATAGATTATTTGCAATTAATTCATTCAAGCGCGCAAACAAGAAGAAACGGAACGAGAGAACAAGAAATAGCGGATATATCGAGAGGATTAAAAGCCCTTGCTAAAGAATTAAATATTCCCGTTATAGCTTTAGCTCAGCTTTCAAGAGCGGTTGAACAGAGGCAGGATAAACCAAGACTTTCCGATTTGAGAGAATCAGGCTCAATAGAACAAGACGCCGATTTAGTTATGTTTTTACATAGACAAAAACCAAATAGAGACGAAGAAGAGGTTATAGACGAAAGAAATAATCAAGTTGAAGTGATACTTGCAAAACATAGAAACGGCTCTATTATAGACGGACTTCCGTTAAATTTTATAGCCGAACAAACGAGATTTGAAAATATTTATAATAATGCGGATAATATCGAATAAATAATAGAATAAAAGGATTAATTTATTATGGAAATTTTTGATTTTAAAATAGAATTAAGAAAAGGAATAAAAAATAAAATAATTTATTTTCTTGCAACATTGGGAGAATTTAATAATTTATTTTTGCAAATATTAAAATATACTTTTAAGCCTTCTTTTTCTTTCAAACTTTTATCCGACCAAATAATAAGAATGGGAGTAGAATCTTTTATAGTCGCTTCGGTTACGATTCTTTGCACGGGAATGGTTATGTCTCTTCAAATAGCGGTAGTTTTAGATAGCGTCTTAAAAGGAATATCTCAATTTGTAGGCTCTATGGTTGGAAAGGCTATGGTTAAAGAATTATCGCCAATGCTTCTTGCTTTAATATTTGCAGGCAGAGTAGGAAGTTCCGTAACCGCGGAAATAGGCACTATGCAAGTAAGCGAACAACTTGACGCTTTAAAAACTCTATATACTAATCCCGTAGAATATGTAGCAGTTCCAAGATTTTGGGCGGCGGTTATATCTTTGCCAATGCTTACCATATCGGCGGATATTATCGGAATATTGGGAGGAGCTGTGGTTACGGTTTTTGTTTTAAATAGCGACCCGCTTCATTATTTTGATAGAGCGTTTGCCGTTATTTCGCTTGGAGATTTTATTGGAAGTTTAATAAAGTCGACAATATTCGGGGCTGAAGTTATGCTTATATCATGTTTTTTCGGTTTTAGAACTACGGGAGGAGCAGAAGGAGTCGGAAAGGCTACGACAACAAGCGTAGTTTATAGTTTTATGATAATTTTGATTACAGATTATCTACTCGTTTCAATACTTGGAATGTTTGGAATGTGATTTAAATATAAATTTGACAAAATAATATTTTAATATATCATAATAATACTTGCTCGGGTGGTGGAATTGGTAGACACAACAGCTTGAGGTGCTGTCGGGTAATACCGTGCTGGTTCAAGTCCAGTCTCGAGCAATTATATTTTTTTCTTAACTCAAATTATTCATAAAAATTTTTATTCTTTTAATAAAATCCTTAAATCCCATTATTGAAATATATTATTAAAAATAAAGCA
>ERZ857984.879-NODE-879-length-30333-cov-4.250149_pt1 | contig 30333 bp, 33 predicted proteins | sample MGYA00519914_ERZ857984 | MGnify/ENA primary metagenome ERZ857984 (study PRJEB31778, sample SAMEA3449417) | human gut metagenome | biome: human gut; feature: human-associated habitat; material: faeces | place: United Kingdom | collected 2010/2012 ... | reverse complement strand
GTCGCCCCTTGATTGCCTATCTGCAAAGGCGGGCGGGGCTGTCAACGGCGGCGCGATACGCGCCGTTCATCTTGACCGTTGACTGGCTCGGCTGGCTTTGCTATTTCTTTTACAAATCCATTTTCTCAATCTTGCGAATACCAATGTGTGTAAACAATATCCCCACACAAATCGCATAAAGGAAAAAAAGTATTATGGAGAACGTGATTTGTGGGCTATTTGAGGAAACTGCAACGACATAGTGTAATGGCGAAAGATATTTTATCCCGTCTATATAAGACATCAAATTCATTATGATGTACAGAATCATATACACACCCACGCATACAAGAGTTTTCAGCTTTGTTGCCATTAGCATTACAAGAAAAATCGTTATCAGCCAAAATATGCAATTACAAACGATTTGCACAATTTCCATACCTACATTACTATCATAGAATATTCCGCTTGCAACTTTTGGATTATGGATAAGCACAGCATAGTAAAATGCGATACTCGTTAAAACCAGTAAAATGTCTATGAATACGGAAAAAATCAACAGTGCTAATTCCTTACCTCCATAAATCAATTTTCGGACACCAATACGATTTACATACAAACGGATACTCTTATTCTCAATTTCTGACGCTAAACTTCTTCCAACGATTGCAGATAAAATCACATTGAAAATAAACATAGACTGGCTCATCTGAAACATTGCACTGGCAAAGCCTATGGCCGTTATATTACCTGCGCCCGTATATGTGATAACATCTGAATTAGAAGCTAAACCAACGGAATATAAAATTGGCACAAGCAAAATTGTAAACATGAGCCACGAATCTTTTCTTTGGAATAGTTTCTTTAATTCTATTTTCGTGATAATTGCAAGAGTATTCATTCTTATCCCTCCATTCCAAACAGGCTTTTGAGATTATTTTTTTGGACGGAGAAACCACAAATATAATGACCTTTTTGCAGCAAAATCTTCTGAATATCTATAATAAGCGTTTCGTCCTGAAACATAATCTTATCCTCAAAGAAACTTAATTCGCCACATTTTTCCATAAGCGACCGTTTTATATCATCAGAAATTGTACATTCGATCTTGACGGTATAAGTCTGCTTATGTTCGAGGGGCTGGTCTAACTGCTTATTGCCTTTTGAAATCATAACCACTCTATCGCAAATTTCATCTACATCATCTAAATCATGGCTTGAAAATAATACCGGTACATTCTGTTTATGTGCCATATCCAAAATGGTCTGTTTGAAAAGCTCCTTGCCGATTGGATCAAGGCCAACAAAGGGTTCATCTAAAATCAGAAAGCCGACTTCTGTAAGTAAACACTGACATAGACCGAGCCGCTGCTTCATACCAAAAGAAAATTCTTTGACTTTCTTTTTACGGCTGCTATAAAGTTCTGTCTTTTCCAGCAGTTCCTTAATCCGTATGTCCTGTTTTTGGTTAGTCAGTTGTGAAAGCAACCGTAGGTTTTCTTCCGCAGAAATATAATCCAAAAACTGCGGTTCAATCAAAACGCCAAATTCCCGTGTTATCAATGGGTTTGCAACGATATTTTTCCCTTTATACTGCACTTGACCGGCACTTGGTTTGCAGTATCCGCAAATGATATTTAATAGCGTTGTTTTTCCAGCGCCATTCTCTCCAATCAGTGCAACAATTTCGCCCTGACAAATATCCATAGAAAAATCATTCAAGGCGATTTTCTCTCCATACTGTTTCGTTACATTTTGCACTTGTAATAAATATTCTTGGCCCATGCCCCATACCCTTTCTTAAAATATGACTGTCAATATACAAAGCTAAAAATCAAAACAATCACGACAATCAGAAGAACAGCAGCAATGCAGCCTCCGATGATAGCGCCCCATTTTATGATTTTCTTTGCGTTTTCCACATCACTGTATATGGAATTTAGCCTTTCGCTATTTAAGTTTTTTTCCCGGACTTCCTGCACATCAATGTCCTTGACGAGTTCATCTAACGTCAAGCCAAAGAAGTCACTCAACAATACCAACCGTTGAAAATCGGGATAAGATTGACCGCTTTCCCATTTTGAAATTGTCTGTCTTGTCACATTCAATTCTGCTCCCAGTTCTTCTTGGGATAGTCCTTTGCTTTTTCTCAAAGAAATCAATTTCTCATTAAAATTCATATCCAGCACTCCTTTTTTGCTTTTGTGGTGGCTTAATTATAACAAAATTGAGGCCTAACATTCTACCAATAAGGGTTGGAAATCTGTCAACCGCTAATAACATTTGCTCAAAAGAATACACAAGCGTTAAAATATCATTAGCTGCTTACTGCCATAATAAAAATTGGGGAATAGTGGGCTGGTATCTATCAATTCTTGTGTGTTACTTTATGGCACATGAGCATTGGAACCAGGATTGTCCGAGCCGTAGCCCTCCAGCAAATTGACAACGCCCCACACGCCCAGGCCAGCGCCCAGAGCCACAACAAGGGTCTGCAAAGTATCAATAGCGGAAGAAAAGAACTGCATATAGCCTCCATTTCTCCGGGGGTTTCCCCGGCCATGAAAAAAGCCGCCCATACAGGCGGCAGGTTACGACCTCTGGACACTTTGTCCAGAAGTGCTTTAGGGGAATACTCCGTCAACACCTATGTTGGGTGTACGCACAGATGCAAATACTGCTATGCATCCTTTATGAAGCGGTTTACCGGCCATACGGAGCCGTGGGGAACTTTTTTAGACGTCAAAAATTGGCCTGAAATCAAAGACCCAAAAAAATACGCGGGAAAAGAATTATTTATCGGTTCCGTTACAGACCCCTATCTCCCGCAGGAAAAAATTTATGAACGCACCAGGGCCCTGCTTATACAGCTAAAAGGAAGCGGTGCGAAAATCAGCATTGCCACGAAAAGCGATTTGATACTGCGGGATTTGGATTTGATCAAAACTTTTCCGGACGCCCGTGTTTCGTGGTCTATCCATACATTGGACGAGAACTTTCAGCACGATATGGATAATGCCGTCAGTATCGAGAGACGGCTTGCAGCTATGGAGGCGTTTTACCGCGCCGGTATCCGCACTACCTGCTTTATCTCTCCCATTTTTCCCGGCATTACCGACGTAAAAGCAATTATTCAGAGAGCAAAGGGACAGTGCCATTTGATTTGGCTGGAAAATCTTAACCTGCGGGGAGATTATAAAGCGGTTATCTTGGACTATATACGGAAAAAATATCCACACCTGCTATCCTTGTACCGGGAAATTTATCACAACGGGAACCGCAGATATTGGGAACTGCTGGACGCAAAGCTGAAAAACTATACTGCCGAAATCGGTTTGGACTATGTAACGAATGACGACAGTATAAAACGTCCGCTTGACGCGCCGCCGGTTGTTGTCAATTATTTCTATCACGAGCAGATTAAGAAATCAGCGAGGAAAGGCGGTGGCAATCATGCCGGAGTTACCGGAAGCAGAAACCATAAAGCATGTAATTGAACCGCAAATACAAGGGCTTATGATTAAAAATGTCATAGTCAATCGTCCGGAAGTGATTGCGTACCCTCATGCCGGTGAATTTTGCAAGCAACTTGTGGGACAAACCATATCCGGCATGGCACGTCGGGGAAAATTTCTGCTGATTTTACTGGACAGCGGCGACCGCGTGATTATCCACTTGCGAATGACCGGCTGCCTATTGTTGACACCCGCAGATTACCCGGAAGAAAAGCACACACATCTTGTATTTCGCTTATCGAATGAAAAAGAGCTGCGTTTTTCCGACATACGGCGTTTCGGACGTTTTTGGCTGCTTCAAAATGGTGAAGCAGATGCCTGTAGCGGTTTGGATAGGCTGGGGCTGGAGCCGTCTGACCCTGCCTTTTCTGCTGAATATCTAATCAATCATTTTGGAAAACGAAAGAAAGCAATCAAAGCATGTCTGTTGGAACAGAGCGTCATTGCCGGGATTGGAAATATTTATTCCGACGAAATTTTATTTGCAGCAAGGATATATCCGGCGTGCCCGGCGCACAGTCTTACCGGAAAAGAATGGGAGCGCCTTGCAGGCACCATTTCGGAACGTCTTTCTTATTTTACCGAAAAAAACAAAATAACACCGGAGGAATACTTGGAAGCCAAAGGACAGGACTACCGCAATACACCTTTTTTACAGGTTTACGGACACGAAGGAGAGCCTTGTCCGAGCTGTGGGACAGTTCTTTGCCGTATGGTCATCGGGGGTAGAAGCAGCATATTTTGTCCAAGGTGTCAACAAGCCGACAAATCCGATGGCGGACAACATTTTGAATACTTCTGATCGGATAACGGTATTTGCAAAAAGCCGTCGAAGATAAAACTTTTGCTTATCTACTCGACGGCTTTTTGACTTTAGGGATATACTTTTCTATATCAAAGACGGCTTTGCAATTCGCCCCAAGCGCCGAGCACTTTCCCGTCGTAAGAAAAATAGGTTCGGCAGGTGGTATGGATCGGTGCAATGCGGCGCATGCGCGTTTCGAGGCTTTCACTTTGTTTGAGCAGCGATTCCTCCGCCGATACGTGGCGGATCTTGCAGAGATATACCTCGCCGTCGCCGAGCGATACCGTTCTGATCACCTCAAGCTCCATCGAGACGGGGCTTTGCGTCAGTGTCGGAACGTGCAGCACGTTCCCGGGCGCACAAGTGGGGAGGACACGCGTTTTGTCTGTCGTATATCCATCGTTGCAGCCGCAATAATCTGCGAGCGGCAGCAGGTTCTCGGTGACGAGATTGGCGGAAAACATGCCGGTTTCGCGGATTCTGTCCTTGGTCAGCTTATCAAGTCCGATGCAGGCCATTACGCCGATTTCACTGCCCCAGCAGCAGTAGCTGATCCAGCAGAACAGCCCGAAATTCGGCGTTCCGTCCTTCTTATACGTGCCGTAGAGGAACAGGGTCTGGGGACAAAAATCGTTGCCGATGGGAGCGGGAATCTTTGCCATTGCAGTTTGCCTCCTTTATGTGTTTCGGTTCATATCCAGATCGATCCGATAAGCGCTGTAGGGAACGCCGCGGACCACGTAGGTGCATGCGTAGTCAACGGCTGAAACCGTCCTGTCCGGCCAGAGCCCGAGCGCTTCGGTCACGGTTTCATCCCAGACGGCTTCGCCATTCGGCCCGTACAGGCGCGCGTCGGCAACGCAGATGTTCTGCATATACAGCCCTTCGTCGCTGCTGTAGAGGATGCTGGCCGGCCAGTCCGCCGCATCGTAAACTGCGCCGGGATTACCGTCCGCGCCGATTTTCAGGTCGTCGGGAAAGTCAAGCGCGAAATTCTGGTAGTAAGCGGTATTCGAGCCGTCGCAGAGCAGTTTCGCGGCCGTAAAGGACACGCGGTCGGCTTCTGCGCCGGTCGTGGTATCGATGACGGTAAGAACGGCTTTTCCATCCGCCTCCGACGTGTCCAGCAGCAGGCGGTAATCGTGGTCGTCCGCCAGCTTTACGGTGGATTCGTACCACGCGGAGCCGCCGTCGGCCGTCTCGTAAACGTTATAAAACAGGTGCCACGCGCCGGTACCGCCTGAGCGGACCAGTCCTGCGTCAAAGCAGTTTACCCAATAACCACCCTCGGGGTCGGTGATGTCCACGCCGAGGAAAATATACGCGTTGACAAACCGTCCGTCTGCGCGCAGGGTCTGCATCTGAATGCCGCTCACCGCCGCGTCGAGCGATGCGCGGAAGAAACCGGGTTTAGCGTATACACAGACGGCAGGGCCGTCGTTGTCGCCCATTTTACCGGGATTGGCATATGTTAGATTGGTGTACATTTCGGCGTCTGAGGGCAGGGGGACGCGTGGATCCCTGCTGTTTTCCATTTCACTCACCTCCGGTTCGGAATGCATTCGGCTGTTTTCTTCCGGCGTCGTCAGTTCGACATCTGCGCTGCAGGCGCAGAGCCATACCGCGAATCCCGTGCAGAGCAGAAAGCCGGCTGTTTGTTTCGCAATCCGTTTGAATCGTGTTCGGCACGCTTTTATATCCATTTAAAGCCTCCCTTTGCCAAAGCGATGCATTCGTTTCTTCCATTGTATCCCTGCGTAGCAAATACAAGCGCTTTCCAGCGTTTGTTCTGCAAAGAAAGCATCCCGCGCAGGCAAAATATCTTGAAACGAACGACTTTCTGCTGAATCTTATATGTACAATCGAATCCTCTCAATTTATTTTAACATATTATGAGCATAAATGCAATATATTTATCGCTTTTTGGAAAATAGAAAATGCCGCTGCCTTTCGTTTTGTTGAAATGAAGCAGAGGCCTTTTGCTTTCATTTGCTTCCGTTCGGGGATTTGTGCAGCGAACCGGTTGACGGCTCGCCGGCGTACCATAGAAAAAACTTCCGGGTCTCATCGCCGACCTTCTTGACCGAAGCTGTTTGGCGTTGTATCGATGTGCCTGATTTTATGAATCAAAATCAGCCGCCTGCATCATAGAAGGTGCAGGCGGCTTTCGGGATGTGCGTTTCAGGGCAAACACCGTTTTACGCCTTTTCGTACTCCGGCTGCCATGCGGCGAAGCCTGCAAGGGATTCATCCGTGCGGTTGTAATAGCGAACGCCTTTGTCCAGCTTTGCGATTTCCGCCATCTCGTCGTCTGTCAGCTTGAAGTCGAGAATGTTGAGGTTATCCCGGATGTGATCCACGTTCTTGCTTCCCGGTATGACGACAAAGCCCATCTGTGTGTGCCAGCGGAGGATGACCTGCGCCGGGGATTTGCCGTATTTTTCACCCAGCTGGGCAAAAACCGGCTCTTCAATAAGCGACTTGTCGCCGTGCCCCAGCGGATACCAGGACATCAGCTTTATTCCGTATTGCTCAAGTGTCCTGCGAAGTTCACTTTGCGTAAAATACGGATGCGCCTCTGCCTGCATAAACTGCGGAACAATCTCCCACTTTGTTTCCAGTTCCGCAAGATACTTGCCTTCAAAATTGGAGATGCCGATGGCTCTTGCTTTTCCGTCACGATATGCCTTTTCAAGCTGTCTGTAGCCTGCAAGCCAGTTGCCGGCGGGCTGGTGGATATAAAGGAGGTCTACATGATCTACGCCAAGACGCTCCAAGGTTTCATCCACCGCACGTTCGTTTTCATATTCACTTGCCCAGAGCTTTGTCGAAAGAAAGATTTTTTCTCTGGGAACGCCGCTTTCCCTGATGCCTCTGCCGACTGCCCTCTCGTTGACATAGGCATTTGCGGTATCCACGCACGCATAACCCATTTTGAGCGCTTCTCTGACACTCGCTTCAGCATCCGCCGGAGCGATCATAAAAGTTCCCAGCCCGATAACAGGGCATTTGTTTCCGTTGTTCATAGTTACATATTCCATTTGTATATCCTCCGTAAAAATATTTTATTGCCTGTGCGGCGCGATTTTAGTAGCTGTGTCATACGGAATGTCCGTTTTCTCCCTATGGAACCGGCTACGGCTGCAGCGTTTCCACCCACGCAGTGATTTCACTTTCGTTCGCGCCGGAGGAGAAGCGGCGTCCCTCCAGCCAGTTGCCGGTTCCGGCCATTTCAGCCAGCAGGCTGCCGCTTTCGCCAAGCCCCGATGAAGCCGATGTGCAGAAGGGGATAACCGTCTTGCCGGAAAAATCATTCGCGCGGATGAACGTATCCACCGGCCACGCGGCGATGCCCCACCAGATCGGATAGCCGATATAGACGGTGTCGTAATCCGCCCAGTCGGAAACCGTCGAAGCGACGAGCTCGACGGTGCGCAGATCGGGATTCGCGTGCTCGATGCTCACGCGGCTGTCCGCGTTGCTATAATTCAAATCAGCGCTTGTGTACGGCTCCACGGGTACAAGCTCGAACAAGTCGCCGTTCGTCACTTCCGCAATCGTCCGGGCAGCGGATTCGGTATTGCCGGTCGCGGAAAAATAAACGATAAGCGTTCTGCCTTCCGTCTCGGGCACAGAGTTGTCCGGCAGACTTTCGACGGCACTTTCCGGCAGGCTGTCGGCGGAAGACACCGCAGCAGAGGACGCGGCCGACGGCGTCGAATCTTCGCTGCTGTTTTCGGCCGGCGTTGCACAGGCCGCAAGGCAGCAAAGCAAAAGTACGGTTAAAAGCAAGCAGATTCCTTTTTTCATTCCAATCACCCTCTTATGGCTTCAATCCATTCGCGGATCGTGCGTTCGTCCGTGCGCAGCGTATTGCCGTCGAATCGAACGTTCAGGCCCTTTTTTACAGTCGCGTCCGGACAGGCTTTTTCTATGTCCTTAAACGTGTGCCCGATCCAGCCGCCATTGGTTGCGAAGGGGTAAACCGTTTTCCCGGCAAGGTCGTTTCCCGCGAGGAAGGTCTTGACCGCCGGTGCGAAGGTGTACCACCACACGGGCGTGCCGAGAATCACGGTGTCATAGTCCGCTGTGCGCGCGCCGAACGGACGAATTTCCGGCATAAAGCCGCGACGGATTTCCTCCTCGCCCTGTGCGACGACCGCGTTATAATCCCCCGTATACGGTACAATCGTTTCGATTTCCGACAAATCGCCGCCAAGCGTTTCCCGGATCTGTTCGGCGATCCTTTTCGTGTTCCCCGAAAGGGAATAGTAAACGATCCAGAGTTTCATTTTCCGTCATCTCCGTAAATTTCTTTTGCCATTCGGAAGGCCGCCCAGGCCTTCGGCCAGCCGGCATAAAAGGCAAGCTGGGTCAGCGCCTCCGCCATTTCGTCCCTTGTCACGCCGTTTGCCTTTGCGCGTTCGATGTGATGCTGCAATGAGCTGTCCAGAATGCCGCTTCCCATCAGAGCCGCGACGGTAATCAGGCTGCGGTCACGGGGAGAAAGCCGTTCCTCCCGCGACCAGACCTCTCCGAAGAGGATGTCGTCGTTGAAGTGTGCAAATTGAGGTGCGAATTCGCCCAGTGCATCACGGCCTGCCGTTATCTTTTCCATAGTTCAACACCTCCTCACAATTGCTTATATTCGTCATCCGTGACCGGCTCGCACCATTTGTTTTCGCAGCCTTCGCCGGGCACTTCAATGGCAATATGGGAAAACCAGCTATCTGCTTTGGCCCCATGCCAATGCTTCACGTTTGCCGGAATTACAATCACCGTTCCCGGCGTCAGACTGACCGCCGGTTTGCCGGCTTCCTGATACCAGCCTTCGCCTGCGGTACAGATAAGCATTTGGCCGCCGCCGGATTCAGCGTGATGAATGTGCCAGTTATTGCGGCAACCAGGCTCGAAGGTTACGTTGGCGAGGAAAAGTCCGTCTTCCGGCTTCGTCAGCGGATTCAGATAGGAATTTCCGATAAAATAACGAGCATACGCAGTGTTTTCAGCGCCGATACCGAAGACGTTCTGCTGCTCGAACACGGATTTGTCTGGAATTTTCATATTGGGACACTCCTTCTGTTTTGGTTTTTCAGCGGTAGGCACGTGCGTAGATTGCGGCGCATTCCGCTTCGCTCATCGGCGTCGGGTCACAGTCAAAAAGCCCTCCCATTGTCGCACGGGCGTTCTGCGCCAGCGCTTCGCATTCCTCTCGCACAATGCCGTAATCGGACATTTTCAGTCCGTCTACGCCGCAAGCCTGCTGCAAACCTGCCAGTGCGGTGATAAAATCCATCGGCTCGCGCGCGTCGCTCTTGCCAAGTGCCTGCGCCATCCGCACGAAACGTTCGTCGCAGCAGTGTTTTTCGATAAAGTGCGTGTAATACGCCTGCGAAAGCATGATCAGACCGGCGCCATGCGGCAGGCCCTGATGATAGGCGCTCATCGCGTGCTCCATCGCGTGCTCGCTGGTGCAGGAGCCGACGACCATCGAATAGCCGGACATCGTGTTGGCGAACGCGACGTGCTCGCGGGCTTCAAGGTCGCTGCCGTCCCGGACGGCGCGCGGGAGATATTTGCCGATGTTCTCAATGGCGGCAAGCTGGAACATATCGCTCATTGGACTGCTGACCTTGGAAATGAACCCCTCCGTCGAGTGGAAGAGCGCATCGAAGCCCTGATATGCCGTAAATTTGGGAGGCACCGTCAGCATCAGCTCCGGGTCGACCACGGCCAGAACGGGGAAGAGACTGTCCATCCCGCCGCAGCCGATCTTTTCGTTGGTTTCGGGGTTGGTGATCACGCCCCACGCGTCCACCTCGGAGCCGGTGCCGGCCGTGGTGGTGACGGCGATGAGCGGGAGCGTCGGATTTTGCAGCGGTTTGCGTTTTCCGGTAGCGCCGGCGACGTAGTCCCACAGGTCGCCGGGCTGAAGCGCGTACATTGCGATGATTTTTGCCGCATCCATAACCGAACCGCCGCCCAGCGCAACGATGAAGTCACAGCCGTTTTTCCGGGCGAAACGCGCGCCGGCTTCGACGGTGGACTTGAGGGGGTTGGCTTCGACCCGGTTGAAGATGGCCGTTTCCACACCCGCGAGCCGGAGCTGTTCCAGCAGCCGGTCAAGCGCGCCGCTTTTGCGGGCCGAGCTGCCGTTGGAAAGGACGACCATCGCCTTCCGACCGGGCATTGTCTGAAAATGCAGCCGGTCCAATTGACCTGCGCCGAACAAAACGCGGGTCGGCGCATAAAATTCGTATGGCATTTGCAGTTCCTCCTTGCTGTTTATACGGAATCGTTTTGATGTATTTATTATAATTGTTTTCCGCTTGACAGGGAAGAATCGATGTGGTAATATCGTATAAAACGATGGTTTATGCAGAGAAAGGGGGATACCACTTGTATAACAGCCTGCTTACTGCGTTCGTCCGCGTCGCAGACAGCGGCAGCTTCAACAAGGCTGCGGAAGCGCTTTATGTTTCACCCCCGGCCGTGATGAAACAGATCAACGCCTTGGAAACCCATTTGGATATGAAACTGCTGGAGCGCACCAACCATGGCGTACGTTTGACGCCGGCCGGCAAGGTCATTTACCGCCATGCGCGCTATCTGTTCGAGTATTCGGCGCGCGCGGTCGCGGAGGCGCGTCGCGAGGAGGAAGCGGGAAAGACGACCTTCTGCATCGGCAGCTCATTGCTGAATCCATGTAAGCCGTTTATGGATCTCTGGTATCAGGTTTGCCGGGATTTTCCCGGCTACAGGCTGCACATCGTGCCCTTTGAGGACGACCATGACGGGATTCTGTCCGAGATTTCCGCTTTAGGGGAGAAATTCGACTTTATCATCGGCGTCTGCGATTCCGCGCTTTGGCTGGACCGCTGCCGCTTCCTGCCGCTGGGCAGCTTTCAGCACCAGGTGGCTGTCGCGCGGGAGCATCCTCTGGCACAGAAGCAGCGGCTGACCGTCAAGGATTTGTACGGCGAAACGCTGATGATGGCCAAGCAGGGCGATTCCGGCGCCGTGGACAGCCTCCGCGCTGAAATCCTGCGACATCCGCAGATTAAAATCGAAGATACGCCGCAGTTTTACGATATGGAGGTTTTCAATCGCTGCGCACAGACGCAGAACGTAATGGTGACGCTGGAGTGCTGGAAGGATGTCCATCCGGCACTGGTGACAATTCCGGTGGACTGGGATTTCCCGATTTCGTACGGCCTGCTGTACGCGCTCGAGCCGTCGCAGGACGTGCTCGATTTTTGCCGATATGTGCGCGAATCCGGCCTGCGGCCGGAGAAGTGAAGTTTTTCAAGGCTTTCCGATGCGAAATGGGGCGGAACCGGCTTTTCAAAAGCTGTAGCCGTAACCGATCCGTAAAACAGCGGAGGGGAAAAAGATTTGCATTTCGATTTTTCCTATTTGTTTTGGGAAAAGCACCGGTCGGTTTTTCCTACCGATACATTATAAAAAATATGCAGTCAAGGAAAACCGCGTATTGCTGTTTCTGGAGCGGGCAGGGAAAGCCCTTGGCAGCGGTCAGGCGCTGCTTTGACCGGCAGGGCTTTTCCCGTTTGGCTGTTTGCGGCCGGCTTTTGATGCTGCTTTATGAAATGTATCGGATTCGTTATTTCAGAAGCGGAAAAACCATAAAGGACTTGCCTGTTCGGAATCCCCGTTGCCGGCGCAGCGTTGCCGGTCGCGGCGGTTGTCTGTCTAAGCGTTTATGGGACGAATCTTTTTTCTATCGGCTGTTCTTTTCGGGATTGGGTATATCGGCACCCATTTGCAGTATAAAAGGAAAATTATATGAACGGCGAAAAAAGCGTTTGTTCGTTTCGATTGGCTTTATAAGAGCAAACCTCCGTGTGACGATTGCCATACGGAGGTTTGGTTTTGTTCAAGGAAGTCCTGATTTTATTTTTGCGGCTTGATCTTTTTGCGCAGATCAGCGAGTCGGTTGAGCGCCTCGAAGAGCGTTTCGTTCTTTTTGGCGAAATGCAGGCGGATGAGGTGGTTGACCGGCTCGCGGAAAAAGCTCGAGCCGGGTACGGCACCGACGCCGACTTCGCGCGCCAGGTCTTCGCAGAAGGCAAGGTCGGATTCGTAGCCGAATTCGGAGATGTCCAGCAAGACGTAATACGCGCCCTGCGGCTCCGTGTGTACAAGCCCGAGGTCGTCCAGTCCCCTCAGGAACAGGTTCCGTTTTTCCGTGTAGGTGTTCTGCAGCTTTTTGTAATAGTCGTCGCCGAAGCGCAGTCCGGTGACAGCTGCCTCCTGCAGCGGAGCAGCGGCGCCGACGGTCAGGAAGTCATGGACTTTCTTCGCCGCATCGGCGATATGTGCCGGTGCGATGATGTAGCCCAGCCGCCAGCCCGTGATGGAATAGGTTTTGGAGAGCGACGAACAGGAAACCGTCCGCTCCCACATTCCCTTGAGGGAAGCGAAGTACACATGCCGGTTCGGCTCGTAGACGATGTGTTCATAGACCTCGTCGGTGATCACGAAAACGTCGTATCTTTCCGCCATATCCGCAATCAGCGACAATTCCTCCAGCGTAAACACCTTGCCGCAGGGGTTGGAGGGGTTGCAGAGGATGAGCGCCTTCGGATGCTGCCGGAACGCTGCTTCCAGCTCGTCCGGATGAAAGCGGAAATCCGGCGGGTACAGCGGCACGTAGATCGGTTCGGCGCCTGACAGAATGGTGTCCGCGCCGTAATTTTCGTAAAACGGGGAAAAGACAATCACCTTGTCGCCGGGGTCAGCCACCGTCAGCATGGCGGCCATCATCGCCTCGGTGCTCCCGCAGGTAACGACGACTTCCGAGTTGGGATCGACGGTTCTGCCCATCAGCCGCGACTGCTTTTCCGCCAGCGCCTCGCGAAAATTCTGCGCGCCCCAAGTGATGGAATATTGATGTACGTTTTCATTCGCCGTCTCTGCCAGCCGGTCGAGAAGTGCCCGCGGCGGGTCAAAATCGGGGAAGCCCTGCGATAGATTGACGGCGCCGTATTGGAGGGAGACGCGCGTCATCCGGCGGATGACGGAATCGGTAAACGGAGCGGTTCGTTTTGAAAGCTCAGGCATCGTTTTCACACCCTTCAAGAATGTAGGATTTTTTGTCGTTGAGAATATGCTTCGGGTCCAACGCATCCTTAATCCGGTTCATCGCGGTTAGGTTTTCCTTCGCCGTCTCGCGGAGAAAATAGTGCCGCTTGGAAAGGCCGATGCCGTGCTCGCCGGAGGTAACGCCGCCCAGCTCGTGCGCCTTGCCGTAGACCTTTTCCATCGCCGCTCGCAACTCACGGTGCCAGGTTTCCTCGTCACGGTCGCCGCGCACCACGCAAAGGTGGACGTTGCCGTCGCCCGCATGTCCGAAGCTGACCATCTGGATGCCGGTCTCCTGCTCCGTGCGGCGGACGAAGCGGATGAATTCCGCCGTTTTGCTGATGGGGACGACGATGTCCACCGGCTCCTGCTCCGAGGTGGCTTCCACCGCTTTGACGAGCGCACCGCGCACCTTCCAGATGTCTGCGGCGTAATCGGGGTCGTCCAGCGTAATGAATTCCAGCGCACCCGTGCGCATAGCCTCCGCGCGGATGCCCTCCAGTGCGGATTCGACCTCCGTCTTGCGGCCGTCGAATGTCAGCAGGATGTACGAGCCGGCATCGGGCCGGGGATAGCGCACGCCGGAGAAGTCCTCGCCCAGCTTTACGACGTCCCGCTGAATGAATTCGACCGCCGTGGGATTTGCGTCGGCCCGCAAAATGGTCAGCACGCTGCGGATACCGCTTTCCAGATCGGGATACGGCACGAGGGCCGATTTGGAATAGGCGGGCTTGGGGATGAGCTTCAGGATGCACTTGGTGATGACGCAGAGCGTTCCTTCGGAACCGATAAACAGGTTTTTCAGCGAAAGACCGCTGGCATCCTTTACGTTTTTCCCGCCGGCCGTCATTATGGTGCCGTCCGCAAGGACGACCTCAAGACCGCGCACATAATCGCGGGTGACGCCGTACTTGACCGCACGCATACCGCCTGCGTTCGTGCTGATATTTCCGCCGATTGTGGAGGCCTTCTCGCCGGGGTCGGGCGGATAAAAGAATCCCTCGTCCTCTACGCAACGCTGCAGATCCTGCAGCAGGATCCCCGGCTCGACCGTAACGGTCATCGTGTCGCGGTCAAGCTCGAGCAACTTATTCATCAGGGAAAAATCGAGGATGATGCCGCCGTCCACAGGTACGGTAGAACCGACGAGATTCGTTCCTGCGCCGCGCGGCGTTACGGGTATACCGCGACTATGAGCCGTTTGCAGGATGCGGCTGACTTCCTCGGTGCTCTGGACGAACACCAGCGCGGCGGCTTTTCCCTTCAGACGGCCGAGCGTATCGCTGAGATATTTTTCATCGATGCTTTCGGTAACGACACGGCTGCTGTCCGGTATGATTTCCTTGAGCCATTCCATACTGTGTCTCCTTTTTCTGGCGGAAGCGCCTATTCTGCATCCCAGGCGGGGATAAAAAAGCCTTTGTATTTTTCATCGAAAAGCTGCTTGGTCGCGTCGGAGCAAAAGGTTTCCGCTACCTTTTTGTAGGTTTCGTTATCTGCGTCCGCAGTCTTCACGGCGACTACACAGACGAAGCTTTTATCGCTCAAATCGACCTCCTCATAGTAGATGGCCGTGCTCGGGTCCACGCCGTTGCTGGCTGCATAGTTTCCGTTGACGACCGCAGCGGCGATTTCGCTGTCATCTACATACTGATAAGTCATGCTTGCGTTGACCTCCACCAGTTCTACTTTTGAGGCGGTAATATCGGCGGTGGTAGGGGTGCTGCTCTCATATTCGCCGAGTGTGAGCAGTCCCGCGTCCTCCAGAAGAAGCAGTGCGCGGCCGTAATTCGTCGCGTCATTGGGAACGGCGACCTTGCCGCCCTCCGGGATATCGGCAGGGGAAGCGTAATGCTTGGAGAACAGATTCATCGCAATCACAAAGGTATCGCAAAGGACGGTGATATCGTAATCGTGCGTACTTTTATCATTGTCAAAGTAGGCATGATGCTGAAAGGCGTTCATCTGAATATCGCCGCTGTTCAGCGCATTGTTGGGAAGCGCAAAGTCGGAGAACTGAACCAGCTCCAGCGTGATGCCTTCTTCGGCAAGCGCATCAACGGTCGGCTTCCACAGCTCCTCGTAGACCGCGCCTGTAACACCGAGCTTGATAACGCTGCCTTCTTCGGCAGCGTCCGGGCCGCAGCCCGCCAGAGCGGAGGCGAGCAGAGTAAACAAAAGTGCAAGTGCGATGCATTTTTTTGTAATACGTTTTTTCATTGTGATACAGTCCTTTCCGAATAAAGTCAATGGGTGAATCGCTTTGCGATAAAGTTTCCGATCAGTTGGATCACCGTTACAATAAAAATGACAAACAGCACCGACACCCAGATGATGTCATAATGCCCATAGTTGTAGCCCCAGGTGATCGCATAATCGCCGAGTCCGCCGGCTCCCACATAGCCCGCCATTGCTGTCAGACCAATCAGATTGATCAGCGTAATGGTCGTGCCGCGTGCAATGGCCGGAATGCTCTCGTGGAGATAAATGGTAAAGATGATCGAAAGCGGGCTTTTGCCCATCGCTTCCGCCGCCTCAATCAAACCATGCTCCACATGCGCCAGTGCGGATTCCACCTGCCGGGCGAAAAAGGGAACTGAAGCGACCACCAGCGGCACAATCACGCCGCGAACGCCGATTTTGGTCCCCATCACTGCCTTCGTCACCGGAAGCAGGATGGCAATGAAGATAACAAAGGGGATGGAGCGGCAGATATTGATGAGCTTATCCAGCACCTGATACAAAACCTTTTGCTGCATAATGCCGCCTTCGCGGGTTACGGTGAGAATGATCCCGAGAATCAGGCCGCAGACAAACATCACGCCGCCCGACCAGAGGGTCATCTGAAGCGTGGCGAGGATACTGTCAAACAGCCGGTCGGTGTTGTTCATCACATTGGGAATTATGCTGTTGAGGAAATCAAGCACTTTGAAGCACCTCCACGCTGACATTTTTGGATGCAAGATATTGTATTGCCGCTTCAATGCTTGCCTGCTCGCCGCTGACGATGGCCACCGTGCCCCCGATCGGCGCGCCCTGTACAATATCTACGTCGGCAAAAATGATATTGAGCAGGATGCCGAACTTCTGTGTAAGGGAGGAAATCAGCGGCTCGGAAACACTACGTTCGGTATAAGACAGCTTGATGATCCGTTCTCCGGTTTTGAGTGCGACAGCCGGCGAACGGCTTTCAATCAGTTCATGAATCTTTTTCAAATTGGAGGTTGTGCTGATGAAATCCCGCGTCAAGGGATGCTGCGGGTTGGCAAAAACCGAGAAGGTCTCGCCCTGTTCGACGACGCTGCCGCGGTCCATAACGGCCACATGGCTGCATATTTCCTTGACGACCGACATCTGATGCGCAATGATGACGACAGTGATGCCGAGCGATTCATTCAGATTCTTCAGCAACGCGAGGATTTGCTTGGTCGTCTGCGGATCGAGCGCCGATGTTGCTTCGTCACACAGCAGGATGCCCGGGTCGTTGGCGAGCGCGCGCGCAATGGCTACGCGCTGCTTTTGGCCGCCGGAAAGCTGTGCGGGATATGTATCCGCCTTGTCGGCGATTTCCACGAGCCGGAGCAGCTTTTCGACTTTTTCCCTGACCTGCATCCGCGAAAGGCCGCTGCCCTTGAGTGCAAACGCAACATTGTCAAAGACGGTGCGGGAAGGCATCAGATTGAAGTGCTGGAAGATCATCCCGATCTTTTTCCGTGTCGCGCGCAGTTCGTTTGCAGACAACTTCGTAAGGTCCTGTCCGTCAATCAGGACACTTCCCGAATCGGGTCGTTCCAGCAGGTTGATACATCGCACCAGCGTCGATTTTCCCGCGCCGGAAAAGCCTATGATGCCGAAAATATCCCCGTCCGCCACCGTGATGCTTACGTCGCTGACGGCTGAGATTTCCTTATCATCTGTTCGGAACGTTTTACAGACCTTTATCAGCTCGATCAAGCCGGACACCTCCTCTTTCTCCGTAAAACCGATTTCATAGAGCGGAGGAACCTTCTCCCCATCGTTTTGCTCGGTTCGCTTACAAGTATACAGCGTCGGCGCTTTTTTGTCCAATATGCAATATGTATTTTGAGTTATAGGTTCATCCTATAGCTTGGGAACAAAAATCCCGCCGCAAAAAAAGCGGCGGGGAATCGAGGGCCGAGATATGTATGAAGCGTCCGGCAGAGGCTCTGCCGGACTGCGGCATATGGAAGCCTTAAAGCGTGTTTTATTCTGTTTTGGCGCAGGCTGCCAGATATTCCTGCGCCTTTTGGATGTACAACACGCCCATTTTGCTCATTGTCTGGTGCTTCTTGACGATATAGCCGATCTCCATCTGTTCGCTGTCGCCGCAGGCTTCGTCCGCCAGCGGCACCGCGATATAATCATCGCCGTTCAGCTCCTCGCAGATGATGCCCGAGCAGAGCGTGTAGCCGTTCAGCCCGACCATCAGATTCAGCATCGTGGCCCGGTCGTTGGCCTTGATGGTACGCGGGTATTCGTTGGTGGTAAAAACCTCCTCGGCAAAATAGAACGAGCTGTTTCCGCCTTGTTCGAACGAAAGACAGGGATATGCATATAACTGCTCCAGCCGGACGGCCTTTTCCTTTGCAAGCGGATGTCCCTTCCAAAGGTAGGCGTATACCCGGCAGTCGATCAGCTTGTGGAATTCCAGTTCGTTTGTCTTGAGCAGCTTTGTTATGGCTCTTCGGTTGAAGTCGCTCAGATACAGAATGCCGATTTCACTTCGCAGTGTGCTGACGTCCTCTATGACGGTTCGGGTACGGGTCTCGCGGATGGCGAATTCATATTCTGCCGTATTGAATTGCTTGACCATTTCGACAAACGCTTTGACGGCGAACGAATAGTGCTGGGTGGACACGCCGAACTTCTTTTTCAGCGTACCGGAAGCGCCGTATTTTTCCATCAGAAGCTCGTATTGATGATAGACCTGTCTGGCATAAGTGATGAATTCGACGCCATCGTTGGTCAGCGTCACGCCGCGTCCGCTGCGATGAAAGACTGTGATGCCCAATTCCTTTTCCAACTCGCGAACGGCGCCCGTCAAGGACGGCTGGGCGACATACAAAAGCTCGGCCGCCTTATTGAGCGAGCCGGTTTCGGATATAACAATCGCGTAATGAAGCTGCTGCAAGGTCATGCAAAATCCATCTCCCGTTTTGTTTTCGGCGTCTGTTCGTCCACAACCGTTTATAGTATACCAAATTCTCTTTTTGCTGTCAAGAAAGCAAAAAAGAGAGCCGTTTTTTCCGATTCACTTGAAAACCTACGATAATATATGGTATTATAATGTTATACCAATACGGAGGCGATGGCAATGAAGATTTCGACGAAAGGCAGGTACGCGCTGCGTATGCTGCTGGACCTTGCCGAGCATCAGCAATGCGGCTATATTGCGCTCAAGGATATCGCAGAGCGTCAGAATATTTCCAAGAAATATTTGGAGCAGATCATACCTGTTTTCAACAATTCCGACATTTTGAAAACGAGCCGCGGCGCTCAAGGCGGGTATCGGCTTGCGAAAAGTCCCGACCAATACACACTCGGGGAAATCCTCCGGCTCACTGAAGGCTCACTCGCGCCGATTTTGTGCGCAGAGCAGGAACCGGCTGAATGCACGCGCAGCGAGGACTGCGCGCTGCGGCCGGTATGGCAGGGCCTTTATCAAACGGTCTGCGCGTATTTGGACGGTATCACACTCCAAACGCTTCTGGATCAGCAAAAGGAAGCGCTGCGCCAATAATCCGCCAATAATCATGATGAATCCGAAACACAAACGCCGCCGGCTTTCCGTGTAAATAGGAAATGCCGGCGGCTGATCTTATTCGGTGAACATCGGCGTGGAGAGATAGCGGTCGCCTGTGTCGGGCAAAAGTGCGACAATCAGTTTACCGGCGTTTTCCGGACGTTCGGCCAAACGTGCGGCGGCGAACGCGGCGGCACCGGAGGTGATGCCTGCAAACAGGCCCTCGTGCCTTGCGAGCGCCCGCCCGGTTTCAAAAGCGTCTTCGTCCGTGACGGTGATGATTTCATCGCATACGGAGGTGTTGAGTATGTCGGGTACAAAGCCTGCGCCTATGCCCTGGAGCATATGCGGACCGGCCGTTCCTTTGGAAAGTACGGGAGAACCGGCAGGCTCGACAGCGATAACACGGATATTCGGATTGCGGCTTTTCAGGTATTCGCCGACACCTGTGACGGTTCCGCCCGTGCCGACGCCTGCGACAAAGATGTCCACCTTGCCGTCGGTATCCTCCCAGATTTCAGGGCCGGTCGTGCTTCTGTGCACTGCGGGGTTGGCGGGGTTTGTAAACTGACTGGGAATGAAGCTGCCGGGCGTTTTGGAAGCCAGTTCCTGCGCTTTCTCAATGGCGCCCTTCATGCCCTTCGCGCCTCCGGTTAGGACGAGCTGCGCCCCGTAAGCCCGCAGCAGGTTGCGGCGTTCTATGCTCATCGTTTCCGGCATCGTGAGGATGACTGTATAGCCCCTTGACGCCCCGACCGCCGCGAGACCGATTCCGGTGTTCCCGCTCGTCGGCTCGATGATGACTGCACCGGGCTTGAGAAGACCGCGCTTTTCTGCTTCGTCGATCATTGCTTTTGCAATCCTGTCTTTAACGCTCCCCGTGGGATTGAGGTATTCAAGCTTTCCGTAGATGTCGGCGGCAAGGGTTTTATCTCCGGCATAACTGCCGAGCTTCAGCAGCGGCGTGCCGCCTATAAGATCAGTGATTCGTTCAAACGTTTTCATCGATGTGTTCCCCCCTGAATTTCAGACGATTCTGCACACGGGTTGACAGGATTGTGATTTCCGCTCCGGCCGGCGTAAGTATACAAATTGCCTCAAATGCCTATGGTTTCAATAGGTTATCTATTTTATAATAATATCATTGAAGGATCTGTTTGTCAAGTATTTTTTGAGAGCTGATTACCAAACAACATCATATTCACATATCGCTTCGCTTATTATGCGGCTTGCGTTTAAACATATGTCTTACAATAAAAACGTCAAAATTGGCTGGAGGAAAAAATGCTGCCAATCAAAAGAAAAGCGATTATTGACGGGATGTTTCCATCATGACAAAGTGAAGAAGCCATAACCGGTATAGATTATGTAGAAACGCAGAAATTAAGATTATTTTTGATACAAAAGATTGCCATATCGATTCAAATGATAGCGGGGGCAAGAAATATTTTTCTGAAAAGGTATTGACAAAAGCCGTCTTCATATGGTATATTAAAAATGTTCGTGGCTCAGATTCTTGTGCAAGCGAATTTTTTTGAGCCAACGAGTTAGCTTAAACTAACTATCGCGTTGCTTTTTCCAAGGCGGTTTCGTTGCAAAAAAGTCCGATATGCGAAAAGAATCGTGTTTTTTTGTGTTGGTGTTAGCCAAAACTAACTCGATGCGATCACAAGCCATTAGAGAAAGGAAATAAGGGTATCAAAAATGAGCAGATTGGCAGTGATATGCAACTCAAGCATAGAAACTCTTGCGGCAATGGCGTCAGCGATTGCCGCAGGCGCGCAGGGAAAGGGCGCGCATGTCCGGATTTTGGACGCTTCTTGTGCGGACACGGAACGGCTTTCCTGCTTTGATGCGGCAGCGTTCGGTTTTTCACCGGCCTGCGAGCAGATGTTTTGGTCTGTATATGTCAAAGCTCTGGAGAAACTGCCCGGCAGAAGGGTGTCCGTTTTCGGTGTTTGTCCGGACAATGCCGATGGATTCGCCGACATGCTCTGTCGTATCGGAAGTCTTTCCAAAACCGTCTGGAAGGGGGCATGTTTTTGTGCGGACGCGCCGTCCGCAGAGACGCTCGCTGCATGCCGGGCGCTGGGTGAAACGGCCGTGCGTGCGCGGGAAGAGAGGCCGGACCTTGCAGACACAGTTCCAATCATTTTCTCCACGATTACCGGCAACGCCTATAAACTTGCCGCAGCCGTATCGGAAGCAGTGCCCAATCATGTGGGACCATATAATATCCGTTACATAAACGATGAGGTGATCGAAAAATTTGATACCTTCATTCTCTCCTATTGGTGCAATCATGGAACAGCCGATGATGATACCATTGAGCTGATTCGTCGTATGCGGGGAAAGAAACTCATTGTTGTCGGCACACTTGGCGCCGCGCGGGACTCCAAGCATGCAAACGACGTTTGCGCACGCGTCGAGGCGCTTGCTTCCGAAAACAACACACTCCTTGGCCATTATCTTTGCAGAGGCAGCATCGATTTGCGCCGGACGGCTGCAAGAATGCGAATTCCGGAAGGACAGAAGGGACATCTTTCTGCAGAACGCTTTGAAAAGCAAAAACTTTCGCTCGGTCATCCCGATGAGGCCGAGCTTGCCGAGGCGAAGGCGGCGGTGGAGGCGTTTCTGAAAAAGCTATGAGCACACCCGTTGTTTCACCCTCCAAAAGGAGAAAAACGGTAAGACTCGGAATCATCGGGTTGTTTGGTGCGCTGTCGATTCTTTCTGTTTTTGTCTGCACAGGTATCGGCAGTGTCGAATTTTCGGTTTCCGAGGTTGCCAGAGCGCTGTTTGTCGAAGATGACAGCACTGCGCGGCTTCTGATTTGGAATCTGCGCTTTCCGCGTGTATTGGTCGGCGGACTGGTCGGCATCTGTCTCTCGCTCTCCGGCTGCATTCTGCAGGGTGTCATGCGCAATACAATGGCTTCTCCCTCGACCATAGGCGTAACCGGCGGCGCGAGCTTCATCGGCTACCTTACGCTTGTGGTGTTTCCGGCGTATGCTTACCTTCTTCCCGTCGGCTCGATTATCGGGGCTTTCGTTACGACAATGCTGATTTATGCGCTCGCTTATCAGAAGGGTGTATCGCCGGTGAAAATGATTCTCTCCGGTATGGCGGTGTCGGCGCTTTTCAGCGCTTTCAATGATATCATCAAAACCTTTTTCGCCGATTCGCTCGGGAACGCCTCCGGTTTTCTGGTCGGCGGTCTGAACGGCGTGGGATGGTCGAGCTTTCAGATGATTCTGCCCTATGCTGCGGTGGGGATGTTCATCTGCGCGTTTCTGCCTTCGAGGATGAATATCCTGATGCTTGGGGATGAGACGGCAAATGCACTTGGCCTGCGCACGGAGCTTTTCCGCTTTTTTCTTATTGCAGTTTCATCACTGTTGGCTGGCGCGGCCATTGCGGTTGCGGGACTCATCAGCTTTGTCGGCCTTGTTGTGCCGCATATCGCGCGGCTGCTGGTCGGTTCGGATTATAAGTATCTGTTTCCGGCGTCGGCCCTGCTCGGCTTTACGCTGGTTACGGTATGCGATACCATCGGACGCGTTATTCTGCCGCCCGGTGAGGTTCCGGTCAGCATTATCCTTTCGTTTATCGGCGCGCCGTTTTTCCTGTATCTTCTTCGCACACGCGAAGGCAAAAAGGGGTGAGTGAATATGTATTTCGGTTTTCGGAATCTATCGGTGAATTACGGCAAAAAAGAAGTGCTCCGTGCGCTGAACGTCGATATCCCGCGCGGGAAGGTCGTCACCGTCATCGGACAGAACGGATGCGGCAAATCGACTCTTCTTAAGACTGTTTCGAAAGCGGTTATGCCGAAGCGAGGGGAAGTGATTTTCTGCGATAAAAAGCTCGGCGAATATGCGCCGAAAAGACTCGCGCAGCAGATTGCGTATCTTTCTCAGGTACACGAGTCGCCGCCCGATATCGATGTGCGCACACTGGTTTCTTACGGCCGGTATCCCTATTCAAAGTTTGGCCGCGGAATGACACGGCCGGACGCGGAAATCATTGATCGGGCGCTCGCACTGACCGGACTTACAGATTTGCAGCACCGTATTCTTTCCACGCTTTCGGGCGGCGAGCGGCAGAGGGCGTGGATCGCGATGACGATTGCGCAGGAGCCGGAAATCCTGATTCTTGACGAGCCGACCACCTATCTCGACGTAAGCTATCAGGTGGAAGTGCTTGAGCTTGTCAAAAAGCTCAACCGTGAGCTTGGCATCACAATCATCATGGTGTTGCACGACATCAACCTCGCCGCACGATATTCGGATGTGCTGATGGCTGTTAAGGGTGGCAGGCTTTATGCCGCGGGCGCACCTTCCGAAATTGTAAATGAAAAATATCTTAAAGAAATCTTTGAGATCGAAGCATCCGTTTATACAGACCCGGTTCACGAGTGTCCGTATTTCATTCCGCTCCGCACCACAATCCGCGAAAAATAAATCGAAGCGATATATTGAATCTATTCAAAATATGGAGGAAGAAACAATGAAAAAAGTCCTATCCCTTTTTCTGTGCGTTCTGATGCTCGTCGGCATGTTCTCGCTGGCGTCCTGCGGAACGAACAACAACGACGCATCCGATGCGTCTGACACTGACAGTACGGATCAGTCCGGCAGCGAAGGCGCCGGTTCGGCGTCCTCGAGCGATGATTCGTCAGACAAGGAGGCGCTCAAGGCCAGCCTGAAAGCCGAGTTCCTCAAACTCGCCGACGAAGTCACGGTCAGCGACGACGCGGTGACCTTCCAGGATGCGTCCGGTGACACATCGGTTACAATCCAAAAGAATCCGCAGAAGGTAGTCAACCTTTATGCCAGCTTTACGACGCTGTGGTATGAAGCCGGCGGAACGGTTGTCGGCTGCATCGGCGGCAGCTCTTCTCAGGAACTGTACGAAGAATACATTGGCAGAGATATCACTGCGGATGAAGGCATGACGGTCGCGGCGACCTCATCCTCGGGCAAGAAGTGGGATACCGAGACAATCCTTTCGCTTCAGCCTGATTTGATCATTTGCTCCACAGCGATGAGCGGGTATTCAACGATTCAGTCGCCGGCAGAAGCCGCAAACGTGCCTGTAATCGCGGTGAGCTATAATGATTTTTCCGATTACCTTAAATGGTTTAAGGTTTTCTGCAATCTGACCGGTCATCCCGAGCTTTGGGAGAGTGTGGCTATGAAAGCGCTGGACGAGGTCGTTGAAGTCCTTGCCGAAATTCCCGAATCCGGCAATCCGACCGTATTCAGCATGTTCTCCGGTTCGGAAAGCCTTCAGGCGAATACCGCCTCCACAGTTGTCGGCGGTATGATACAGGCAATGAACGCTGTGAACATTGTGGATGAATGGGAGAACAGCACAGGCGCCGAGCGTTTGGACATCAATCTGGAAACGGTGTTCGCGGCAGACCCCGACATCATCCTCGTTCAATGCCACGCCGGTGCGGACGCCGCCCGTGAGCAGGTCGCGGAGATTTACGGAGATAACCCCGTTTGGCAATCGCTCAAGGCTGTGCAAAACGACAGAGTGTTCTACCTTGAAAAAACGCTTTTCCATAACAAGCCGAACAGCCGCTTTGCCGAGGCCTATCAGAAGCTGGCGGAAATCCTCTATCCCGACATAGAATTCTCCTTCAAAACAGCGGAATAATGTACAACGTCCGTTATAAGAGCCATCACGACGCGTCCAGGAGTCTCAAAAGTAAATATGCCGCGTCGGTTACGGGCGAAGCGTATCTGCCGAACGTTCTGGCAGGCCCTGCGCTGAGCAGACGGGTCATTTATATCCACGTGCCCTTCTGCAATAAGGTGTGCAGCTTCTGCCCGTTCCATCGCCCGGATATGCTGGATCGCCGGACCTATCACAACGTGCTGATCCGAGAAATCCGAAAGCTGCGCGGTTTCCCCTATATGCAGGCTCCTATCGACGCTGTGAATTTTGGGGGCGGTACGCCGACATCCTTGTCGCCCGCGCAGGTGTCGGCCGTTCTCTCGGCACTGCATGAAACCTTTGCCATCGCGCCCGACGCCGAAATCAGCGTGGAAACATCCGCAACTGAGTTGACCGACGAAATGCTCGACGCATTGATATCCGGCGGTGTGAACCGTCTTTCGGTCGGGATACAGACATTTGACGACGGCGCGCGGAAGCGGCTCGGCCGGCGGGGAAGCGGCGCTATGGCGGCTTCCCGGGTTGCTGCGGCGATGGAGCGCGGCATAACGAATACAAGCGTCGATCTGATCTACCATTATCCCGGGCAGACCGACGAACAGCTTCAAAATGATCTGTACACGCTGCGGTCGCTGGATGTTGCCGGTCTCTCGTTTTATTCGCTGATGCTGCACGAGAAAACGCCGCTTTACCGCAGGCTCAGCGATGCGGAAAAGCAGGCGCTGTTGGACATCCGGCGCGAGAAGGAGTTGTTTGTCCGCATTCTGGACACGCTTGGTGAAAGCGGGTACCGTATGCTTGAGCTGACCAAGCTCGTCAAGGACGGTCGAGACAACTATAATTATATGGAAATCCGCCACAGCGGCGGAAGCTGCATTGCAATCGGTCACGGCGCCGGCGGAAACATAGAAAACTATTTTTATCACAATTCCGCCGGCGAGCCGGATATCTCCGAACGAATACCCGTGTCCTCGCGCGGACGGGTGTTTGCTCCGGCATATCGGGAAATCGATGCGCTTGTGTACACGATGCAGAAGGGAAGCGTAGACCTGAAACGCTGGTCGAAAAGGCTTGGCATCGATCTTGCGACGCTCTTTTCTGACGCCATCAGTAGACTTGGCGCCGACGGATATGTCACGATATGCGGCGATATACTTTTGTTGACGCAGGCCGGTGTATTTTTCGGAAATAATATTATATCCGAGTTGATTGACCGAATCCTTGCAGAAAGCCAAGATGCTGTGTTTCATTAAACGGGTGCCGAAACAGGGAAAGCCCGCATTTGCCAGCATTGCAAATGCGGGCTTTTGCCCAATGTCTGAACCACCGGCATGGAAAGCTTTTGTTGTTCTTGAAATTATGTGGGTTTTTTAGAACAAAGAAGTCCCCTCCGTAGGCTGAAATACTGTGAATGAGAAAAAATTTTTATTTTTTTGATTTGGGTATTGAAATTTGCGTTTTGGTATGGTATAATAGCAAAGCTGTCTGATGAAGTATCAACAGCCCACAACATAAAATGCGGGTATGGCGGAATTGGCAGACGCGCTAGATTCAGGTTCTAGTGGGGGCAACTTCGTGGAGGTTCAAGTCCTCTTACCCGCACCAAAGCATTCAAACCCGAACCTTTTACCGATTGGTGAAACATTCGGGTTTGTTGTTTTCTTCAATGAAACTGCGTAGTTAAAAAAATGACGACGGTACGAGGATTAGTCTTCGTACCGTCGTTATCTATTTATTGCTTTTTTCAGATTGTTCCTTTTTCCACTGTTCAAATTCTTTTCTGCCTTCTTCGGATTCAAAGAAGTCTAATATGTCCGGCAGGAAGCATTTTGCCAATGCTTCAATTTCATCTTCAGGCATGTGGGATTTGAGAATGATTTTAACCTCTCTGCCCACTTATCTCCTCCTTATTCTTTGTAAATATTCGTCACGCTTAACCGATGATGTCCCAAGCCTTCGCTGAGCTTTTGACGTCTTCTCGGATCGTTTTGCAAGCGATTGTTCCGTTCCTGTGTGTAGGTATGGCGAAGCCCATGAAAAACAATGTTTTTAACCCGTGGCTTCTTGCCGGGTTTGACCATTTGCTGACGATTCGGGTCTGTAAACCTTTTGCGATTATTGTAAATCCAGTTTTCGATAGACTTCTTTTCCCTCATTGGTCCGTACTTGATTGTCTTGCTCAGAACAAAATCGCCTTCCATCAGCCCTTTTTCTTTTGCCTTACGGTACAGGCGTTGCAGAAGCTCCTTCTGTTCTTCGGTTTCAATCGGGATAAACCGTATCTGACCGCCTTTTCCCTTGATTTCCGAACCGCCCCAGCCGAGTGCGGATTTCACATCTCTGATCTTGAGTTGGCAGGCTTCGATAATGCGCAGCCCCAATTTTTCTCCGAGTTCAATGGCATCTCTTATCCTTTTATTCTATGTTAAGAGGTGCCGTTATCCCTCGATGGCAATGTATTTCTTTTTTTCAGCTTCCGGTTCTTTCGCTTCTTCTTTTGGAATGTTAATCTTCAATACCCCGCTTTCATATTTTGCATGGATATCGTCCTCTTTCACATTCTCGCCGATGTAGAAAGAACGGCTCATACTGCCTGCATAACGTTCCTGACGTACAAATTTGCCTGTTTCTTTTTCCTTCTCATCCTTGTCAAGGCCCTTTGCGGCGCTGATTACCAGATAGCCGTCCTTCAGTTCCAGAGTAATCTCATCCTTCTTGAAACCAGGCAGGTCAATATCCACCTCATAATGGTCATCGTGCTCCTGCACATCCGTCTTCATCATTTTTGCTGCATGGTGCCCGTATAACTTCCGCTCTGCTTTACGCATTGCTTTATCATCAAATGACGGGAACCCCCAAAAATCATCAAAAACATCATCAAATAAGTTTTCACCAAAAACACTAGGTAACATCATAAGTCATCGCTCCTTTTTTAATGTTAAAACCGAATTGTCAATCAGAACCAAGAATACTTGGGAAGAAATCGGAACCTCTCATCTGTTCCGTTTCCCTTTCCTTTGTTCTATCTGTGTTATAGCACGCTTGTTAGCATTTGTCAATGGTGAGTGCTAATTTTTTTGTGAACTTTTTGTGTCCTCTTAAAAAGCGAATCATAACCATTTTTTCTTTTTGAATTTCCAAATTAACGCTGCGACTGTCACAATGCTCACCAGAATTACCAATGGATATCCATATTTCCATTTGAGTTCCGGTATATGTGAAAAATTCATCCCGTACCACCCTGCCAGAAGCGAAAGCGGGAGAAATATTACTGTCACCACTGTAAAAATTTTCATCAGATCATTCTGCTCAATCGCCAGCTGGGATTGATATGCTTCCCGGAGCTGGGACACCATTTCCTGCAAATTCTTAACGGCACTCAGGTAACGGTCCGTTCTATTCCTCAAAGTCATCAATCTGCGGACTCCGTCTTCGCTAAATAGTTGGTTGTCATTCACGGTCATTTCATCAAAAATGAAATTAAGCTGCTCATAGTAGCGTTTCAGGCGCAACAGTTCCTGCCTCCATGCAGTAATGTATTTCAAATAGGATGCCTTGTCGCCGGACAGCACCTTGTCTTCATTATTGCTGATTTCTTCCTCAAGATTATTCAAAAAATCCATGTCTCCTTTCAGCAGTAACGAAAAAAAATGGTAGAAAAGCCGCTCATTTGTTGCTCCTTCTTCCCCTGTCATCGTATGCAGAATCATATTTGCTTTTTCTTCTGCCTCAGAGGTTTCACAAAATACCAGCAAATCCTTTCCGTCCAGATATAAGAGCATCTTAAAATCCTCTTTTTTTTCACTCTGAACATCGTACCAGTCAAATGCAAGGATATCGCAGTCCTTAAAACACTCAAAACTGTCCGTAATCTGTTCATCAATATACCGAAGAATCTTTTTATCCATATAAGGAGCAGCTTCATCGGTGTTTGTAAATGAAAATACTTTGTACATTTATCCTCCACGTCCTAACTTTGTTATATTTTCAATGTTGGAATATTGCTATTCTTCAGCAAGGAATTTTCGACTTTTTGATTCTATCTTCTGCTTCACCAGAAGAAGATTTTTCTCGTTCCAGTTCAATCACATCTGAAATATCACAATCCAACGCCCCGCAGATACGAAGCAGGGTTTCCATGCTGATATGCAATCCCTTTCCCATATTGGCAATCTGGTTTGTGGTGAGTCCTGCGGCAAGCCGCAAGTCCTCTTTTCTCATGTTCCGCTCTTTCAATGTATTCCAAAGCGGTTGATAGCTTATGTGCATTTATCGTCCTGCCTTTCTCCCAGTGCTGGGGTTCGTGCTTCCCATTATAGCAGTTTTCTTGCTAACTCGCAATATTTCTTGACGGCTCGCCGGTTCCGTCTGGATTGTGCTTTTCCTTTCCGCTTTTATTTACATCTAATTAGCCATAACCTGGGTCATATTTTGCGGTTATTCCGAAGCGTATATTATATCTTTCCGAAACGGCAGGTATTTTGAAAACGCATCATTCCGAATAGATAGTCATACTCATATCCGGAAGGTAGAGCATTTATCATTTGAAACGGCATATCATAACGCGGCAAGGCATAGCTCACCCATTGGCAGCTTCAGCGACTTTACCTGCCGTTTCTCCCGTTTTCATTTCTTGTAATCCCGGAATGCCTTGCCGCACGGCGCCTCCGCCACTGTCTCCGGTGCCGTTTCTATCTTGCTTGCGCCCGATAGAAACGGCACCGAATGACGGTCATAATCATTTCCGAAAGGATAATCATTATCATATCGAAAATGCGCATTTCATTCTGAAAGCAGGACATTCGCTTTACCGCTGGGAGCTGCTATTCAGTTGTAACAAAGGTTAGGACTATGGACTCATCTTCCCATTAGAGAAGACTGCCCCGGCGCACCTCTGCATAACAGAGTGTCAGACAAATCCGACTGCGCGGTGCCGATACAGAGCATCAATCTGCCGCCTTCATAGTAAGCGTACGGCAGGGATTTGTTCTTACAACGGAAATCCCGGAGACATTGCCGTACAAAGCTCCTGTACGGTGGAGGTGCGACACTGGTTACAAACACATTTCAATCCGTCTGCCGCCGACGGTTGGCTGCTTGCAGATTCTTTTTGCACAATCCTCTTCCTATTCACATCTGCGCTCTTTCGGTCACACATAGCCCTGCAGCCGAATGATGTTTGGCTCAACTACTTTCTGTTATTGCTGTTTTGAACACTTCAATTCCTCCTTGCTTTATTACACAATGCATCAAAAAATATGAAAAGGAAAATGGGAAAATTATATTGGAGAAGGTAGTGTCAAGAATTTTTCGCAAAATGGTTTGCAGACTCTGGCATGAGAGAAGTCAGCCGGCAATGGAGGCATCCTCAAGGGTAGCCTCCAGGTGCTTCATGTTCATGTACTTCTTGTTGCCCCACTGGGTGCCGGCCACATGGCGCAGCCGGGCACAGACCAGCATGAGGGCGGAGTTGCCGTCCG
>ERZ857984.875-NODE-875-length-30464-cov-11.537472_pt1 | contig 30464 bp, 21 predicted proteins | sample MGYA00519914_ERZ857984 | MGnify/ENA primary metagenome ERZ857984 (study PRJEB31778, sample SAMEA3449417) | human gut metagenome | biome: human gut; feature: human-associated habitat; material: faeces | place: United Kingdom | collected 2010/2012 ... | reverse complement strand
CAAAATAGACAACGTACTGAACTATCTGAAAGCGAACGGCATTGAAGACAGTGCAGACATATAAAAATGGAAGATATGAAATTCAATGTAGAGAAACTCAAGCAGATGTCCCGCCCGATGACAGACGAGGAAAAGAAGGACATCGAATTCCGCAAGGAAAACCGTGAATGGCTTGCCGTCTCCGAAAGACTGGCATTGAAGTTACGCCGTATTCTCCGGACTGAAGGCATCCTCCAAAGTGAACTGGCCGAACGGATGGGAGTGACACCCGCCCAGGTGACCAAAATTCTCAGCGGTAAGGAAAACCTCGGATTGAAGACAATCAGCAAGATAGAGAATGCCATTGGTCATAGTCTGATTGAAGTTACTATGGAAGACAATCATCCGGTTGTGGAATACGAGAGCAGGACTGTCTGCCGCCCATTCACCACGAACCGATATGCCGACGCCGCCTCGGGCATGGAGCCCCTGAACGACGCCGAGTATGCGGCCATCATGCGCGGCGTGGACCGTGTCTATGCGCGCTTCACGGCACTCGTGGCCGAGGGCCGCAACCTCCCCATAGAGAAGGTGCTCGATCTGGCGGGCGGCCGCGTATGGTCGGGCGGCGAGGCCCAGCAGATAGGACTTGTCGATACGTGCGGCGGACTCAAGGCCGCGCTGGCCGTGGCCGTGGACAAGGCCGGCCTCGGAGACAACTACCAGATCGTCGAGCTCACGGACGAGATGACAGGTCTGATGGCCATGCTCAGCACCCTCAACGTCAAGGTGCGCGAGCAGATCACCGCCCGCAACGAGCTGGGCGACCTCTACGGCGAGTACCGCCGCATCGAGAGCATGATCGGCCGAAAGGGTATATATGCCTATATGCCCTACGTCTTCCGTTTCGGCGACCGTTGACCCTTACACCCCATATACGGCGCGGGCCGGCACCCATCCGAGGTGTCGGCCCGTATCGTTTTCTGTTGTTTGGCGGCGCGGCTGTTTGGCGGCGCGGCGGAGGCTACTCGAAGAGTGTGTCGAGCTTGACCGTGCCGTCCATGTCGGTGGCGCGCACATGGATGCCCTCGCCGTCGCAGCGTACGGTCAGGGCGCTGCGGTTGTCGTTGATGATGATCGGGAAGTCGTGCACGCCCCGCAGAGGCTCCAGAAGGTGGAACGAGTGCTGGTGTGCCGTGACCATAAGGTCGATACGCGTGCCGGCGAGCAGCGGCAGCAGGATCTCGCCCCAATGCACGTTGCCGTGCCATTGCAGCATCTCCCCCACGAGGGCCTCGTCCTGAGGGGCCATACGCTCGTCGACGGGGGGTATGTGCAGCAGCACGATGCGGGCCGAAGCGTTGCGGAACTCCTCCGAGGCGACCGTTTCGCGCAGCCAGGCGGCCTCCTCCTCGCGGTAGGCGTCGTAAGCCCCCAGTCCGCCGTATTCGATGTCCGAGTCGGGTTTGTCCTCGCCGCAGTCGAGCAGAAGCACCGCTACCGAGCCGGCCATGTAGAGCTTGTAGTAGTTGCCCCCGACCTTGGGGAAGTACTCCGGCAGGTGGTCGGCGTAGATGCCGCGTGTCTCGTGGTTGCCGCGGTTGTAGAGAATCGGCGTCTCGGAGGCAAAGGCCCCGACCGAGGCGTCGATGAAATCGCGGTAGAGCTGCTCGGGACTTTCGGTGCTGTTCGACATGTCGCCGTTGAAGGCTACGAAGTCGATCCGTGTAAAGTCGATCGGGCTGCAGAGTCCGGCCATGTATTCGGCACGTCCGTGGATGTCGTTCAGCACGACGAACGAAAGGTCGCAGCCCGACGTGGGGAAGGTTCTGAATGCAAACGGCTGGCGCGAGTAGACGTTCGAGGCTGCGATGTCGCCGTAGTAGACCCTGTCGTTGTATTTCCACTCGCGCACCTCCTGCGAGAAGATGCGGTAGCGGTATTTCGTGTCGGGACGGAGCCCTTTCAGGCGGATGCTGTGGAGCGTCTTGTGGGCCTGCTTGCGCCCGGCTACGGTCTCGTAGCGGCGTTCGTGTTCCACGGCGTAGAAACTGCGTCCGTCGTCCTCGGCCACCTCGACCCACGAAAGGGCGGGTTTGCTGGTGGCCCAGACTACCGTGACGCCGTCCGAGGTCAGGTCGCAGAGCCAGGGGCCGTGCGTGATCTTGAAATCCTGCGCCATGAGGGTCGTACACGCGGCCAGCGCCAGGATCGTCGATAGGATTTTTTTCATGTTTGTCCGGTTGTTTGGGAGTTTTCCGTTTGGGGGCAGCCGGTTCGGGACGGCCCCGCAGCAAAGTTAGTAAAAATCCGGACCGACCGTTTGCCTGGCGGCCGGTCCGGACGTTGTGTGCCGAAGCCGGTTTTCGGCCCGGGATCACTCTTCCCCTCCGTCGTCTTCGCCGGAGATGTCCTCTTCGGTCTGGAAGCGGATGTCGGCGATCACGGGACGGTGGTCCGAGGCATCGACGCCGTCTACCTGCTGGTCGGCGCGCGACACGACCTGGTAGTTCTGCACGCCGAAATGCTCGATCGGGGCGTACATGATGTAGTCGATCTTTCGGTCGGGGTTGTCCGACGGGAAGGTGTATTGATCGATGGTTCCCGTGTTCGTCAGGAACGAGGTCATCGTGGCGATGACGTTCGAACTGGGGATGGCGTTGAGGTCGCCGCCCAGAATCAGGTCGCCGATGAGTTCCGTGTCGCGGATCCGGCGCACCTCGGTAGCCTGTACCATGCGGCTTGCGTCGCCGGAGAGGTGATCGAAATGCGTCGAGGCGACGTAGAGGTCCTTGCCGTCGATCTGCACGCGGATGACGCACAGCGAGCGGTCCTCGCCGGGTTGTTCGGCGGCGCAGGGCAGCGTGTAGCTGCGTTTCTCCAGGATCGGGTACTTCGACAGTACGGCGTCGCCGTATTCGCCTCCGTCTCGGTCGATGGCCTTCGAGAAGTGCCACTCCATGCCCAGCTTCTCGGCCAGGTCACGGGCCTGGTGTACCTTCTTGCCCGAGCGGTTGGTGAAGACATCCACCTCGTTCAGGGTCACGAAGTCGGGATCCTGGCGGCGGATCACTTCGGCCAGCGCGTCGAGGTCGGCCGCGTTGCTCGGGTTCGTGGCGCGGGCGCCGTAGATATTGTAGGTCATGATGCGGAGGGTCTTGCCCTGGGGCGGGATGACCGCCTTGTCCCCGTTGCGGTCGTTGTAGTTGTCGTCGTTGTCGCAGGCAGCGGCCAGCAGCAGCAACGCTCCCAGATATGCCAGTCGTTTCATTTTTCGGTACTTTGGTTGTTCGTTATGCTTGTCAGAATGCGCGGATGTCGGCGATGCTCGTCTGGTACATGTCGGCCTGCGTGGCGGTCACCATGATGCGGAGGTAGCGTCCCGACGCCTTGTGGTCGAGGAACACCTCGTTCTCGATGCGGTTCTCGACGGAGAAGGTGCCTGCTGCCGTCCACTTCGCGTTGTCGTCGCTCAGCTCGACATTGAAGATGCGCGGGTTGCCGTTGTCGCGCGGCGTGTCGCTCTCGAACGGGGTGGCGCGGCCGCGAATCCGGACTCCGTGGATCTCGTTCGTTTTGCCCATGTCGATCACCACCCAATGCGGCGGACCGGGCTTGGCGTTGCGCCATTGCGTGCCCCAATAGCTGTAGGGCGAGTCGTCGATTACCGACACGGCCTTTCCGTTGTCGGGCAGTTCGGGATAGTCTGCCTGCGGTTCGGACTCTTCCGACGAGAAGGCTGCAATGCTCCATCCCGAACGGTCGATCATCGGGAAGGGATTGGCCGAGTAGGTGCCGTTGATGCGCAGATAGGCCGTCCGGAGCGATTCGTTGATCGGTACTTCGGGCGATACGCTCTCGATCTGTATGGGTAGCAGGAAGGTGCCGACACCGTCGAAGGCTGCGGCGTTGATGCCGATGGTCACCGGATCGGAGGTGTATTTCCCGTTGGGGATCGTCGTTTCGAGCGACTGGGTCGTATAGCTCCCCTCGAGCATCATCGGATAGTCGGTCTGATGCGCCGTGTTGTAGGTTTCGACCAGCTCCGGGGCGATCCGGAACTTGACGCGGATGTCGTGTCCCGGGTTCTTGATGCAGCTCAGGTTGGCATGGATGCGGAAGGTGGTGTCGCGCTCGAGCGGAAAAGTCAGCGCGCTCTTCGAGTCGTCGTCCACGGCATTGACCGTGTAGACCGTCGTGTAGCTCTCGGGCCTGGCGACGTTCATGTCGTCGCTGATGGGGTTCTCGCAGGCGGTGAAGAGTAGGCCGCACGCAAGCAGGGCCGTATATCTGGATTGGTTCATGTCTTTCTGTTTTTCGTGTTTACCATCCGGGATTCTGTACGATCTGCGGGTCGCGGTTGATCTCGGACTGCGGAATGGGGAAGAGGTAGAATTCGGGGCGGAAGACCCGGGTTTCGAACACGGTCCGCTCGTAGAAGGCCTCGTCGGTGAAGCTGTTGCCGGCATCGACGTTCATGCCGTAGAACGGTCCTGCATCGGTCTGCTCGGCGATCAGCCAGCGCCGCGTGTCGAAGTAGCGGAGTTGCTCGAAGCAGAGCTCGATGCGGCGCTCCAGCCGGATCTGTTCGCGCATGAGGTCCGGCGAGAGTCCCGACTGTACGGGCCCCAGGCCTCCGCGCTCGCGGATCTGGTTGAGATACTTCTCGATGTCGGGATTCCCCGGATCGTATTCGTTGAGTGCCTCGATGTAGTTGAGCAGCATCTCGGCGTAGCGCATCATCAGGAACGGCCGCTTGATGTAGTTGTTGTTCTTGGGGTTGGACGAAGGCGAGACATTCTTGATGGCGATATAGCCCGAGCGGGGATAGTCCCACGTGCCCTTCTTGCCCGAACCTCCCGAGTAGTAGAGCTGGATGCGGGTCTTCTGGTCACCGATCCAGTAGGCGCCGTTGAAGCAGATGTTCACATAGAAACGCGGCTCGCGATTGACATACATGTTGCGTGTTCCGGCCGGGGCGAATACCCATCCGGTCTCGGCATCCTTGTAGGCTTCGGTCGAGAATCCGGTCTCCTGCTGAGGGGTGATCGCCGAGCCGTCGGCCATGCGGAACGCATCGACGAGCTGCTGCGTGGCGCCCATGCTCTCGTAGCCGCTGAACTGCCGGGGAGAGGCGGAACGCTCCCAGCCGCTGAGGCTGTTGGCGATCCGGACCATCATGACTTCGCAGTTCCAGTTCTCGAGGAATACGTTGCGGCACGACAGGTAGGGATCGATCGTCCCGTCCTTGTGATATACCTTGTATAGATCGAAGATTCCCAGGTCGATAACGTCCTTGGCGGCCTGTGCGGCGCGCTTCCACTTCTCTGCGTCGTACGAGGTGGCGAACAGGTGCTTGCCGTCCTTGTTCACGACGTTGGCATAGGCCGGGTTGCCGTTGAACTGCGGGCTTGCGGCCAGCAGAAGCACGCGGCTCTTCAGCCCCATGCACATGGCCAGCGTGGCGCGTCCGTAGTCCTTGTCGGCCTGCGCGGTGAAATGCAGCGGCAGCCGCTTGTTGTCGATGATGTCGTCGAGTTCGCTCACGATGTAGTCCACGCACTCGTCGTAGGAGCTGCGGGGCAGGTTCATCTTGACGTCGTCGCGGTCGAGGTCGCCGGGAAGCACCTCGTCTCCCAGCAGCACACAGGGACCGTACTGGCGCAGGATGTTGTAATAGAACCACGCGCGCAGGAAGCGGGCTTCGTTCTTGTACTGCTCGACCACGAGCGGGCCGCGCGTCGGGTCGTTGAGCATCTCCTGATTCTCGCCGATGTGCTGGATGAAGTAGGTGGCCGAACGGATGCCGCGGTAGAAATGGCTCCAGAATTCGTAGTAGTTCGACGAGGCACTCCAGTTTCCGAGATTGATTTTGAAGGAGTTGTAGTCCTCGCGGTCGTAGGTGACGTCGAGGTCGTCCGAGCAGGGGTCCCACGGAATGGGGCTCGTGCGGTGCGACTCGTCCTTGATGTAGCCGTATACCGTGGCGAGGTATTTCTCAGAGTAGGTGGTCCGTTGGAAGACCTGTTCGATGGTGATGCGGTCGTCGGGAACCTGATCGAAGAAGTCGTCGTTGCAGGCGGTCAGGCAGACGGCGGCCGAAGCCAGTGCAAGCAGTGTTATTTTGAGTTTCATGGCCAATCGGTGTTTAGAAGTTGAAGTTTACGCCCAGACTGACGGAGGCGATGTTCGGGTAGCGGGCGCCGCGTCCGTCTCCGAGTTCCACGTCCCAGATCTTGAACGAGCTGAACGTGAGCAGGTTCACGCCCTGGATGAAGACGCGGGCATTGTCCAGGTGGATCCGTTTCATCCAGCGGTCGGGCAGTCGGTAGGAGAGTTCGATGTTCTTCAGGCGCAGGTAGTCGGTATTTTTGAGCCACCACGTGCTGGTCTCGTAGTTCATGTTGATGTTGCCGATCGAGAGGCGGGGGTAGAAGACATCCTGGCTGGGATTCTGTTCGGTCCAGCGGTCGGTGATGTTGCTCAGCAGGTTGCCGCGGCTCGAACCCTGCGAGAAGGGCAGCACGCCCTCGCCGCTGAGCATGGCGTCCACGTGTGCGGCGCCCTGGAACATGGCCGTGAGCGAGAGGTTCTTCCAGCCTATCGAGAAACCGAAGCCGTACATGATCTCGGGGACGCTGCCCCAGCCGATGGGCACCTTGTCGTACTCGTCGATCTTGCCGTCGCCGTTCACGTCCTTGTACTTGATGTCGCCCGGACGGGTGTCGCCGGTCTGCATGGGCGATGCGGCGATCTCCTCGTAGCTTTCAAACAGCCCGAGGGCCACCAGCCCGAAACGCTGTCCGACCTTGTTGCCGATGGTGCTCTGCCACGGATAGGCTGCCGTGCTGTCGTCCTCGAGCACCTTGTTGCGGTTGAACGAGTAGTTGCCCATCAGGCTCAGCGACCAGTCGCCCCACGAGTTGGCATAGTTGATCGAGAATTCGACACCCTTGTTCTCGACCCTGCCGATGTTGCCGTAGGGGTTGTTGATCATTCCGACGTAGGCCGGGATGCTCGAGCGGCGGAGGTAGATGCCCTCGCGCGACTCCTTGAAGTAGTCGAACTGGAAGTTGAGCTTGTTGTTCAGCAGGCGCATGTCCACTCCGATGTCGGTCTTGTCGGCCACCTCCCACGTCACGTCTACGGCATATTCGTTGATGGCCGTCGTGCCGAAGTTCTGGTCCATGTTCTTGCCGAAGGTATAGCTTGTCGAACTGCTGTCGGTGACGGTGGCCAGATAGGCGAACCGTCGGCCGCTGATCTGGCTGTTGCCGACCTGGCCCCACGTTCCGCGGACCTTCAGGTACTGGATGACGCCTGTGAGCGGCTCGAAGAAGGACTCGTTGGAGATCACCCAGCCCAGACCCATCGACGGAAAGAACCCGTATCGGTTCTTGGGGGCGAAGTTCTCCGAGCCGTTGTATCCGAAGTTGAATTCGGCGAAGTAGCGGTCGTCGAAGCCGTAGGTGAAGCGGCCGGCCAGACCGCGGAAGCGGTAAGGCAGGGCCTCCTCGACGTTGGTTGCCTTCGTGTTGATCTCGTCGCTCTGGTTGAAGAGCAGCATGCCCGACACGTCGTGACGCCCGAAGGTGTTCTTGTAGTTGAGCGCCGCCTCGAGGTAGATCGTGCGGTCACCCTTGGCGCTGAGGCTGTAGGCGAGGTTCTCGGTGCCCTGCCGGGTCTGCTCGTAGATCAGGTTGCCGTTGGCGTCGCGCCCCGTGGCGTGGTAGGTGTTGGGCGACTTGGTGAAGCGGTTGCTGGTGTAGTTGTAAGTGTCGAACGAGAACATGCCCGTGATCGACAGCCCCTTGCAGAGCTGCTGCGTGACGCGCAGGTTCGAGTAGACCTGGCTACGCCACTGGTTGGCATAACCCGTGGCGCCGAGCTCGGCTACGGGGTTGAGCCCTCCGCCCGAGAAGGCGCCCAACTTGCCGTCGGGATACATCGGGGCGATGTAGGTGGGCTGGGTGAAGTAGGCCGATTCGAAGATCGTGGCCTGCGACGAAGCGGGGTAGTTGGCATTGGCCAGGTATCCCTGGATGCCCAGCTTGATCTCGGTGGTGCGAAACGGATTGAGGGTCAGGTTGGTCGTGACGTTGTACCGGCGGTAGTAGGTATTCGAGTTGTAGTCGGCCAGCTTCGTGTCCTTGTACATGCCGTCCTCGTCGTAATAGGCCAGTCCGATGTAGTATACGGCCTTGTCCGATCCTCCCGACACATTGACGTTCGCCGAACGGTTGTGGCTGTAGTCGCGCAGGATCTCGTCCATCCAGTCCACATTGGGGTAGAGATAGGGGTCGGCATGCGTGCGGGTCTTTTCGATCACTTCGCGGCTGTATAGCGTACCGCCGCCGCGCGTTGTCGAGGCTTCGTTCGACATCTCCATGTAAGTGGCGCCATCGACGAAGTCGGTGATTTTCGTCGGGGTCGTGATGCCCTCGGTGTAGCGTACGGTGAACTTCGGACGTCCTTTCAGACCGCTCTTGGTGTTGATGATGATGACGCCGTTCGCTCCGCGCACGCCGTAGACGGCCGTGGCCGAAGCATCCTTGAGGATCGAGAAACTCTCGATATCCTCCGGATCGACGTTGGCGAACGAGCGGGGCACGCCGTCCACGAGCGTCAGCGGTGCACTCATGCTGGCCGTCAGGGTCGAGATGCCGCGGATGTAGATGTCCGCATCGTCGAATCCCGGCTCGCTGGTCCTCTGTACGGAGACCAGACCGGCGACACGGCCGGCGAGTCCCTGCGTGAGGTTGGCGGCCGGCACCTTGAGTTCATCGACCTGGATGCTCTGCTGCGAGCCGATGACGCTGATCTTTTTCTGTACACCGTATCCGACCACCTCCACGGCATCGAGCAGGGCGTCGTTCTGTTCGAGCACGACGTCGAGCAGGCCGCGTCCGGCGACGGCCACATCCTGGGTCTTGTAACCCACGTAGCTGAATTCCAGTACGTCGTCGGGCAGTACGTCGATCAGGTAGTTTCCGTTGATGTCGGTGGCCGTGCCGATGTTGGGCCGCTCCTTCACGAATACCGTCACGCCGATCAGGGGCTCGCCGCTGTGATCCTTGACCGAACCCATGACGCGCAGCGTGGTCTGCTTCTCGGCTTTACCCGCTGCTGCGGCCTTGCCGATGACGATCTGCCGTCCGGAGAGTTTCCAGGTGTTCTCCGTTCCGGCGAAGAGCACTTCGAGCACATCCCCGACGGTTTGGTCCGAGACGCTGATCGACACGCGGCGCGAGGCGTCGAGGATGTTGTCGTAGTAGACGAAAATATAGTTGCTTTGGTCTTCGATGCGCGAGAATACCTCCTTGAGAGGGACATTCTGCAGGTTGAGCGAGATGCGTGCATCCGGGGCGGACGTCTGTGCGGCGACAGAGCCGAACAACCCGATTGCGGCCAGCAAAAACAGGACTTTTATCCGTAGCAGACGGGATAATTGCTTATTATCGGGTACAGGGGTCCCGATATTGCCATTTTTGTTGTACATTTGCAATGAATTGAAGTTTAGAATAGGGTAATTTTTAGATTTCATTTCGTGCCGGGCCGTGTTGGGGGACACTGCCCGGCTTTTTTCAACTCGGGTCGTGATTTTCCATAGGCATTCGGTTTGGATTGTTGTCGTGTTCCTTTCGTGCGTTTTGTGTCGAGCAGAGGCTGAATCCCGTCTCGGAGGCCCGGAACCGGATCGGGGCCGTAAGCGAGAGGACCCGCAGCACCTCGCCGGGATCGTCGTTGAGTTCGAGTTTTCCCGAGATGGTCATGACGCCGACTTCGGGGGAGCAGTCGAACGTCCGGTTGTAATATCGGGCAAGCCGTGCGAGCACGTCGGAGAGCGGCGTGTTGTCGAAGCGGTAGTATCCGTGGATCCAGCTGATATAGTCTTCGGCGCGAACCTTGCGGATGCGGAACGTGCCGGCGGTGTCGAGCGAAGCGCGCTGGTCGGGCTCGATCCGGATGCCGCGCTCGGGGGCGCCGGTCGGTGCGACGCTTACCGAACCCGACCGGAGCACTACCTCCTGGGCCCTGTCACGTCCGTAGGAGGAGACGTAGAACCGGGTTCCCAGTACACGGATGTCCATTTTCCCGGTGTGCAGGGTGAAGGGCCGTGCGGCGTCGTGGGCCACCTCGATGTAGATTTCGCCTTCGGCGTAGATTTCGCGGCTGTCGCTGTCGAATGCCGACGGGTAGATCAGCCGTGACCCGGCATTCACCCACACGCGGGTGCCGTCGGCCAGCGTCAGGGTCGTCTGCTTGCCGTAGGGGACGAGCAGCTGGTTGAATGCGGCCACCTCCTTTTTGGTGATCGGTTCGCGGGCGTCTTCGTTGATGTGGATCTCGGAGGCGTCGTAACGGATCGAGGTGCGTTTCTCCTCGAGCCGCACCGTCTTCTGTTCCGAGAGTACAAGCTGTACCTCCTTTTCGGTGTATGCGGGAGCCTCTGTCGCCCGGGCAAACTCCCGGATGTCCGGGATCTGTTGTTCCGCCCTGCCGCGGAGGAAGAATCCGGTAACCAGCAGTATGCTGCAGGCAGCCGCGCAGGCGATCCCGACGATGCGCCGCCGGAGCGGTCGGTTTTGCCGGAGGGGCAGAGGGGCAGGGAGCTTCGCCGGGGTGGCGACCCGTTCCGTGAAGCGGCGGTAGGCCGCTTCGGCATCGAAACAGGTGTCGGTCAGGTGTTCCTCTACCCATGCGTCGTAGGCGTCGAGATAGTTGCGGCGATGTTCCTCCGAGGAGCGGAGCCAGTCGAGAAGTTCGGCCTGCTCGGCATCGGAGAGACGCTCGCCGTCGAGGTGGCGTGCGATCAGGTGGTCGATATGTCTGTTTTGCATGTTCATCTATTCTATTCACGGATCAGCGGGCCGAACCCCTACCTTCCCGGCTGAAAAAAGATTCCGATCCGCCCGAAACGGAGTGGGGAGCTGCAGCCTGCGCCGCAGCTCCCCACCGTATCCGTGCCGGATCTTCCCCGTTACCGGTAGATTCGGGCGGCGAACCCGCCTCCGGGAGCCATCTTCACCGTCAGTTTCTTGTCTGCGGGCAGCATCTCCGTCCGCTTTACGTAGTCGCAGGCGGCGCGGTGGGCGTTCCTGCCGTCACTGAAGCTCTCGACCTTCCAGCCGTCACCCTCGAGGAACGAGAGGTCGAGCACCACTTCGCGCGCATCCCAGTTCGTCAGCGCCCCGACATACCAGGTGTCGCCCGACTGCCGGGCGATGGCGATCCGTTCGCCGAGTTTTCCGTCGAGAGCTTCCGTGCGGTCCCAGACGGTCGGCACGGAGGCGATGAAGCCGAAGCATTCGGGCTCCTTGAGGTAGTTCGACGGCGAGTCGCAGAGCATGTTGAGCGGCGATTCGAAGACGATGTACTCGGCCAGCTGACGGCAGCGGGTGCCCTGGCTCATCGGCTCCGTATTGACCGGACGGTAGTTTCGCCGCGTGGCGTTGCGCATGGCGCCCTGCGTGTAGTCCATTGTCCCGGCGACCATGCGGATGAAGGGCATGGTGACGTCGTAGGTCACCTGATCGACCGTCTCGGGCGACCACTTCATCTGTTCAAGGCCGAAGACCCCCTCGTAGTTGATGACGTTGGGCCACGTGCGGTTGAGCCCCGTCGGCTTGAAGATGCCGTGGAAGTCGAGCAGCATGCGGTGCTCAGCGCAGACGCGTGCGGCACGGTGGAGGAAATCGACGATCTTCTGGTCGTCGCGGTCCATGAAATCGACCTTGAAGCCCTTGACGCCCATCTCGGCGAAGTAGCTCACGACGCGCTCCATGTCGCGGTCGAAGGCGTGGTAGCCGGCCCAGAGGATGATCCCGACATTCCGCTCACGGGCGTACGACACCAGTTCGCGGAGGTCGATTTCGGGTACCACCTGCATCAGGTCGGCCTTCTTGTTCACGGCCCAGCCCTCGTCGAGGATCACGTATTCGATGCCGTTCCGCGAGGCGAAGTCGATGTAGTATTTGTAGGTGTCGTTGTTGATGCCGGCCTCGAAGTCCACGCCGTAGAGGTTCCAGTCGTTCCACCAGTCCCATGCCACCTTTCCGGGCCTGATCCACGAGGTGTCCCCGATCCTGGATTCGGGTGCCAGGCGGTAGACCATGTCGTTGTCGAGCAGCTCGCGGTCCTCCCGGGCGACGATCACCGTGCGCCACGGGAAGGCTCTGCTGCCGACGGTCGAGGCAATGTATCCTTCGCGCTCGCGCACGAGCATTTGCAACCGGTTGTGTCCTCCCTGCTCCTCGCGCTTGGGGTAGGGGGCGAAGATGCCGCGCAGTTCGGGCGTTTCGCCGTTGCCGTGCAGGTAGAGGCCCGGATAGCCTTCGAGGTCGGCTTCCGTGATGACCAGTTTGTAGTCGCCGTCCAACTCGACGAGCGCCGGAAGGAAGATCAGCCTTCCGGGGTTGAGTTCCGTGATCGGGGCCGTAGTGTAGGTGTTTTCGAACGAGTTGAAGAACTGGCTCTCGAAGTCGAACTCCTTGCCGCGTGCGACGTAGGGTACGACGGCCCGGCAGTCTGAGGGGAAGGTGAAGGCGACGCATTCGTCCTCGACGCGGAGCGTGCCTTTGCGGTCGGTGGTGAAGCGGTAGGCCAGTCCGTCGTCGTAGAGGCGGACGACGAGGCCGAAGTCTCCGCGGAACGAGAGCGTCAGCTGGTTGTAACGCTCCACGACCCGGTTTTTCTTGTAGAGGGGCGAGGCGATCGTCTGATCGACGGAACTCTTTTTCGTCCGGACGACACGGGCGTTTTGTCCGAGTACTTCGCCGCCTTCGAGGGTCATGGCGACGGGCGACGGGGCGAGCAGCGGGGTGTCGCCGGCATCGAGCCTGAGGCGGATTTCGTCGCCTACGGTGACCGTCGTGCGGAGGTTGCCGTCCGGAGAGGAGAGCGAATAGGTTTTCTGTGCCGCGAGGGTCGCGGGGATGCAGGCCAGGCCGAGCATCAGCAGAAGCGGTTTGAGGTTCATGGTCGGTTTCGGGATAAGTGTTCTGTGATTCAAACAAAATTAAGCAAAAAAAGCGAGATTCCCATCGGATGCGGTCTTTTGGGGCTGCTGTTCATTTTATTACACGGACAATCGGAGCCGTACCCTACGTCACGGCGTCGTTTTTCGGCCCGAAAATCGGATGTTTCCGAAAAAAACGCCGCTGCGGGAGGCCGTGTGTTCCTGAATTTTTTCCTATCTTTGGAGGCAAAATGAATACGGCTATGGATTTGACAGGTGTGCAGCAGGCTTTGCAGGAACTGACGCAACTGGTTGATGGCTGGAGTGCATCCGGCCGAGTCGATGCTTTGGAGCGCGACCTGGCGCTCGAGAAGTTGCGCCGGGTGTACGATGCCCTTCGTTTCGCGCCTTCGGGCGATGCACTGCCGGAAGTTCCGGCAGCGGCGGAACCGGTGGGGGATGTCGGGGCGGGACCCGTTTCCGAAGCGTTCGAAATGCCCGAGGCACTGGATCTGGGCGAGGTGTTGTCGCTCGATCCGCATTCGGTGGCGGACCCCGAACTTCAGCAGGCCGTGCCGCTGGACGAGGTCTCCGAGGAACCGCCTCTTGCTGCTGCGGGGGTAGAGCCTGAGGCTGAGCCGGCCGACGAACCCATTACCGACGAACCGGTAGCCGGACTTGCGCCTGCCGCGGGTGTCGAAGCGCCCGCTGTTGCAGAACCGGAGGCTGCGGCTGAACCTGAACCTGAACCCGTGCCTGCCGCTGTAGCGGAGCCTATTGCCGGGCGTGAACCTGCCGCAGCCGATGTCCCCGCACCTGCCTCCGAATCCGGGCAGGCTGCTGAACCGGCCGTTGCTCCCGTTCCCGAAACGCAGTCCATTCCCGAAACGCAGCCCGAGCCCGAGCTCCGGCCCGCACCCGATGCGGAACCCTCGTTCGTGCAACCTTCCGTTCCGGCTCCAGCTCCCGAGACTGCCTCTGAGACTGCCTCCGAACGGCCGCACACCGTGGCTCCTACGCTGTTCGGCCCGGAGGAGAATGCCAACCTCCGCCACCGCCACAAACAGCGGGTCATCATGTCGCTTTACGGCAACGATGCCCCGTCGGTCAAGCCGCAGGCACCGGCTGTTCCCGAACCGACTCCTGCTCCGGCCGCCGACCGGGTCGTTTCGGCTCCGGAGCGTCCTTCAGACGAGCGCCGTGCAGGAAGACCCTCCATCGCCGAGGTATTCGGCCTCCGGGTCGAGACGGGCCCGTCCGCCGCATTCGGGCGGGATCTGTCGGAGGCTCCGGTTGCTCCGACCGAGGCGGTCCCGGACGGAACCGACGCCGGCGAGTCCGCCGAGGCGGATCCCGTCGTGCACGGCTCGTTTGCCGACGAGTTGGCCGCAGCCGCTCCCGGGGCCGTGCTGGGCGAGGTGATCAATCACGACGTCCAGACCCTTGCCGATACGATCGCCCCGCCGCGTGACCGAGCCTCGGAGCTGCTCCGCAACGAGCCGGTGACCGATCTGCGCCGCGCCATCGGGATCAACGACCGTTTCCTGCTTATCCGCGATCTGTTCGGCGGCGACGGTGCGGCCTATGAAGCTGCGATCGATGCGCTCAACGGGTTCGACAACCTCGACGACTGCATGATCTACATTGCCGAGCATTATGCTTGGAATCCCAATTCGGACGGGGCGGTGCTGCTGATGGAACTGCTTGAACGGAAATACCACTGACGCATGGCCCGGCTCTATATCGTGCCGACGCCGATCGGCAACCTCGATGACATCACGCTGCGCGCCGTGCGCGTGCTCCGTGAGGTCGATTTCATCCTGGCCGAGGATACGCGCACGACCTCGTTCCTGCTGCGCCACCTGGGCATCGAGAAGAAACTCTACTCCCACCATAAGTTCAACGAGCACGCCACAGTGCGCATGGTGGCCGACGAGATCGCGGCCGGGCGCAGTGCGGCGCTCGTCTCGGATGCCGGGACGCCGGGTATTTCGGATCCGGGTTTCCTGCTTGTACGCACGTGCGTCGAGGCCGGTATCGAAGTCGAGACGCTGCCCGGGGCCACGGCGCTGATCCCGGCGCTGGTACAGAGCGGCTTTCCGTGCGACCGTTTCTGCTTCGAGGGGTTTCTGCCCCAGAAGAAGGGACGTGCCAAACAGCTGCAGGCGCTGGCCGGTGAGGAGCGCACGATGATCTTCTACGAGTCGCCCTACCGCGTGGTCAAGTGTCTGGAGCAGTTCGCGGAGGTCTTCGGCCCGGAGCGCGGCGTCTCCGTATCGCGCGAGCTGACCAAGAAGTTCGAGCAGACCGTGCGCGGTACGATCGCCGAGGTGCTCGACCATTTCCGGACGACCGAACCCAAGGGAGAGTTCGTGATCGTCGTGGCGGGCAAACCCAAACCCCGACACGCCCGCCCCGATGCCGCGGACGCCGACAGCGGCGGGGCGGAGACCGAATCCTGACAAAGCCTATCCCCATCATGCAGCGCGCGGAACTCAATCTCATACAGCGAATCTGGCTGGAGGTACTCTGGCTGGGGGCACGGCTGTTCGCCATCCTGCCCTATTGGCTCAAGTACTATGTCATCGAGGATCTGATCTATTTCCTGTTGTGCTACTGCATCCGTTACCGCCGGAAGGTGGTGTGGATGAATCTGCACAACTCCTTTCCCGAGAAGAGCGAGGAAGAGCTGGCGCGGATCTGCCGGCGTTTCTACCGCACGCTTGCTGAGATGTTCGTCGATACGGTCAATATGGCCCACATGACTCCCCGCAAGGGGCGCCGGGTCCTCACTGTGGAGGGGCTCGAGGAGCACCGCGCCCGGGTCCACGGCCGCGACTGGATCGCAATGACGGCCCATTTCGGCTGTTGGGAGTACTGCTCCTACTGGGGTCTCTACGAACTGTCGCAGATTGTCGTGGCCGTCTACCATCCATTGCGGAGCCGCGTGGCGGAGCGCCTCTACCAGCGCCTGCGCAACGGTGACTACGCCACGACGGTCCCGATGAAGGAGAGCCTGCGTTTCTACCTCCGCCACCGCGATACGGGTTTTGCGGGCAAGAACCTTGTCATGGGGCTGATCGCCGACCAGAATCCGCCGCGGCGCCCCGACAGCCATTGGTTCCGTTTTCTCAATCAGGATACGATCTTCTTCGACGGTGGCGAGAAACTGGCCCTGCGCTGCCATCTTCCGGTCTATTTCGTGCGGATGGACCGCCTGCGGCGGGGCCGTTACCGGATGTCGTTTGTCCCCCTGTACGACGGGGTGGAGGAGGTCGGGCCCAACGAGATCACCGGACGCTACGTCCGCCAGCTGGAGTCGGTCATCCGCGAGCGGCCCGAACTCTGGATGTGGTCGCACCGCCGCTGGAAACACAAACGCAGGAAGACCGATGGCAACCGCTAAGATCGTCATACTGAACTGGAACGGCGAGGACCACCTGCGCCGTTTCCTGCCAAGCGTCGTCGCTGCCGCTCCGAACGAGGTGGAGGTCATCGTGGCCGACAACGGATCGACGGACGGTTCGGTGGCGCTGCTCGGCCGGGAGTTCCCGACGGTCACGCTGTTGCGCATGGATCGCAACTACGGTTTTGCCGGCGGATACGACCGTGCGCTCGAACGGATCGAGGCCGATTACTACATCCTTCTGAATTCCGATGTCGAGACCCCCGCCGGCTGGCTCGAACCGCTTCTCGAGTGCCTCGACCGGAATCCCGACGTGGCGGTCGTCTCGCCCAAGCTGATCTCCTGCCTCGAACGCACGAAGTTCGAATACGCCGGAGCCTCGGGCGGCTTTATCGACTTTCTGGGTTACCCCTTCTGCCGGGGCCGCATCCTGCGCACGGTCGAGGAGGATGCGGGGCAGTATGACGACGAACGCGACGTTTTCTGGGTGAGCGGGGCGGCTTTCTGCTGCCGCGCCGATCTCTTCCATGCATTGGGGGGCTTCGATGCCGACTTCTTTGCCCACATGGAGGAGATCGACCTCTGCTGGCGCATGCAGCTGGCAGGTTACCGCGTGCGGGTTGTGCCCGAGAGCAGGGTCTACCACCTCGGCGGCGGCACGCTCCAGACCGACTCCCCGTCGAAGGTCTTCTATAACCACCGCAACAACCTGGCGATGCTCTTCAAGTGCGCCACGCCGTGGCAGCGCGCCGTGGTCGCTGTCGTGCGCCCGGGGCTCGACCTGCTGGCGGCCCTGTCGTACCTCATGCAGGGGCGGGCCGACAACTTCCGGGCGGTCTTCCGCGCCTGGCGGGACTTCCTCCGCTGGCACGGGGCTCTGGCCCGCAAGCGGCGTGCGATCCGCGCCGCAATCCGGAGCGAGTCGAGGCATATCTACGCCGGGTCGATCCTCGTGCGTTATTTCCTGGGCCGGCAAACCTTCGGGCGGATGATGTGAGGCGTGGCGGATAAGGTAAGGTGTAGCCGCCGCAGGGATACAAAAAAAGCGGGCGGAGATTCCTCGAATCTCCGCCCGCTTTTGCTTGCTTTGCAGGGGCCGATTTACTTGTTGATCTTGGCCCAGGAGTCTTTGAGCGTCACGGTGCGGTTGAACACCAGGTGTTCGGGCGTCGAGTCCGTATCGGGGCAGAAGTAGCCCACGCGCTCGAACTGCACGGCCTGGCCTACGGGTGTCTCGCGCAGCGAAGGCTCCAGATAGCCCGTGATCTTGACCATCGACTCGGGGTTGAGGTTGTCCTCCCAGGTCTGTCCCTCCTCCACGTCGTCGGGGTTCTCCTTCGTGAAGAGCGGGTTGAAGAGGCGAACCTCGGCCTCCACGGCATCCCGTGCCGACACCCAGTGGATGACGCCCTTCACGCGGCGGCCGTCGCTCGACGAGCCGTTGCCGGACATCGGGTCATAGGTGCAGCGCAGTTCGGTGATGTTGCCCTCGGCATCCTTGACGATCTCCTCGCACTTGATCAGGTAGGCATAGCGCAGGCGCACCTCGCCGCCCGGCTGCAGACGGAAGAACTTCTTCGGCGGGTTCTCCATGAAGTCGTCGCGCTCGATGTAGAGCTCGCGCGAGAAGGGAACCTGGCGCGTTCCGGCCGCTTCGTCCTCGGGGTTGTTGATCGCCGTGAAGTATTCGGTCTTCTCTTCGGGGTAGTTCGTGATGACGACCTTCAGGGGGTTGAGCACGGCCATGCGGCGCTCGGCCACCTTGTTCAGGTCCTCACGCACGCAGTATTCGAGTTTACCGAGGTCGATGACGTTGTCGCGCTTGGCCACACCGACCATCTCGGCGAAGTTGCGCACCGAGGCGGGCGTGTAGCCCTTGCGGCGCAGGGCGCAGATCGTCGGCATACGGGGGTCGTCCCAGCCCATCACGGCGCCCTCCTGCACGAGTTTCAACAGGCGGCGCTTCGACATGAGCGTGTAGGTGAGGTTCAGTCGGGCAAATTCGTACTGGTGCGAGGGATAGATCTCCAGCGCCTGGATGAACCAGTCGTAGAGCGGGCGGTGCACGTCGAACTCCAGCGTGCAGATCGAGTGGGTGATCCGCTCGATCGAGTCGCTTTGGCCGTGGGCGTAGTCGTACATCGGGTAGATGCACCACTTGTTGCCCGTGCGGTGGTGTTCGGCGTGGATGATGCGGTACATGATCGGGTCGCGGAAGAGCATGTTCGGATGCGCCATGTCGATCTTCGCGCGGAGGACCTTCGAACCGTCGGGGAACTCGCCGTTCTTCATGCGCACGAACAGGTCGAGGTTCTCCTCGACCGAGCGGTCGCGCCACGGCGAGGGGGTGCCCGGTACGGATACCGTGCCGCGGTTCTCGCGGATCTGCTCCTGTGTCTGGTCATCGACGTAGGCCAGCCCCTTGCGGATCAGCTCCAGGGCCCACTCGTAGAGCTGGTCGAAGTAGTCCGAGGCGTAGTGCTCCTCGGCCCACTGGAAGCCGAGCCACTGGATGTCGCGCTTGATCGAATCGACATACTCGACATCCTCCTTGACGGGGTTCGTGTCGTCGAAGCGCAGGTTGCACCGTCCGCCGTATTTCTTGGCCAGTCCGAAGTTGATGCAGATACTCTTGGCATGGCCGATATGCAGGTAGCCGTTCGGCTCGGGCGGGAAACGGGTCTGTACGCGCTTTTCGCCCTTGGCGATCGACTCTTCGATGATCTCTTCGAGGAAGTTCAGCGACTTCTCCCGGCTTTCGTTGGTTTCGCTTGCCATATTATATATGTGTACGGATTAATTTCTCTGTTTGGGACCCACGTCGAACAGTTTCTGGATATCGACCGAGAGCTTGACCACCTGCTGTGTGCCGAGCCCCGTGCCGTCGTAGTGGAAGACCATGCCGGCCTCGACGTGCATCGTATCTTTGAAGAAGCGGCGGTCGTAGCCCACCCACGTGCGGTTGTAGATGTGTTCGGTCGTGGCGTAGAAGGCTTCGCCGGCGTAGAGGCCGTCGGCCCCGTAGGTGATGCCCGTCGCGGGGTTGGCGATCTCTCCGCGCAGCGGCTGGAGGTTCTTGCCCACGTAGAGGTTGTTCTCGATCTTCACGCCCCAGCGGCTGATCGTCAGGTCGAGCTGTCCGCCGTAAGGCTTCCGCCATTCGTGGTCCACGCTCCGGCCGCGTTGGGGAGCGAAGAGCGCCCCGGCCTTGACGTCGAAGGCAAACCTTCCCTCGATGCTCCATCCGGCGTAGGGGTTCACGATCAGGTTGTCCGTCACGTTCTCGTTGAGCTTCGATCCGGCGAAGTGGAACATCGAGAAGGCGTAACCGATGTAGAACCCGCGGTCGAAGGTGTATCGTCCGGCCGAGAGGATGCGGAACATCTCTCGCGACTCCTCGGAGTACATGCCCTCCCAGTCGAGGGCCAACTCGACATAGGTGTCGGGCCGTTGGGTCGAGACGTAGCGGCCCAGGAATCCCGACAGGCGGTTGTGGTAGAAGGCCACCGAGTCGCTGACGAGTGCCGCGGAGTAGTCGCCCATGAGCTCCTTGCGGTCGAAGATACCGGCGTTGGCCTGCACGTTCTTCGTGGTGAACTGGTAGTACATCAGGGGCTTCACGTCGCTCAGGAACGGTTCGCGCGCCCCGTTGTGCTGCCCGAAGTTCTGGAGCATGTCCACACCGACAACCAGCCGGTTCTTCTCCATCCATTCGACACCCACGCGCGGCGAGAGCCGGGCGCTGAAGAGCGTCTGCGATTCGTTGAAGTCGTTGTTGGCGTATTCGCGGTTGTCGAAGCGCGTGGCAAAGTCCGCGCCTACGAGTATCTTCTGGGCATGCAGGCCCCCCCCCGTAACGAACAGGGCGAGAACGAGCGCCGTCACTTTTCTGAACTGCATGGTTTCTTTTTGATTGAGGCCTCAAAATTAGGCAAAATATTTTTTATTTGTGTATTTTTGGCCCCGAAATCATACAGAAGTTCCGCCATGCGCAAGATCCTCAATGAAGAGCTCGGACGCCCGACTGCCGCCGAGTTCGCCGCGATGCCGAAAATGCCCGTCGTCGTCGTGCTCGACAATGTCCGTTCGTCGCAGAACGTCGGAGCCTTCTTTCGCACGGGCGACGCCTTCGCCGTGGAGCGGATCATCCTGTGCGGCATCACGGCGACGCCGCCCTCGCGCGAGATCCACAAGACGGCTCTCGGCGCCGAGCAGACCGTTGCCTGGGAGTATGCCGCATCGACCGGGGCGTGCATCGACGAGTTGCATGCCGCGGGGTATACAGTGCTGGCCGTTGAGCAGGTCGAGGGTGCCGTGATGCTCGACAGGTTTGCGCCCGAGGAGGACGTGCGCTATGCCCTTGTCTTCGGCAACGAGGTGGAGGGCGTCGGCCAGGAGGCCGTGGACCGCTGCGACGGTGCGATCGAGATCCCGCAGGCGGGGACCAAGCACTCGCTCAACGTCTCGGTGTCGGGCGGGGTGGTGCTGTGGCGCTTTTTCGACCGGATGGGCCCGAAGCGCTGACCTCGGTGTGCCGCGTAAAAAACGCTCCGGCGCACGGCCGGCGGCCGGAATGAAAATAAATTTGCTACTCCGCGCGGCATGCGCTATCTTTGCCGCGTTTTAACCCCTAAACAGAGAAAAAATGTCAGTAGAAAGCACCGTCCGTGCGGTTACGACCTACCGCCTGACGGAGATGAAACAGCGGGGCGAGAAGATCGCCATGCTCACCTCTTACGACTATTCGATGGCCAGGATCGTCGATGCCGCGGGCATCGACGTGATCCTCGTGGGCGACTCGGCGGCCAATGTTATGGCCGGCTACGAGACGACGCTGCCCATTACGCTCGATATGATGATCTATCACGCCCGTTCGGTTGTCCGTGCCGTGAACCGTGCACTGGTCGTTGTCGATCTGCCGTTCGGCACCTACCAGGGCAACTCGAAGGTGGCGCTCGACTCGGCCGTGCGGATCATGAAGGAGACCGAGGCCGATGCCGTGAAGATGGAGGGCGGCGAGGAGATTCTCGAGTCGGTCCAGCGCATCCTTTCGGCCGGCATTCCCGTCATGGGACACCTCGGCCTTACGCCGCAGTCGATCCACAAGTTCGGCACCTATACGGTCCGTGCCAAGGAGGAGGCCGAGGCCGAGAAACTCGTGCACGACGCGCACCTGCTGAGCGAGGCGGGCTGCTTCGCCATCGTGCTGGAGAAGATTCCGGCAGCGCTGGCCGCCCGGGTGACGGGTGAGATTCCCACGCCGACGATCGGCATCGGGGCCGGCGGCGCATGCGACGGCCAGGTGCTGGTGATCCACGACATGCTCGGCATCAACAAGGGCTTCTCGCCGCGTTTCCTGCGTCGTTATGCCGACCTGCATACGGTGATGACCGATGCCGTGTCGCAGTATGTCCAGGATGTGAAGGCCTGCGACTTCCCCAACGAGAAGGAGCAGTACTGATCCTTGCGACGGACCTTCACGGGGCTTCTACGGCTCCGTTTCTTTAATGATTTCCGCCCCGCCCTGTCCCCTGTGGATGGCGGGGCGGTGCTTTTCGTGCGGCCTCAGCGCAGCATCTTGAGGTAGGCGAGCAGGACCACGTTCATCACCAGCGCATATACGATGGCCGGAATGGCCATTTCGCCGTTGTTGAAGACGAGCGGCGAGGAGGCGACGGCAATCGCCTGTGCGGCGTTCTGCATGCCGATCTCGATGACGATGGTCCGCCGGGCTGCCGTCCCGAGTCGGAACGAGCGGGCCAGCAGCGCCCCGGCCCCCGTGCTCAGCAGCAGCATGGCGGCGGTTGCGGCACCCAGGCTTGCGATGTTGGCGACGATCTCCCGTGTGTATTGCAGGAAGAAGAGCGCCGCAAGGAGCATCAGGGCCGGGAAGGCCACACGCTTCAGTACGGCGGAGACTCGTCCGGCCGCCTCGCTCCGCAGCCGCCGGAAGAGGGCGCCGGCCGCCATGGGCAGGAAGAGCAGCACGATATTCTGCAGGATGAGTTTGGCGACGGGGAGGTCGATCGAGGTCTCGGTGTGCCGTTCGACGATGCGGGCGGCAAATGCCATGACGGGCGGGATGGTGAAGAGCGTGATGATGCTGCTCAGGGCCGTGAGCGTCACCGAGAGGGCGACGTCGCCCTTGGCCAGCATCGAGAAGACGTTTGACGAACTGCCTCCCGGGCAGCAGGCGATGAGCATCAGCCCCATGAAGTAGACAGGCGGCAGGCGGAAGAGCGTTCCCACGGCGAACGCCGCGGCCGGAAGCAGCAACAACTGCCCGGCCAGCCCCACGAAGAGGGCCTTCGGGTGTTTGGCGACGCGGCGGAATGCCGCCCCGTCGAGTTCGATGCCCAGCTGGAACATCAGCACCAGCAGGACGGGGAGTACGATCCAGATCGTGTTCATCTCTTCTTTTTTGTGGCTTTTATTTCAGCAGCCGGTCCATCGTTTCGGTGAATCCCGGACGTTCGCCGACGAAGATTTCGGCGATGCGCCCTTCGGGGTCCACGATGACCTTCGTGGGAAAGGCTACAGTGGTGAGAAGCAGACGTACGGGTTTCATTCGGACGGTTTGGTTTCGTTCGGGGCAAAGATAGTGAAAACCGGCATTCCTGCAATGGCACGGCCGGCCTTTGCCTCTATCCCGGATGTCGTCTGCCGGCTATCCGATCCGTAGCGTGAAGGTCACCTTCCGGTCGGTGTTGGCCGTCAGGCGGAGAGATCCGCCGTGCAGCTGCATGATGCGGCGCGAGAGGCTCAGTCCGATGCCTGACCCGTCGGGCTTGGTCGAGAAGAAGGGGGTGAAGATGTTCTCGGTCACCTCGGCGGGAATCGCTCCGCCGTTGTTGCTGATCTCGATGACGACGTGCTCCGCCGCATCGATGCGCGAGCGGATCTCGATCTCACCGTCGCTCCGTCCGGCGACCGCCTCGCGGGCGTTTTTGAGCAGATTGACCGTTACCTGGCCCAACTGGGCCTTGTCGGCATAGATCATCGTGTCGGCCGGCTCGATGTCGGTGCGGATGCGGACCCCGTCCTTTTCGGCTGCCGTCAGCACCACGGCCTGCCGGATCAGCTCGCGTACCTCGAATGGCTCCCGCTGCGGCTCCGGAATGCGGGTGAAGCGGCGGAATCCCTCGATGAAGCTCATCAGCCGGTGGCTGGTGGCCGAGATCGTGTCGAGGCCCCGCTCGATGTCGGAATCCAGCGGCTTCCCGATGTGGAGCAGCGTGTCGCTGAGCGAGGTGATCGGTGCCAGCGAGTTCATGATCTCGTGGGTGAGGATGCGTGTGAGCTTGCTCCACGACTCGACCTGCATCTCGTTCAGTTCGCTGTTGATGTCGCTCACGGAGACGACCCGGCGCCGTTGTTTCTCGAGCGTGATCTCCGAGCAGCCGAGCGTCAGGGCCATCTCGCCCGCCTCGGTGATGCACGAGACGCGGAGTTTTTCGCCGGGGCGGATCGACCCGAGTGCGCGGAAGACCTCGGGGGCCGACTCCTTGAGTTGGAGGATGTGGGTCATGCGCTGCAGTCCGAAGATCCGCAGGGCCTCGCCGTTGGCCTGGTAGACGCTGCCCGTATCGTTGATGGTGATCAGTCCCGTCTGGGCACACTCCATGATGAGCTGGTAGTAGCGTTCGCGCTCCTCGGCCCGCAGCTTCGTGCGGAGCAGGATTTCGCGGATGCGGTTGAGCGCGGCGTTGAGCATCGTGCTGTCCACCTTCGAGGGGTCCTCGTTGAAGCGGAACGTGAGGTCGTCGTTGTCGATGGCGTCGAACATGAAGGTGACGCGGCGCACCGAATCGCCGTAGCAGCGCAGGATCCGGCAGAACTCCAGCACCATGAGCGGGATGCTGACCAGCAGCAGCGGGTAGAGCTGCCGCGCGACCAGCCATCCGCTGGCCAGGGCCGCTGCGGCCAGCACGCCCGAATGGGCGATCATCGGGCCGTAGGCTATGCCTTTCGGTCGTTTCATAGGCCGTATCGTTTGATCTTGTTGTAGAGCGTCTGGCGGGTGATGCCCAGCTGCCGGGCCACCTCGGTCATGTTGCCGTTGCAGCGGGACATGGCCTGGGCGATCATCGAGCGCTCCATTTCGTCGAGGGTTGTGATGCCGGCTGCGGCCGGTTGCGGCTGCGCGGGGCGGAGCAGCAGCATCTCCGGGGTGATCGCCCGGCCGTCGCCGAGGATCACGGCCTTCTCGACCGTGTGCTGCAGCTCGCGGATGTTGCCCGCCCACGGGTAGGCCTCCATTGCGCTCCGGGCCTGCTCGTCGAACCCTTCGATCGCCTTGCCGTACTTGGCGGCATAGCGGCGCAGGAAGGCTTCGGCCAGCGGGAGGATGCCCTCGCGCCGCTGGCGCAGCGGGGGAAGGTCGATGTGGATCGTGTTGATGCGGTAGAGGAGGTCTTCGCGGAAGCGGCCCTCGGCCACCATGCCGTAGAGGTCGCGGTTCGTGGCCGAGATGAGGCGGATGTCTACCTTGACGGGCGTGTTGCTGCCCACGCGCACGATCCGTCCGCTCTGGAGTGCCGTCAGGAGTTTCGACTGCAGGTGCGGCGGGAGGTTGCCGATCTCGTCGAGGAAGAGCGTGCCGCCGTTGGCCGCCTCGAACTTGCCGGCCCGGTCTGCGCGGGCGTCGGTGAAGGCCCCCTTGACGTGGCCGAAGAGTTCGCTCTCGAAGAGCGTTTCGGGGATGGCTCCCATATCCACGGAGACCATCAGTTCGCGGTGGCGCGCCGAGCGGTTGTGGATCTCGCGGGCGAGCATCTCCTTGCCGGTGCCGTTCTCGCCCGTGATGAGGATGTTGGCATCGGTGGCCGCCACCTTCTCGACGATCTCGCGGATGCGCATCATGGCGGGACTCGTTCCCCAGAACATGGGCTCCTCCTGCGTCAGCTCGCGCTTGATCTCCTTCAGACGCTTCACCTCGCGTTGCGAGCGGGCCAGCGAACAGGCGTTGCGCAGGGCGGTGACCAGCCGTTCGTTGTCCCAGGGCTTGACCACGAAATCGACCGCCCCGTCGCGCATGGCCCGCACCGCCAGGTCGATGTCGGCATAGGCGGTGAAGAGCACCACCTTGACGTCGGGCCGGTTGCGTTGGATCTCCTGCAGCCAGTAGAACCCTTCGTTGCCGGTGTTGATCCCGGCCGTGAAGTTCATGTCGAGCAGCACGACGTCCACCGGCTCCCTGCGCAGGGTCGATATCAGCTGATTGGGTGACGGAAGCGTCAGCACACGTTCGAAATGGTTGCCCAGCAGCAGCTGCAGCGCTGCGAGGATGCTGCGGTTGTCGTCCACGACGAGCAGGGTTCCCTCTTTGGTCATAAGTCTTGCGTTTGGCCGGAGTCCGGTCCCGCCCCGGGAACGGGGCATTCCGGCAGTTCCGGGATGTTTCCCGGGGTTAAAATTAGTGCTTTGCCATCGAAAAAAATGCTTCTTGTCCACATTTTTTACGCGTGTGTCAATATTTTTTACACCTGGTGTTGCCGATATGAATAGTAAAATGCTGTATTGTAGTGTTTTGCGTTGTTTGGCATCGGGTTGGCAGGTAAACAGGGTGCAAACGAACCGTGAAATCCGTATGATATGAAACGAACGCTTCTGATAGTTTTGGTCACCATCCCGAGGATCCTCTTCGAGGTCTTTGCTTCCTCGGCCGCAGAACCCCCTGCGGCCCATCCCGGAGTCCCGGATCCGGACGTCTCGGCCGATTCGCTCGCCGTTGCCGTTCCCTCGGACGGAGCCGTTCCGGCGGGGGAGTCGAAGCCGATGACGCTCGACGAGTGCATGCGCTATGCCGTCGAGCACAGTCCGGCGGTGCGTCGTCAGGACTACACCAACCGTAGCTACCGGCAGGACTACATCGAGTCGGTAGCCGCGCTGGTCCCTTCAGTGAGCGGGACGGTCGGCGCCTCGACCAGCTTCGGCCGTTCGGTCGATCCCGAGACCAACACCTATACCGACGTCTCGAATTTCGACAACTCCTACTCCCTTTCGGGACAGATGCCCGTCTTTGCGGGTCTTACGCGCATCAACACGCTCCGGGCTGCCCGGGTGATGCGCAGCCAGGGGGTCGAGGAACTGCAGCTGGCCCGCGACGAGATCGCCCTGAAGACCATGGAGGCCTATTTCGATGCGGTCTACTACACCGAAAGCGTGCGTCTGGCCCGCGAGCAGCTCGAGACCAGCACGGCCGAGCTCGCGAAGAGCCGCAAGCTCTTTGAACTGGGGCTGAAGAGCGCTGCCGACGTGGCGGAGGTCGAGTCGCAGTGCGCCTCGGACGACTACCTTGTGACGCAGCAGGAGAACAACCTTGCGCTGGCCGAGATCGCACTCTCCGAGGCGATGAATTATCCGGCCGATCGGCCACTCCGCATCGTGACCGACCCGCCTGTCGAGACTCCGGCCGGGGTCGCACCCTTTGACGAAGTGCTCGATTACGCGCTGGAGAACAACCCCAAGGCCGTGGCCGCGCGCCACGACGTGCGCCACTCGCGGCTGCAGTTCTCCATCGCCAAGGGCAATCTCTATCCCTCGCTCTACGTCGGCGGCGGCTACTCGACCAACTTCTTCATGAGTCTCGACGACCGGTCGCTCTATGCCTCCTTCCCCGACCAGTTCCGCGACAACCGCGGCTACTACGTCTCGGCACAGCTGTCGATCCCGATCTTCGGGGGCCTTTCGCGCCGCACCTCGGTGAACCGCGCCCGCAACAGCTGGCGCATCGCCGAGGAGAACCGCATCGAGACGCTGCGCACCCTGCAGAGCGAGGTGGCGCAGGCCTACCAGCAGATGCTCGGCTACGGCAAGGAGTTCGTACAGGCCTCGAAGAAGAGCGACGCCGCGCAGCTGGCCTACGAGGCCGTTTCGGGCAAGTACGAGCGCGGCATGGTTTCGGCCCTCGACCTGCAGACGGCGGCCGACCGGCTGCTCGAAGCCCGTTCGGAGCGGTTGCGCGCACGCCTGCAGTACATCGTCAAGGTGCGCCTGGTGGCCTACTACAACGGCGAGCCGCTGATCCGATAAACCCAGACAAAACGTTACGACCATGGATATTCGCATTGAAAAGAAAAAAGGGCTCCGGGCCCTCTTCACCCGGCGGGGCGTTCCCTACCTCGCAGGCGGTATTTTCCTTTTGTTCGTCGTGTGGCTGCTCGTGCGCGACCACTCCTCGACGCTGCGCGTCGATGCCCGGACGATCTCGGTCGGCGAGGTCGTGCGCGGGGAGTTCAACGACTACATCCGCGTCACGGGACAGGTGCAGCCCATCACGACCGTGCAGTTGAGCCCCCTTGAGGCGGGCATCGTCGAGCGGCTCGTGGTCGAGGAGGGCGCCTCGGTCCGCAAGGGCGACGTGCTCGTGGAGCTGAGCAACACGTCGCTGACGCTCGAGATCCTGAACAGCGAGGCCGAGCTGGCCGAGAAGCAGAACATCCTGCGCAACACGCTCATCTCGATGGAGCAGGAGAAGCTCGACCTGCGGCTCGACAAGGTGCAGCTGGATCTCGACGTCGAGCGCAAGCGCCGCACCTGGCAGCAGAACGAGGAGCTCTACCGCAGTAACCTCATAGCCCGCGAGGAGTGGCTCCAGTCGAAGGAGGACTACGAACTGGCCGACAAAAAGCGCGAGCTGAACATCGAGCGTCAGGTGCAGGATTCGCTCTACCGCACGGTACAGATCGAGCAGATGGAGGACAACCTCGAGAACATGAAGCGCAACATGCAGCTCATCCGCCAGCGGATCGACAACCTGCAGGTCAAGTCGCCGATCGACGGAGAGGTGGGGCTGCTTGACGTCGTGCTGGGGCAGTCGGTCTCCTCGGGGCAGAAGATCGGGCAGGTGAACGACCTGTCGGACTACAAGGTCGAGGCACAGATCGACGAGAGCTACATCGACCGCGTGCGTGCGGGGCTCGACGCCACCTTCGAGCGGCAGGACACCTCCTTCACGATGCGCCTTCGGAAGGTTTACCCCGAGGTGCGCAACGGACAGTTTCGCGCCGACTTCACCTTCGCGGGAGCCCATCCGCGCAACATCCGCAGCGGCCAGACCTACTACCTCCACCTCGAACTGGGGCAACCTACCGAGGCGGTCATCATCCCCCGCGGGTCGTTCTACCAGACCACGGGCGGCGCATGGATTTATGTCCTTGCGCCCGAGGGCGACAAGGCTTACAAACGCCCCATCCGCATCGGCCGCCAGAACCCGCAGTATTACGAGGTGCTCGACGGGCTGGAGCCGGGCGAGCGGGTCATCGTTTCGGGCTATGAGAATTACGGCTCGAACGACGTGCTGATCCTCAATAAATAATTTTCCGCTGAAATTTCTCCGCACCCGTCAAAACCGAATAATATGTTCCGTCAACTCAATTTCCGCTCGTTTTTCAACTTCCTGGGGCGCAACAAGCTCTATGCGGCCATCAATATCTTCGGGTTGTCCGTCTCGCTGATGTTCGTGATCCTGATCGCCGACTACACCCTTCGGCAACTTACGTGCGACGACTACCACGCCAAGGCCGACCGCATTTATGTCATCGGCAACGAGGAGTGCATTACGAGCGGTTATTACCTGCAGAAATACCTGCGCGACCGTTATCCCGAGATCGAATCGACCTGCGCCGTCGCAGTGTCGGGACAGTCCACCGACGCCACGCAGCCCGTCGAAGTCGGTCTGCAGAAGTATTCGGCCACGATCCTTTTTGCCGATACGACCTTCTTCCGGATTTTCGATTATCAGCTTCTGGACGGCGACCGCGAACAGGTGCTCGCCTCGCGCGACAACGTGGTGCTTTCCGAGTCGTTCGCCCGCAAGGTTTTCGGCACGTTCAACCCGATGGGGCAGGTGATCCGCTTCCCCGACGAGGAGAAGTCGTACGTTGTGAGCGGCGTGGTGCGGGATATCGACCGCTCGGTGATTCCCAATATGGACATCATCATGCGGGCCGAGCGCCTCTGCGATATCAATTCGGCCAATGACGAGCATATGAGTAATTCCGGTGCCGTGACGACTTTCATCCTGGCGCGTCCCGGTGCCGACCTGACGGCCAAGATACCCGATATGCTTGATTATTTCAAAGAGATATACTGGATCTACAAGGGCAATGTCTATCAGCATGTGACCCTTACGCCTTTGCGCGATGTCTATTTTTTATCCCAGAATAATGATGGGGGGTTCAACTACGGCAGTTGGCCCTTCGTGATGATCCTTTTCGGTGTGGGCGCCGTCATCCTGCTCTTCGCCGTGATGAATTATATCAACCTGACGGTTGCCCAGACCGGGTTTCGCGCCAAGGAGATGGCCGCCCGCCGGCTGCTGGGCGCCTCGCGCGGCGAAATCATCCTCAAACTGATCCTCGAATCGACATTCCTGTGTGTTGTGGCGTTCGTCATCGCGCTTTTCCTGGCAGCCGCGGTGGAGCCCGGCGCTTCGCGGCTGCTGGGGTCGAAAATCGGCGTCTGGCAGGATATGACGCCTGCCGTCGTGGCTTGCTATGCCGCGTTTATCGTGGTGCTGGGCGTCGTTGCGGGCTTTATCCCGGCGATGATGGTGTCGCGCTACAAACCCGTGGACATCGTCCGGGGATCGTTCCGCCACCGCACCAAGATGTTTTACAGCAAGGTGCTTATCACGATCCAGAACGTCATTACCATTGTCCTGATCGCCACCTCGCTGACCATCGGCCTGCAGATCCGCCACCTGATTTCTGCGCCGATGGGATATAATACGGCCGACATACTCGATGTCTCGACCGAGATCTTTACCGGAAAACCTCAGATCGCACAGTTCCGCGAAGAGTTGCTGCGCGAACCCTGCGTCGAGGCCGTCGCCCTGGGTTGCGGCACGCCCCACGACCGGGGCAACAACAATACGATGCAGTATGGCCCCGACCGGATGATCGGGTTCCAGATATTCATCGGCGATTCGACCTATTTCCGGATACTGGGGCTGGAGCGGCTGCGCGACAACCACCTCGCCCGTATGAACGACGACAATATGGTCTTCATCAACCAGCACGCCCTGCGGGAACTGGGTATTGCGGAGGACGCCGAAGAATTCAAGGTAGGCATGGATTACTCTTATCCCTACCAAATCGCAGGTATCTACCGCGATTT